>Ga0187862_10002541_pt1 | contig 18338 bp, 20 predicted proteins | sample June2016WEW_10_1_FD_133003 | JGI IMG/M metagenome (GOLD analysis project Ga0187862, IMG submission 133003) | Peatland microbial communities from SPRUCE experiment site at the Marcell Experimental Forest, Minnesota, USA - June2016WEW_10_150 | ecosystem: Environmental > Terrestrial > Soil >...
CCGAGCCGTTCGACCCGCACCGCGTGCAGGCGGACCGGATCGTGTTCCCCTGCCCCCACTGCGGGCAGCTGTCCCGGCGCGAACCGTACACGATCGACGCGTGGTACGACAGCGGCTCGGCGCCGTTCGCCCAGTTCCACCACCCGTTCGAACCGAGCGACTTCGACCCCCGAGCCCCGCTCGACCACGTGGCCGAGGGGCTCGACCAGACCCGCGGCTGGTTCTACACGATGCTCGTCCTGTCGACCGCCCTCTTCGGTCGGCCCGCGTACCGGTCCTCCCTGACGACCGGCATGGTCCTCGACGAGAGCGGGCGGAAGATGTCGAAGTCCAAGGGGAACGTCCTCGAACCGATCCCGCTCCTCGAGCGCCTCGGCGCCGACCCGGTGCGGTGGACGTTCCTCACGGTCGACTTCACCGAGCCGATGCGGATCGGGGAGGCGACGATCCAGAAGTCGGCCGGCCGCACGCTCGGCACGCTCGCGAACCTGGTCGTGTTCCACCGGGAGAACGCGCACGCCGACCACCTCCCGCCGGCCCGCGCCCGCCCGACGCCCCCCTCGGTGCTCGACCGCTGGGCCCTTTCCCGCCTCGAGGCGACCCGCGGCCTCGTCACCGCATCGCTCGACTCGTTCGACCCCCGCCCTGCCGCGCTGGCCGTTCGAGAACTGGTCGACGACCTGTCGACGTGGTACGTCCGTCGCTCGAGGCCCCGGTTCTGGGGCGCGACCACTCCGGAGGATCGGCGGGCCGCCCACGACACCCTCTCCTACTCACTACTCGGACTGGCTCGCGTCGTCGCGCCCCTCCTCCCCTTCACGGCCGAATGGATCCACCACGAGGTCGGGGAACGCGGATTCACCTCCCGGGACGACTCCGTCCACCTCGGACGGTGGCCCACCGAGCTCGCCGCCCGCGACCCCGCCCTCGAGGAGGGGATGGCCGAGCTTCGGGGCCTCGTGGAGGTGGGGCGGGAGTTGCGTCAGCGGGCCGAGGTCAAGGCCCGGATCCCGCTCACGGAGTTCGTCGTCTTCGGCCCTCCCTCGAGTGCCCTCGCGAGCCTCGGCGCGGAGGGCGAGCGGCTGCTGGTCGAGGAGTTGAACGTGAAATCGCTCCGCCGGGTCCCGGAGATCGACCGGTCCCCGTTCCCCGAATCCGACTGGGTCCTGCGGGAGGAGAACGGAGCGGTCGTCGCGGCGCTCCCCCGGCAGCCGACGCCCGAGCTCCGCTCGGAAGGGTTGTTCCGCGAGGTCGCGCGCCGCCTCCAGCAGACCCGCAAGGACCTCGGGTTGCGCCCGACCGACCACGTCGAGCTCTCGTTCGCGGCGACCGGCGAGCTGTTCGCCGCGGTGGCGGCCCGCTCGGAGACCCTCGCCCGGGAACTGCTCGCGGACCGCGTCGACCTCGTGGACGGGACGCTCCCGTCGGGCGAGGACGTTCGCCAGTGGGACCTGGACGGTCTCGCGTTCAGTGCGCGGCTCGTGCGACGGGCCGCGTGAGTCCGGTCGGCTCCCGGGCGACCGGTCCGTTCGGCCGCTGTTCGGCGAAGACCTCCGCCTCGAACCGCCGGATCCGCACCCTCCGGTCGCGCCAGGCGTCCGGCGGCAGGCCGGCCTTCTCGCAGGTCCCCTCGAGCAACTGCTCGGCGTCCCACCCCTGCTCGGTCGCGACCTGCGGGAGGAGGAGCCCGTTGTGCCCGCGGCCCTCGACGATGAGCCCGTCCCGGCCGGGGCGGATCTCGCCGACCAGGGTCTCGGGGGTGCCCGACGTCAGGGTCTGGGGCAGCGTGAGGACCGACACCTCGACCGCGAGGTGGTCCATCTCCTCCCGTTCGACCGGGGGGAAGCGGGGGTCCTCGGTCGCGGCGGCGAGCGCGACGTCGCGGATCGCTTCGCCGAGGGCGAGGAGCGGCAGGGGGTAGCCGATGCACCCCCGGAGCTCGCCGTCGGGGTAGTGCTTCAGGGTCACGAAGACGCCGCGGGGTTCCCCGAAGACGCGGGGGAGGGTGTCCTCCTCCGGGGCCGGAAGTCCGCGGGGGCGACCCACGTCCAGCGACCGCTCGATGGCAATCCGGGCCAGGTGGACCGCCCGTTCTCCATCCGCTGCAGACAGCATGGCCCCCCCAGGCCTCACGGGCGGAAAGCCGCATCGCGGGCCCCCGGCCCCGTTTTATAGCCGAGGGAGGGTCACCGCCGTCCCATGCCGTTCCCCGAAGCGGTCGAGCGACTGCTCAACAAGAAAATATGCATGAACTGCTCGGCCCGGAACCCGCCCAAAGCGGTCCAGTGCCGGCGGTGCGGCTACCACGGACTCCGCGTGAAGTCGCGCGAGCGGTCCGGCAAGACCGCGTAGATTGCGACTTCTACGCCGGCGGTGCGCCCGTCTCCGCGTCCCGCGCGAAGGGGGTCGGCGCCCCGACCTTCAGCTCCCGGGCGACCGCGAGCCGCTTGGAGAACAGGAAGAGCAGGTTGTTGAGCCCGTCCCGCCACGTCGACAGTTTCGGCGAGCCCCAGCGCTCGCCGTAGTGGATCGGCACCTCGACGACGCGCAGCCCCCGGAGCACCGCCTCGATCTTCAACTCCTCGCTGAACGCCATCCCGTCCTGGGTGAGGGCGACCCGGTCGAGGACCGAACGGCGGAACACCCAGAACCCGGATTGGCTGTCGAGGATCGTCCGGGACGGCATGTCGTGCAGGTAGTGGTGGTAGGCGAGCCGGAGGAAGTTGTTGAGCAGCCGGTTCCCGATCTGGTGCTCGGTCGTCATCGCCCGCCGGTCGAGGAACGCCATGCGGTTCCCGGTCAGGAAGTCGAGGTGCTCGTCCAGCAGCTGCCGGACGAACCGCGGGATCTCCTCCACGGGGTAGGTCCCGTCCCCGTCGGCGGTGGCGATGACGTCGCCGGTCGCGGCGGCGAATCCGGTCTTGTAGGCGCGCCCGTACCCCCGGCGCCGTTCCACCAGGACCCGGGCCCCCTCGCGGGTGGCCTCCTCGGCGGTCCCGTCGGTCGAGGCGCCGTCCACGACCAGGACCTCCCATTCGAGCGGGTCGCCCGCGAACTCCGTCCGGTTCGCGGCGTCCGCCGCGGCCCGGAACGTCCGGACGACCCCCCCGATCGACCCCGACTCGTTGAGGGTCGGGATGACGAGGGAGGCGCGCATCGGGGGCCAAGGGGTGGAACACCCCTTTAACCCCTCCCCGCCCATCCGCGCGCCACGTCGCCTCGAGCGGCCGCCGCTCCCCGCCGCCGCCGATGGGGAAGCTTTCCGACGACCGCGGACGTCGGCGTCTGGGCCCGCGGGCCGGATGCCGCGTCACTGCTGGAGGGGCTCGGGCTCGGCCTGTTCGCCCTGATGACCGACCTGAGGAACGTCCGGCCCCGGGAAGTGCGGGCGGTGAGCGCGTCGGGGGACGATCCCGAGAGCCTCGTCGTCGCCTACCTCACGCAGCTCCTCCAGGTCCACGAGCCCGACGGCTTCCTCGCGCGCCGGATCGAGGTCCGGCCCCTCGGGTCCCCGCCGACCGCGCTCGTGGCGAGCCTCCAGGGCGAGACGTTCGACCCCGAGCGGCACACGGTCCGGACCGAGGTGAAGGCGGTGACCCTTCACCACCTCGTCTTCGATGCGCGGGCCGGGCGCGCCCGGGTGATCGTCGACATCTAGCCGGGGGCGGCCCGCGCTACGGCATGTGGTCGACGACCGCCCGGACGGCGGCGCCGGGGGTCTTGAGGTGGCCGGTGCGCGCGAGGATGCGCTCGAGGGCGGCGAACGTCACGAGGAGGTCCGGCCAGTCGGCGATCCCCATGTGGCCGATCCGGAAGATCTTGCCGGTGAGCGCCCCCTGGCCTCCCTGGACCAGGATGTTGTACTCCTTCTCGAGGACCTTGCGGACCTCCGGGTCGCCGAGCCCCGCGGGGTTCCGGATCGCCGTGACCGTGTCCGACGCGTGCGCGCGCTCGGGGAACAGCTCGAGGCCGAGCCCGTCCACGCCGGCGCGCGTCGCCTCCGCCAGCCGGCGGGTGTGCGCGAGCCGTCGGTCGAGCCCTTCCTCCTTCAGCAGGAGGAGCGCCTCGCGCAGGGCGAGGAAGAGCGGGACGGCGGGGGTCCAGGGGGTGTCGTTCTTCTCGAGCGGGGCCAGGTGGGCCTTCAGGTCGAGGTAGAAGCCGCCGGGGTGGAGCGCCTCGACCGCGCGGTCGGACATGTGCACGAGGGCGAGGCCCGCCGGGGCGGCGAGGCCCTTCTGCGAGCCGCCGACGATCGCGTCGATCCCCCACTCCTTGACCTGGATGGGGATCCCGGCGACCGCGCTGATCCCGTCGACCAGCAGGAGCGGAGAGCCGGCGCGGCGCACCTCGGCCGCGATCGCCCCGAGGTCGTTCGTGAGCCCGACGCTCGTCTCGTTATGGACGACGCAGACGGCGCGGACATCCCCTTTCTCGAGCTCGGCCCGCACGGCGGCCGGCGCGATCGGCTGGCCCCAGGGCGCGGTCACGGTCGTGACGTTCGTGGCGTACTGGCGGACGATCTTGTCGCTCCGCTCGCCGAAGTTCCCGTTCGAAAGGACGAGGATGCGGCCCTCCCGGGGGAGGAGCGAGGAGTACATCGCCTCCAGTCCCGCGGTGCCGCTCCCGCTGAGGATCACCTGGTGGCCGGTGGTGCCGAACATCACCGGGAGGAGGTCGCGGATCTCCCGGACGACCCCGTGGAAGTAGTCGCCGCGGTGGTTGAGGGAGGAGGTCGACATCGCCCGCAGGACCCTCGGGTGGATCCGGACGGGGCCGGCGATGAGGAACGTCGCGGTCTCGGGGTCGAACGTCATCGGGAACCTCCGGGGGGGGCGACCTCCGCCCGGAGCGGCTCGCCGCGCAGCGCGCGCAGGACCTCGTCGACCACGTCGGCCCCGGCGCGCGCCTGGGCCTCGGCGGTCGACGCGCCCAGGTGGGGGGTGGCGATCACGTGCGGGTGCTCGAGCAGAGCGTGGTTCATCGGTGGTTCCTCCTCAAAGACGTCGAGCGCGGCACCGGCGACCCGGCCGGAGCCGAGCGCCTCGAGCAGGGCGGCCTCGTCCACGAGGGCGCCGCGGGCGACATTGACCAGGAAGGCGCCGGGCTTCATGCGCGCGAACGCCCGGGCATCGAGGAGGTGGTGGTTCTCCGGGGTGAGGGCGGCGTGCACGCTCACGATGTCCGCGCGGGAGAGCAGGTCGTCCAGCGGGACGATGGCGGTCGTATCGATCGCGGTGGGGACGAACGGGTCGAACGCGATCGCGTTCGCTCCGAACGGGACCAGCCGTCGCGCGATCTCGCGCGCGATCCGGCCGTACCCGACGAACCCGACGGTCCGTCCGGCGAGCTCGCGGCCCGACGTGCCCCGTTCCCAGCGACCGCCCTTCGTCGACGCGATCTTGGGCAGCAGCCCGCGGACGAGCAGCAGGTAGTACGTCATCGACAGCTCGGCGACGCTCGCGGTGGCCGCCGCCGGGGCGTTCACGACCCGGATCCGCCGCGCTCCCGCCGCCGCCATGTCGACGCTGTCCACTCCGACCCCCGCCCGCGCGATGAGGGTCAGCTGCGGTGCCGCGGCGATCAGCTTCGGGTCGACCTTGGTCCGGCTGCGGACGATGAGGGCCCAGGCGGTCGGAAGGACCGCGGCGAGCTTCGTCGGGTCCGCGCTGACATCGTCGACCTCGCAGGGGCCGTCGCGCAGCCGCGCGACCGCCCCCGCATCGATCGGGTCGGCGACCACGACCCTCCGCATCTCCCCCATCGTGGGGTGGACCACGGGACGCTTGAAAACGGTTGCCCGCCGCGCCGGTCAGCGGGTCTTGGGGACGGGAACCTTTTCGAGGGCGTTCCGGACGATCTCCTCGCCGCGGATCCCTCGGATCCACGGTTCGGGCTTCACGACGATGCGGTGCGCGAGCGCGGGGAGGGCGAGCGCCTTCACGTCGTCGGGAAGGACGAAATCCCGCCCCCGGAGGAGCGCCCGGGCGCGGACGAGCTTCTGGAGGGCGAGCGAGCCCCGAGGGGAGGCCCCGACCTCGGCGCGGGCGTCGGCCCGGGTCGCCCGGACGACGTCGATGAGGTACTGGGCGACGCTCGCCTCGAGCTCGATCTCCTCGACCGAGGCCTGGAGCTCGAGGAACGACGCGGGCGTGGTCACCGCGGGGACCTCGACATGCTCCGTCTTGCGGAGGCGCCGCCGTTCCAGGATCGTCCGTTCCTCCTCGACGGTCGGATAACCGATCCGCAGGCGGAGCAGGAACCGGTCGACCTGGGCCTCGGGCAGGGCGTACGTCCCCTCGAGCTCGATCGGGTTCTCGGTGGCGAGGACGAGGAACGGGCGCGGCAGCGGGTAGGTCGTCCGTTCGCTCGTGACCTGGTACTCCTGCATCGCCTCGAGCAGCGCCGACTGGACCTTCGGGGGCGCGCGGTTGATCTCGTCCGCGAGGAGGACGTTGGAGAATATCGGCCCGGGGCGGAAGACGAACGTCCCGTTCTTCGCGTCCAGGACCTCCGCCCCCGTGATGTCGTGCGGGAGCAGGTCGGCGGTGAACTGGACCCGCTGGAACTGCAGGCCGAGCGCCGCGGCGAACGACTTCGCCATGAGGGTCTTCCCGAGACCGGGGAGGTCCTCGAGGAGGAGGTGGCCGTCCGAGAGCAGCCCGATCAGGATCTGGTCGACCGCCTCGTCGCGCCCGACCACCGCCGTCCGGACCGCCGCCCGGATCCGTTCGGCGAGCGCGGCGGCGTCGGCGGCCTTCATCGATGGTCCCCCGAGCGGAGGGCGGACTCCCTATAAGGCCGGTCGGTGGCCGCGCCGCTGTTCCCCGGCCGTAACGATCCGCCTCATGGCTGGGCGCACGCCGTCTCCGCGGTCTGACCCCGGCCGGGGGTGTCGGACACCGGGGTTGTCCTCACGTCATCCTCTGCGGACGACCCGTCCGCGTTGAGTCAAGAGGGACCCTTCGACGGTACCCGGGCACGGTGTTACCCGCACCGTCCGGGTCACCCCGGCCCCCGCTATGAGGTTGCCGAGGGGTCGCGGTCGAACACCCGGGGGGCTCCGAGCAGGAGTCCGACCCCCACGACGCACGCGACGAGGAGGGCCGCGGCGATCCCGAGGGAGCCCACCCCCGACGGAAGGAGCAACGAGCTGACCCACGCGAGCGCCAGGACGGTCGCCGGGACCACGACCCCCGCCAGCCCGCGGCCGAGCGCCCCGGGGTCGCGGTCGGGGTCCTCGGAGCACCACAGGAGGAGGGCGAGCCCCGCGAGCCCGGCGGCAAGCTCGGGGATCGTCCCCAACGGACAGTAGCTGGCGAGGATCCCGAGCGCGACGATCGGCGGGAGCAGGCCGAAGAACCGGTAGTGTCGGGGCACCACCCCGCGCAGGAGGCTGGCCAGCGTGGCCGAGCCGACCGCGAGGGGAACTCCGACGATCGGCGGAACGGCCGAGAACACCGAGAGGCCGATCGACGCCGCGACCAGCAGACCGTAGGCGGGACCGAAGGCGCGTCGCAGCAGGGCGGCCGTGGGCCGAACCTTCATCCTCCGCGCTCCCGGGCCGCGGGCCTCCGCAAGAAGTCCACGAAGCCTCCCAGGGACCAGTAGTCCTCCCAGTCGACCACCGGGGCGTCCCGCCACATCCGGGCGACCTCCTCGCGGCGGGTGAGCCGGGCGAAGCGGGCCGCGAGGGCCTCGTCCTCCTCCACGAGGTTCGTCCGTCGGGCCATCATCGGAAGGTAGGAGGGGCTCAGCACTACAGTCGGGAATCCCCGCCGACGGACATGCGAGACGAGGTCGAGCTGTTCCTCGCTCGCGAGCGGGGAGAGGATCACCGTCGTCGTGTTCGGAGGGTAGTACCGGCGCAGGGCGACCGCGCACCGCTCCGCCGGGCCGGGGAGGTCGGCCACGGTCGTCTCCAGGAGCAGGGTGCGCAGGCGTACCCGCTGGGTGCGCCCGGTCGCGAGCGGGACCGCGCGCAGGAACTCCCCGTAACTGGCGATGCCCACCCGGCTCTTCTCTCGCAGGAACGCCTCGGCGAGACCGAACGCGGCTCCCCGAGAGACCGCGAGCAGTCGGCCATCCACCGCGGGACCCAGCGACGTGGGCCGAGTGTCCAGGAGGATCAGGAGGTCACCGGTCCGGTCGAGGGCGTACTCGTTCACGAGCCGCCGTCCCGCGCGGGCGGTGGCCCGCCAATTGATCCGTCGGGGCGGGTCGCCCGGGGAGGCCTCCCGGATCCCGTAGAACTCCCCCGACTCCCCGACCGAGCGCGACATGGTCTCGCCCGGCAGGGCGAGCGTCCGGCGCAGCCGCACCGCTCCGGCCCGGTGCAGTTCGGGCGGGTAGCGCTCTACGAACAGGTCGGACGCGTCCACCAGCGCCCGCCGCTCGACCAGGCCGAGCGGGTCGCGCCAGATCACGTCGGGAGCAGGGACCGTCATCACCGTCGGGTCCGGGACGCTCCACGCGAGGGTCAGCCGAAGGTACCCGTCCCGGACCACCTTCTCCGGCGGGCGGTCCTCCGTCACCCCCGGCGGGACGGCGACCGCCACCTCCAGCGCCTCCGGCCGTACGGGGGGTTCCGGGGTGAACAGCTCGGTCACGCGCACCGAACGTCCGCTCCCGTCGGTGCGGCCCTCGACGCGCACGGGCGGCGATGTGCGCGGGCCGAAGAGCCCGGCGCTGAGGGGCGCCAGGAGCAACGGGAACGCCAGGAGGACGGGCACCGGGCTCCGGAGCACGATCCCCACGCCGAACAGGACGACCGCAGCGCCCAGGAGGACGTACGCGGCCGGCCGCCAGCGGAGTCCCGAGGTCGGGGGCCGAGCGCTCACCGGCTCCCTCCTTCGAGCTCTTCGAGGCGGCCCCGCACGTAGGCACGGAAATCGGCCCGCGATAGGCCACGGAGCCGGGCGACCTCCATCGCCAGCGTGGTCGGGCGGTCCGGGCGGTGCGACCGGCGTTCGAGCTCGTCCAGCAGGGCGACCACTTCGGTCCGGCCCGATCGACCGGCCGCGAGTGAGGCCCGGAACGGGGACGCGGCGTCGAACTCCCGAGGGGGTGGCGGGGGTCGGAGGTCGACGGTCGTGCGTCGGGCCGGTCCGATGAGGAAAATGCCGATCGCCAGGAGGGCGACGATCGCTCCGGCGGTGGCGACCCCCTGGTTCGGACCGGCGTAGACGGCGATACCGACCGCGACCCCCGCGACCGCGAGGAGCGGCCACCCCCGGGGGAGGTTCATCGGTCCGGCACCGACTTCGACAGGTCGTCCATCGCCGCGCGGATCGCCGCGGTGGCCCGTTCGACCTCTGCCCTCCCGAGGGGGTGGCTCGAGTACCGGGCCTCCTCGAACACCCGCGTAAGGTCCATGGCCGCGGTCTCCCGGATCCCGAGGCGGGTCAGGTGGAGCTCCCGGATCTCCTCGGCGGTGGCCCGGTCGAGGTCCATGACGAGGGGCTCGAGGCGAACGAGCAACGTGCCGTAGAGCGCGAGGATCGTCGCACGGGGGTCGAGCGCGCTTTCGAGGTCCCGTGCGGCCTCACCCAGCGCGGCGTGCACCCGGGCCGCCACTTGCGCCGAGCGCTCGCGGTAGAGTCGGCCCTCGCGCCGCCCCTGGACGAATTCGGAGAGTCGCGGCAGGGCCGCGACGACCAACCCGACGCAGATCACCGCCACCACCACGAACAGCGTCCAGGACGGGAGGGAGAGGTTGAGCGAGTTCAGGACCCCGCCCGGACCCGGGGCGACGGTGTGGTTTCCCAGCGTCCCGGTTCCGTTGCTGCCGGTCGAGTTGTTGCCTCCGGCCCCGGTGACGGTCTGGAACCCTCCGCCGCCGCTCCCGAAGATGCGCGCGATCTCGACCACGATCACGGCCGCGAGCAGGAAGCAGAGCGCGCCGACGACGAACGGACGGTTCAATGGTCCGGCGCTCGTCACGCGCATGCGGGCGTAGACGACCGGCAGGATGATCGCGAGCGCGAACCCGATGATGACGACCGAGTCGACCCAGGAGGGAAAGGCGATCTGGGCGGTAGGACCGACCGGCGGCGGGGGTCCGGCGGTCCGGGCGGAGGCGAGCAGACTGACGGCCGCCCCGACGGCGAGCGCGCACAGCACGAGAGTCAGGAGGAGGAGCGAGGGTCGAGGCCGGGATCCCCGCGGCGGCATACCCCACGACCGAGCCCGGGGGCGGGATTAACCCCTTCCGGGGGAGGGACTGCCCACCACCGGCTCGGACGCGGCCGCCGGTGTGGGGCTCAGGAGGTAGAAGCTCCGACGCTCGTGCTCCACGCTCACGATCGCAAAGTCGTCGACCGAGTAGCCCAGGTCGGCGGCGGCCCGGAAGGCGTCGCGCGTGGCGTGACGCCATCGGCCGAGCGCAGCCGGCTCGTGCTCCCGGACCAGGGCGAAGTCGAACGGGATCTCGAGATGGGCGACCGGGCCACTCGGCTCCTGCACCTCGACCGGGAGTCGCACCCCGCTCTCGCCGGGCTCGGTCCGGATGAGCGGGGTGGCCGAGCGCCATCGTGCCTCGTCTTCGGCGGGGGTTGGGTAGGTCCCCTCGAGCCGGCGCTCGACTCGGGGACTCGCGAGCGACCAGATGAGACGGATCCGATCGGACTCGATCCCCCGGTTCACCGCATCGGGGAGCTGGCCGTAGTAATGGTGGAGGTACCGGTCCGGAAGCCCCCCCAGCCGGTGGACGAACAGCCAGGCGTTCCGGCTCTGGAGCGGGTCGAAGGCGAGGCGGACCTCGGAGAGGCCCAGCTGGAGGACCTCCTGCCGGAGGGACGTGTGCATCTGGAAGCCGAGGTGGTGGTTCTGGTACTCCGGGCGGACGGCGGTCGAGTGGATGTACTGGTAGAGCGCCGCCCCGTCCCACCCAAGGAACGCGACCGCGTACCCGGCCAGGTGGATGTCGGCAAAGCCACCGAGCACCAGGCCACCGTTGTCCTGGACCGCTCGCTGGAGGGGGGTCGGGACCGCGTCGGTCGCGTCCTCGCCCCAGACCGCGCGATGGACCGCGTCCACCTGACGGAACTCCTCCGGTTTCTCGAGCCGGCGGATGCGGAACCCCGTGGCGGCGGAACGGGAGGCGGGCGCGGACACGGCCCGAGAACCGGGGGACCGTACTTAACGCGGCCGACGCGGGGTTGGTGATTCAGCGGCGGACGCGCAACTCGGCGCGCTTGTTCTCGTACCGAACCTCGTCGTTGGGCGTGAGGTCCCAGAGGATCTCCTCGAGCTCGGGGATGTTCCGGAGGAACTCGGCCTTGCTCTTGGTGACCATGAGGTGCTCGAACTTTCGGCGGGCGTAGTAGTACGCACCGACGAGGTACGCCCCCAGGATCGCCACGATCGGCCCGACGATCACGAACACGAGGTTGTAGTTCGCGTACGAGGGGTTGGTGACGCTGTTGATGGACGAGAAGAACGACAGGTTCGAGAGGGGGGTGAAGAATCCGAGGGCCAGGATGCTGAGGAAGACCCCTACGGCGAACACGACGACAGAGACCACGGCGCGGTGCACGCGCATCCCGGTACGGAACCGGTGGCTCAGGGGCTCCTTTGCTACCTCGTCCACCATCTCGGGGGGCGGGAAGCAGGTTCGCTTAAGAACCTATGTGACGTCCGCCCAATACCCATGTCGGGACCCACCTACAGTTCGATGCCGCCCCCGCCGCCCGGACCACCCGCCAACTGGATGCCCCCTCCGGCACCGCTGTCGGCCCCTCCCCCCGCCGTCCCCATGACCCAGCGGATGTCCCCGGAGCATCTGGCCACGAAGATCCCGTGGTCGTTCCTGGCATTCGTCGCGCAGTCGATCGGCCTCCTGCTGCTGTTCGTCGGTGGCCTCATCGCCGTGACCGGCGGCGTCGTCCCCCCCGGATGCATCGCGACCCCCAGCAGCTGCAACGCCGGGACCGCGGCCAACGTCGATTGGGCGATCATGGCCGCACGTCTCCTGCTCGTGCTGGGCCTCTTCGGCCTCGCCGTAGGTGCCGGACTCCACCTCCAGTTCCGACCCGCCCTCGCCGCGGGAGCCTCTCCCGAGGAGACCCGGGTCTACATCTCCCGCCGCCGGGGCGAGTTCATCCTCCTGGTGATCTCGATCCTCCTGCTCTTCGCCATCGTGGCCTGGTCGGTGGTCGTCTACACCATCGCGGTCTAGGCCCGATCCGAGGAGCGCAACCTCCGACCGCGCTCGCCTCGGGCGTTAGCGGCGCCCCGCCTTGGTCCGCCCGTACGCTGCCGACTCCGGCAGGGGCTCCGGCTTGGGGCCCACGCCCGGCGCGGGGATGAGCGCCAGGCGGAGCCGAAGCCGTCGGTAGAGGTACAGCGACCCCAGAAGGGCGAGCCCCGCGCCCCCGAAGCTGCCGGCCTCCCCGGCGAGGGGCCCCAGGCCGAGGAGGAAGAACCCGACCGCGGCGAATATCCCGGCCGGCAGGGGACCTCCGCCCCGACGCTCCTCCGGACCCCCGGGAGGCAGGGAAAACAGGGCGCCCGTCACCTCGAGGGCCACGACCGCGACCGACTGGAGGAGCACCAGGAGCACTCCGTCCCACACGAGCACCGGGCCGCCCAGGTACTGGGCGACGATCGCGAGCGAAATGATCCCGCCGATCGCGGCACGGAACCCGAGGGCGTAGAACGGGGAGCTGCCGGTCCGGCCCCAGTATCGGCTCCGGAGGAGGGCCCATTGGGCGAGCTCGGTGCCGCCCACCAGGAGCAGCAGGAACAGGAGGGCGCCGGGGAGGGCCCCGTTCACCATCGCGAGGGCGTACAGCAGGAAGGCGACCGCGAACGGGATGCCGACGAACAGGCCCGCCGTGTACGCGAAGATCTCCCGCCGCTCCTCGAACAGGGTGACCGGGACCTGCGGCGTGGCGTACCGCCCCACCTCGACGTAGACGAACCCGGCCGAGAGGATCACGCCCACCACGGCCGCGATGGAGAGCGAGGGGAGCACCACGGCTAATCGACCTTCCGGGCGGAGGCCAGGAATCCGGTGTGCCCCAGCATCTCGAACTCGGGACGGGTCCCCCCGTCGCCGACGTGAATGCCCCGCTCGATGACCTCGACCGCCCGCACCTCACCGAACCCGACGTCGCGGAGCCGGCGGACGGTCCGCTCCAACTGGTTGTAGGTCGGAGTGTAGGTCGCCACGTACCCTCCGCTGACCATCGAGGTGCGGCTGGCGTCGAGCACCTCCCACGGCTCGGCCAGGTCCAGCACGACGCTCGTGAATCCGTCCTCGCCCCACCCCTCCAGGGCGACGTCGCGGCGCCGGAACTCGACCCGGTCGCCCCATCCGGCGCGGGCGACGTTCGACCGGGCGTTCTCCAGGAACTCGGGCCGTCGGTCGCAGGAGAGGACATGCCCGCCCGGCCCGACGGCGCTGGCCAGGACCAGCGTCAGGGCCCCGCTACCGGAACCGGCCTCGGCGACCCGGCCACCGGGGGCCACGCCGGCGAGGAGCAGGATCTGCGCCGCGTCCTTCGCGGTCACGATCTGGGCCCCGCGGTGGAGGGTGGTCAGCAGGTCCGAAAGAGAGGGCCGCACCGCCCGGTAGGTCGCGCCCAGCCAGGGGACCTCGCCGCCGACGGGGCGCCCGATCTGCTCGGTCAGGTCGAGGACGCTGTCGCCCCCGACGCGCTGGGGGCCGCGGGCCAGGCGGACGATCCGCGGCGCCTCGCGGGGCGCGATGAGGCAGACCGCATCTCCCTCCGCCCAACTGTCCACCATCGTTCGCGCTCCGAGGGATCCACCGCCACGTCCGACCGGGCGTAATAACGCCCCGGAGCGGCGGCCCGAGGTAGTTTATATTGGTCGGATAGGTGGCGCTCGCCGTCGCCCCGGGCGGCGGACCTTCAGAACGCGGGCATAGTGTAGTCTGGTTATCACATAGGCTTGCCAAGCCTATAACCCGGGTTCAAATCCCGGTGCCCGCACCTCTCGAAGCGCCGTGGAGTCCGAGATCCGGGGCCGGGCGACCGCTCCCGGCACCGAGCCTTGCGATGTGAACCTCTAAGCGGTGGGCGGTCGATCGGACGGCCATGTCCAGCGCTCTCGGAACGACGTACTCCATCCTGGTCCTCCTGGTCGCCTTCGGTACCCTGGCGGCCCTCCTGGGATTCCTCGCGCTCATGCTCGAGCGCCTCCGACGTCGCGGCGCGTTGGAGGCCGGGCTCATCCACATCGTGTTCCTCCCCGAGCGGCGGCGGGCGTTCCTGCGCCTCATCACGCTGCTCGCGATCTTCTTCATCCTCAGCGGATTGAACGCGACCCTCGTCTCGGTCGGTGCGGTCAACACCCTGACGGAAAACGTGGTCAACTCGGTCGCCTACGCGGGGGGGGCGATCAGCCTCCTGCTCCTGATCTGGGTCGGGCTCCGACCGGTCAACCTCCCGGCCGACCGGAGGTTGGAGCTCGAGCGCTCCTCGCAGGAGATGATCCTGCTCGCGTTCGCCCCCTCCGAGGCCCGGAACTCCGACCTGAAACCCAGCTAGTCCGCCCGACCGGCCCCGGCGGGGGAGGAGCATTGCTTTTCCCCCGAATGGGATACGTCCGGCGATGGCCCGAGTGCGTCGCGTGACGGTTCCCGGTCGACGGTCCTTCGAGTACGTTTCCCAAGGAAAGGGCCCGGCGACCCTCCTCGTCCACCCGGGCGGGCCGGGCCTCACCTACCACTACCTCCGGGGATTCCTCCGTCTCGCGAACTCCCACCTCCGCGTGATCCTGTTCAACCCGCGAGGGGTCGGCCATTCCTGGGCGCCCCGGCGGACGTCGGAGTACACCATCGTTCGGATGGCCGAGGACGTGGAAGCGATCCGCAAGGCGCTCAAGATCAAGGAGCTCCACCTGCTCGGGTTCTCGGCGGGAGGCTTCGTCGCCCTCGAGTACGCCCACCGCTATCCGGACCATCTCACCTCCCTGCTCATGTGCAGCACCGCGGGCAGCGCGGAGGAGATCGTCCAGTCGAACCGGATGGTCCTGGGGGCCGCCTCCCCCAAACAGCGGGCGCGGCTGCGGGAGCTCAACCGGGCGAAGGCGTTCGAATCCCCCGAGTACAAGGCGCTCGCCGAGGAGATCTTCCGGCCGTTCCAGACCCGGTTCCTCACGGGCGTTCACCCGGATTGGAAGGCGACCCGCGCGAGCCCGACCGTCTACCGGGCGATGATGTGCCGACGGGGCGACGAGTTCGCCGTCGACGGGACCATCGCCAAGTGGGACGGGCGGAAGTACTACTCCAAGATCGACCTGCCCACCCTCGTCCTCGTCGGACGGTACGACTTCTTCCTCAACGCCTCGGTGGAGATGGACCAGCGGATCGAGCCGGCGCACCTCCGGGTGCTCTCCCGCTCGAGCCACATGGCGATCCTCGAGCAGCCGAAGGAGTACCTCGGCGCAATCCGCGAGTTCCTGACGGACGTCACCGGCGACTAGGGCGCCCGGGCCCCCGGACCCTCAATCCAGCGGGCGGAGCGCCCGTTGGACCAGCAGGATGGCGATCCCGACCAGGACGGCCGTCCACGCGAACAGCCCGAGCAGGTAGATCTCGGGGGAGTACGGGTAGTACGACGCGCCGAAGAACGTCTCCCGGAGCACGTTCACCGCGAGGGAGATCGGATTGAACTGGGAGGCCGTGCGCAGCCAGGCGGGCATCGAGCCCCAGGGGTACAGCGCGTCGGACGTGAGCAGGACCGGCAGGTTGATCAAGTTGACCACGGCGAAGTAGATCTGCGGGACGTCCAGCAGGATGCCGATCGTCAGGAAGATGGTCGCGAACATGAGGGAGAGCAGCACGATCGCAAGAACGACCTCCGTGGCCCCGAGGACCCCGATGGAGGCCGTCACGTGGAGGCCCGTCAGCCCCGGGATGTGGGCGAACAGGATCGCGAGCCCCAGCACGAAGAACGCGAGCAGGATCGGCTGCGCGGCCCCGGCGATGAGCCGGGAACCGAACACCGCCGCCGAGGGGGCGGGGGTGCCCCGGGTCCTCTTGAAGATCCCGAACAGCTTGTCGAAGATCACGTTGGCGCCGATGAAGAGGGTCGCAGTAACGCAGACGAACCCGACCATTCCGGCGGCGAAGTACGAGTAGTACGTCGGCGCCCCGCGGAAGTACGCATAGACGATCCCCTGCACGACGGCCGGCGGGGTCCCGGGGGGAGCGAAGTTGGCCGGATTGATGTTGAACCCCTGGCCGAACAGCAGCAGGTACAGCAGCGGAAGGAGCAGGGATGTGAAGATCGCCTGCGGGTTGCGGGCGAGCTTGAGGAACTCGCGCCGGGTCAGGGCGCCCAGTTCGCGCAGCATCAGCGCCGCCCTCCCATCGCGCCCCGCACGCGCTGCATCATCACGGCGCGGTCGGTCGCGGTCGGCCCGTCTTCCTCACGGTACTCGCGGCCCGTGAACTCGAGGAACACCTCGTCGAGGCTCGGCCGCTTGACCGTGACGCCGGAGACGGCGGCACCGGCCGTGTAGCACGTTTCCACCGCGAGCGGGACGAGCGTCTCGCCGCTGGAGCACTTGATGCGGTACGAGTCGTCCGTCCGCTGCACGGAGGTTACCCCCGCGAGCGCGCGCAACGCTTCGGTCATGTCCTGGGCTCCCGGGGCCGTCCGCACCGTCACGACGTCGCCCCCGAGGCGGTCCTTCAGTTGGTTGGGCGTCCCCTCCGCGACGATCTTCCCGTGGTCGATGATCGCGATGCGGTCGCACATCGTGTCCGCCTCGTCCAGGTAGTGTGTCGTAACAAAGACCGTCATCCCGGTCTCCTTTCGGAGCTTCTGGACGTATCCCCAGAACCCCGCTCGCCCCTGCGGGTCGAGCCCGAGGGTCGGCTCGTCGAGGAAGAGGATCTTCGGGCGGTGGACGAGCCCGACCGCGAGCTCGAGGCGCCGGCGCATCCCGCCGGAGTAGGTCTTGGAGTACCGGTCGGCGGCGTCCGTGAGGTGCATCTCCTCGATCAGGGCGGTCGCCCGGGACCGGCCCTCGGCGCGGGAGATCCCGTACGTCCCGGCTGCCACCTCGAGGTTCTCGCGCCCGGTCAGGTCGCCGTCCGCGGTGGCCTCTTGGAAGATGACCCCGATCCGGCGCTTGACGGCCTCTGCGTTGTGGCTGACCTCGAGCCCGTCGATGATCGCCCGTCCTTCGGTCGGGCGCAGTCCGGCGGACAGCATCGAGACGGTCGTCGTCTTGCCGGCACCGTTCGGGCCGAGGAATCCGAAGATCTCTCCGGGGGCCACGTTGAAGCTGACCCCTTCGACCGCCCGCACCTTTCCGTTGTAGACCTTGACCAGGTTCTCGGCGATGATCGCCCCTTGGTTTTGCATGATGTTCTCCTCAGTTCTTGAGCCGTCGAAGTCGGTCGGCGACCGCGTCGAGCTCCTGCTGGATAGGTTGGGTGGCGGTGGGCTGGGTCCTTTTGAGGTCTTCGAGGTAGGCGGTCAGCCCCGACAGCTCGCGCGCCACGTCCGCCGGGGTGCGGGGCCCCGAAGGACCGGGCCAACCCCAAACGCGCTCGCTCCCCTCGAGCAGAAGGTACCGTCCGTCGTCCCGCTTCTGCAGGGACCCCTCCTGGACCATCTCCTCGAGCAGCGGGTAGACCGAGCCGGGCGAGGGTCGCCACCATCCGTGGGTCATGACCTCCATGTCGTCCATGATCTCGGCACCGTTCCGGGGCGCTCGCTGGAGGATCATGAGGACCCAGTTCCGGAGCCCCCGCTTCTTGCGCATGCGCCACATGAGTCGTATTTCCGATATCGGTAAATCGATTTAGGAATATAGGCTTGACGCACCGGGGGAGAACAGCGGAAAGAGTCACCGGACGACCGGCGCCCGTTGTCGGTAGCGAGGCTTGCTCCGCTCGAAGGGTGCGCTTCAGGGCCGGAGGGGTAGGGGGGATCCTGGCCTTGCGGAACGACCGACCGGGCTGAGAAGCTACGCTCGGCCCCGGTCTATCGGCCCTGGTGGGTGCCGAACCACTTGTGGAAGCGTCGGAGATTCTCGAGTGAGCCGATGAGGAGGAGGGCGTCCCCGGGCCGGAATCGGAAGGTGGCGGGGGGGTTGAGCGTGGTCTGGAACTCCCCGTCCGGTCCCGGTCGGGCGTACCCGATGACGAGGCAATCCGTCTGGCGTCGGACCAGCGCTTCGGCCTCGGGCAGTGTCTGGGTCGAGATGGGGGTCCGGTCGGTCAGCAGGTACTCGGTCATGTCGGCATGGAAGCTCGCCTCGGTGATGTCCTCGATCGCGTTCGCGATGTCGGGACGGAAGGCGGCGTCGGCGCACAGTCGACCCCCCATGTCCTGGGGGGAGGCGACGTAGGTCAC
>Ga0187862_10002545_pt1 | contig 18327 bp, 19 predicted proteins | sample June2016WEW_10_1_FD_133003 | JGI IMG/M metagenome (GOLD analysis project Ga0187862, IMG submission 133003) | Peatland microbial communities from SPRUCE experiment site at the Marcell Experimental Forest, Minnesota, USA - June2016WEW_10_150 | ecosystem: Environmental > Terrestrial > Soil >...
CGAAACGGTTGCCGTCTCGCAATGGCCATCGGCGACCAGCCGAGAAGTCATAAGGAAGATACTGTGTCTCGCTTTTTTCATACAATCTTCACAAATCACTGTGTTAGATTTGCCCCTCAGACCAAAAACGAACGCGAAATTTTCTGGAGGGAACTGAATTGGGCAAGGACATGGTCCCCAAGAAGATCTTTTTCACCAAAGGTGTGGGAAAACATCGGGAGCGCCTCACCTCTTTCGAACTCGCTTTGCGCGACGCCGGCATCGCGGCGCAAAACCTGGTGCGGGTCTCTTCCATCTTTCCGCCCAATTGCAAGCTGGTTCCACGTTCGCAGGGACTCAAATATCTGCACCCCGGCGAAGTTGTGTTTTCGGTGGTTGCCGAAAATTCGACCCACGAGCCGCACCGCCTGCTGGCCTCTTCGATCGGCGTCGCCATCCCCGCCGATCGCAATACCTACGGATATTTGAGTGAGCACCACTCGTTCGGCGAAACCGAAGACGCCGCCGGAGATTATGCGGAAGAACTCGCTGCCGAAATGCTCGCCACCACCCTGAACGTGGAGTTTGATTCCGACCGATCATGGGACGAAAAAAAAGAGATTTATCGCATCTCTAACAAAATCGTCCGGACGGCCAATGTTACGCAGTCGGCGGTGGGGGATAAACGCGGGCTCTGGACTACCGTGATCGCGTCGGCCGTGCTCATCTTCGACTAATTGCGCATGCCAATGAAGCCTGCTTGGAAGCGAATCGTTTACGCAGCGTTAGCATTTGTGGCCGTTGCCGTCATCTACACCCTTCCAGGCCAGGTTGCCGCTTATCGACAAAGGCGAAATCTGGAAAAAACATTCCGGGGTTACTCTCAGGCGATCGAGTCACGGGACTATAGCGGCGCTTATGTTTACGGCGACTCGCTTTTCAAAGCAGCGATTGGCCCGCAGGCCTTCGCAGCTCAACAGGGTGCGTTCGAGTCCCAACTCGGCACATTGAAGTCGACCCGAGAAGGAGGACTTTACATGCACGGACGCGGATCTCCCATGCAGTGGATCGGCATTGTGGAAGAAGTTCGCCATTACGACAAGGGAGAGGTGCACTTCACCTGCGAATTCCGGCTTGAAGACGGCCGCTGGCAGCTCTTCGGCCGAAAGCAGATTGATTGATGGCGAGGCCCTGCGGCCAACCGCCGCCCGCTCCCCGACCTTATCCACAACCCTAGACGCGGTAAGCCGCGTCTTTACTTTGCGATTTGCGCAACCGTCTTTTTCCCTGCCGGCTTCTTCTTCAGCCGCTCCAACACAGCGGCTACGATCAGCGGCAGGCCCACTGTGGCGTCCACAAAAACTTCTCCAAACTTTCCGCCTTCGGCCGGAGGCACAAACTTGCCCCACGAAACCGCCTCGCTGTAGGGACTGCCCGAAAGCCCGCCCCAATACACCGGCTCCGGACAGATGCGTAGTCCATAGTGATAGCGCTTCAGCGACAGGTCTTCCCCGCCCCGGCGGTGGCGCAATTCGATGAACGGTCCAAACTGCTGCGACCAGTTGCGCGGGACGCCACCGCCGATGGTGAATATTCCCAGCCGCTTCTGACTCAGCAGGGTTGCGGCAAAGTGCTCCAGGTCTTCGAAGGGATCGAAGCGGAATCGCGGCTTCCCCTTTTTGTCGCGTTCACGATTGGTCAAGGCGTAATCGAGGCCCAGCTCGGAATCGGAGAACGCGGGCACAAATACGGGAACATTCTTTTCGTAGGCGGATTTCAGAATGCCGCGTTCTTTCTCCCGCTTCGCCAGATGCGCTCCGATGGCGCGGTTTAACTTGTATGAGCACATCACCTCGTCCGCGTCCCATGCGCTGAACACGGCGGCCATCACGCGTTCCACGTCGTCGAGGTTCTGTTCGGGTTCGAGCGTGTCATAGACGCGGTTGTATCCCGCTTCGTAGAGTTCCTCGTCACTGAGCTCGGGATTGTGCCGGAAATGTGCGCGCCCGGTCGCTTCGACCAGCCCGTGCGCCATCAGGGCGCCGGTGGAAACAATGGCGTTCACTATGCCGCGATCGATCAGTTCGGCGATCACTAATCCTTGCTTGGCCACGGTCATGGCGCCCGCTAGCGTCATGACGATGAAGCATTCTTTGTCGCGGGCCATCGCCTCAAGCACGTCGGCGGCTTCGCCGAGCTGGCGGCCGGTAAACGCCGTCCTCGACATCGCGCGCACGAGGTCGTCGATGGAATGAATCTTGATTAGATTCAGGGGCTCTAGCGGAATCAGACGATCGGCTACCGGGTCGTGCAGCTTGCGGTCGATGCCCGCGCCTTCCTCGTGCTTGCCTCCCTGATGACTGCCGTCGTGATGGTGGCCGTACTTCTCGACACTCTTCTGCTTCAAGGGACGAACCTCCAGAATAAGAAACTGCTTTGACCGAAGAAACAATTTACTAGAAGTGAGGAGAACGCGGCGACTTGCTTTTACATTCGCGTAACATTCACATCCACATCATGCACTTTGATATCCTACGAGCGCGATTACACAATCCGAAGGGACGCGGCTTGCCGCGTCTCCACACCCCGGTTGCAAGTTGGAGAAACAAGTGCGAGATAAGTTCACCGTCGGCCTGATCCAGATGTCGTGCGGCCCCGAGCCCGCCGACAATCTGGCCAAGGCGCTTGATCGCGTTTCGGAAGCGGCACGCAAAGGCGCCGACGTCGTCTGCCTGCCTGAACTCTTCCAGACGCAGTATTTCTGCCAGCGCGAAGACGCCGCTCTGTTCGATCTCGCAGAGCCGATTCCCGGAGCGGGCACGGAAAAGCTCGCCGCTGCCGCCCGGAAGAATAAAGTCGTGCTGATCGCGTCGCTCTTCGAGAAGCGAGCGCCTGGCCTTTATCACAACACGGCCGCGATCTTTGATTGGGACGGCGATTCGGATGACACGCTCGTCGGTATCTATCGCAAGATGCACATTCCCGACGATCCGCTCTACTACGAAAAATTTTATTTCACTCCCGGCGATCTCGGCTTCAAGGCCTTCGACACCTCCGCCGGAAAACTTGGGACACTCGTGTGTTGGGACCAGTGGTATCCGGAGGGCGCGCGTCTCACGGCGCTGCAGGGAGCGAGCATTCTGTTTTATCCGACGGCTATTGGATGGCACCCCGCGGAGAAGGCTGTATTCGGCGGGGCGCAACACGATGCCTGGCGCACCATTCAGCGAGCGCACGCGATCGCGAATGGTGTTTATGTCGGCGTGGTGAATCGCGTTGGCTTCGAGACTGGCGACATCCGCGGCAATTCCGTGCCCGGCAAAGGGCTCGAATTTTGGGGAGGGTCATTTTTTTGCGACCCCTTTGGCCGCGTGCTCGCGGAAGCTTCGCACAACAAGGAAGAGATTCTGCTTGGCGAGGTTGATCTGCATCATATCGAGGACATTCGCCGCAACTGGCCCTTCCTTCGCGACCGCCGAATCGACAGTTACGCTCCCATCACCAGCCGCATGCTTGACGGAAAGTGACGGGACGGAAAATGCCCAGACGAACAGTGGCCCGAAGATCTTTCGCGCGAGCCAAACGTCCTCCGGCCGCACAGGGCTACCACATGCCGGCCGAGTGGGAGCCGCACGAATCCACTTGGCTTGCCTGGCCGCATTTTCGTGGCGACTGGCCGGGCAAGTCCGAACCGATCCCATGGGTCTATGCCGAGATCGTCCGCAACCTGGCGCGGCATGAGCGCGTGGACCTGATCGTCAATGATGTGAGTTGGGAAAGGCGCGCGCGCACAATACTCGAAAAAGCGGATGCGCTCTCGGACAACATCTGCTTTCACCGCTGGCGCACAGATCGCGTGTGGACTCGCGACTCGGGCTGCATTTTCCTGACTCCGCCCGCGGATCACGCAGAGTCCGAACTGCGCGCTCTGCACTTTCAGTTCAACGCCTGGGCCAAGTATCCGAATTACAAGCTCGACGAACAAAATGGAGAGCGCATGGCGAAGGCCGCCGGTGCTCGCCTCGTGCTGCCGTTCGTTGTTGATCCGTTCAATGAAAAGCATCGTGTGGTGCTCGAAGGCGGATCGATCGACGTCAACGGCTGCGGCACTCTTCTCACAACTGAGGAGTGTTTGCTCTCCACTACCCAACAGCGCAACCCGGCCATGGATCGCGCTGCCTATGAACAGCTTTTTGCCGACTATTTTAGCGTGCAGGCCGTCATCTGGCTCGATAGCGGCATCGCCGGCGACGACACTCACGGCCACGTCGACGACATCACCCGCTTCGTCGCTCCGAATACCGTGGTCACGATGATCGAGCAGAATGAGCGGAGTGAAAATTATGCAGCCCTGCATGCGAACCTAGGCCGTTTGAAAAACGCCCGCACTTCCGACGGCCAGAAACTCGAGATTGTCGAAATCCCCATGCCGCGTCCGGTCGTGTTCGAAGGCCGCCAGTTGCCCGCCAGCTACGCTAATTTTTATATTGCGAATGGAGAAGTGCTGGTGCCGGTCTTCAACGATCCGAACGATCGCATTGCGCTCAACTCGCTCGCGGAGCTGTTTCCGACCCGCGAAATCGTACCGATCTATTCCGGCGATCTGATCTGGGGATTCGGCGCGCTCCACTGCATGACGCAGCAACAACCGACGGCGGGTAATCAGTAGTCTGGAGGTAACCATGGCACCACGCCTTTTGTGGTTTGTGTTTATCATTACAACCCTCTTTCCCGGTTCAGTTGTCTTCGCGCAGATTCGACAAATCGATCCCAAGAAACTGCCTCACGATGAGCGCGTCCAGGCTGCCTACAGCGACGCCCTTGCCATAGAGCCTATGGCCCACAGTTGGAGCGACAAGTGGACACGTGACACACCGAAAGAGCGCGTAGCCTCTGAACTTGCTTCCGACCTGCATGACCTGCGCTCGGCTGAGATTGCCGCGCCGCACGATGAAGAACTACTGCTACTTACGGGAGTTGTGGCGCACCTGGCTTATAATGTTGATGTCGAGGAAACCTACGAAGTGGCCGTTGAGTCGTTCGGGAAAGCTCATCAACTTGCTCCCGATGACTACCGGGCCGACTGGTTTCTGGCCGGCCATCGCTGCCAAGCAAACGAGGTCAAAGCGGGCATGGAGCAAATGCTCGAGGTGGAAGATCGAATCCCGTGGCAGCAGCTTCCAGTGGAATTCTGGGACGACTACATCAACTGCTCCACAATAGCCCTGATGCCTGCTCACACCTTGCGCGCGGTGGATCACGCTGTGCATTTCGGGGAAAGTGCTTCTAGCTACAATTTCGCTGTTGACGTTGCCCACAAGCGATACAAAGCTACGGATGTTAACGCGAATTACCCAGCGCATGAGGTTTGGCAGGCTACTGAAAAAGACGGCAGTGTTCAGTTCACAAGCCAGTTTTGCGGGATGGGATTCTCTGCCCACAGCGATTGGCACCTGGACATCAGGGATGTCGCCAAGGGCATCTGCTTGTCAACCATTGAAACGGGGCCTTATCCCAGCAAGTCTGGAAAAAGCACACCGACGCTGCTCGTACTCACACGAGCGGCGAAGCATCAAGAAACGCTTGAGAACTTTGTCGAATCTGTCCTAAAGGCTCGGTACGTATTAGCCCGACCCATCGCAGCGATCTCTTGCCCCTCAGAAAAGTGTCTCGCTTTCGAGATCACCGACAGGGACCTTTACGCGTCCGAAGGCGGCGGCCATTTTCTAGTCGCAGCTTTCGCAGGTCAGCCCCCGGACTTCCCGGGGTTGCTCTTCGAAAAGCCCGATGGTCCACCTCCTGCAAAAGCGGGCGCAGACGTCGCCTATTATCATCCGATCGAAAAGCTGCAGCGGCTGCCTGGAACTCTCTATTCCATCGTTGAACTCGACTCAAATGCCTCGATCTTCGAGAAAGCCAATAGCGACTTCGCTTATCTGCTGAAATCGATTCGGCTTGATTGAATCGCAGAAAACACTGGATCCAATGGCAACGGACTGGCTCAGTCATCATTTACACTCGTAGCCGTGAACGCCGAGATCATTGCCGTCGGCTCTGAGTTGCTTACTCCGTATCGCCAGGACACGAACTCGCTCTACCTCACTGAGAAACTGAACGATTTAGGCATTGAAGTGCGTTTCAAATGCATCGTGGGCGATGACGCCGAGGGACTCACTGCGGCCGCCAAACTTGCAATGAGACGATCGGACATCATCATTTTCACGGGTGGCCTCGGCCCCACTGAAGATGACGTGACGCGCGAGGCAGTGTCCGACGCGCTGGGATTGAAACTGCAACGCGATCCTCAGGTCATCGCGAGGATCGAAGAGCGCTTCGCCAAGCGCGGCATGAAAATGTCCGCCAACAATGCCAAGCAAGCTGACATCCTGACCAGCGCCGCGGTGTTGCCGAATTCGCTTGGCACCGCGCCCGGGCAGTGGATCGCCGGAAAGTACGACGGGCAGGAGCGGCTCCTCATGCTGCTTCCCGGCCCTCCCTACGAACTCAAGACCCTGTTCGAAACCGAATGCATCCCACGGCTCCGTGCTCGAATCCCCGTCCAGCACATCGCTACGCGCACGTTCAAAATGGCGATGATTCCTGAATCGCAAGTGGACGCGCGGGTTGCGCCAATCTACAAAACTTATACCGACGTGCAGACTACGATCCTCGCGGGCGGGGGCGAGATTCAGCTCCACATGCGCTGCCGCAAGGATTCGCAAGCGGACGCCGAAGCGCGCGTCGAGGAACTCGCCGAAAAAATCGAGGACGAACTCGGCGACGCCATCTTTTCTCGCAAAGGTGAAACCATCGAGCAGATTGTCAGCTATCTGCTGCAGATGCGCAGCATGACGCTCGCGGTGGCCGAATCCTGCACTGGCGGCCTGCTGGCTGAGCGCATGACCTCGCTCAGTGGCAGCTCGCGCTATTTTCTGGGCGGCGCCATAGTCTACTCCAACGAACTAAAAACGCAATTCGCCAATGTTCCTAAAGCCCTGATCAATCAGCACGGAGCGGTGAGCCGCGAAGTGGCGGCGGCGATGGCTGAAGGCATCCGCAAGAGGTGCCTGTCGAGCTATGGAGTTGGAATCACCGGCGTCGCTGGCCCGAGCGGCGGCACTGAGCAAAAGCCCGTGGGCTTGGTCTACATCGCGCTCGCGGGAGAAGAAGGCACACAGGTCGTCGAACGCAATTTTCCCGGCGACCGCAAACGCATTCGCCAGTTCGCAACGCAACAGGCGCTGGAGATGATCCGCCGGGCGCTGTTATAAGGCGGCGTTATAAGGCACTCTTATAAGGATGCGAATATTTATCGGCATCGATCTCGACCCTGAAGTCCGTAGCCGAATCGCGCGCTTCCTCGAAGGGGTCGAGGGTTTTGCGCCCGATGCCCGCTGGGTGCGTCCGGAGTCGCTGCACGTTACATTGAAATTTATCGGAGAACAAACGCCAAAGCAGGTCGAGGCCATCACCGAGCGTTTGCGGCGGGTTGAGGGCAGCGCGTTCGAAATTCGCGCTGGCGGATATGGGTTTTTTCCGACGGCAAAGGCTCCGCGTGTGTTCTGGATCGGAATCCAAACCGGACCACAACTTGCCGACCTGGCAGAAAGCGTCGATGCAGCCGCAGCAGAGCTCGGGATTCCGCGCGAAGACCGGCCTTTCAGCCCACATCTAACTCTGGCGCGCGCCGGTGGCGGGACAAGCTCGGGCTCGCCGAAATGGCGCAAAGGCGACGGCCCCAACACAGTTTTCGCAGTGCTCGAAAAGCGGCTCGCCGCAATGGGCGAGCTGGATTTCGGCACAATGACCGCCCACGAGTTTATTCTCTATCAGAGTCAGCTTTCACCGGGAGGATCGAAGTACACGAAGCTGCAACAATTTCTGCTGCACCGAAAGTAGTGGAGATACGGGTCTCCACCAGCAAAATCGACATTAGATAGATGAAGATGAATCCCTACCTCATCACCGCCGCTGTGGGCTACCTGCTGGGATCGATCCCATTTGGCTTCCTGCTGGTGCGGATTTTCAAAGGTGAGGATGTGCGCGCGAGCGGCAGCGGCAACATTGGCGCGACGAACGTGGCCCGCAAGTCGCCAGCACTCGGGATTGCGACTCTCGTTCTCGACGCTGCCAAGGGCCTGGCTGCGGTTGTGTTCGCCCGAACTTGCTTGGATGTACCCCATCCGGAACTTCTAGTGACCACGGCGGCGTTCTTCGCCGTGCTTGGCCATCTGTTCCCCATCTGGCTCAAGTTCCGCGGAGGCAAGGGCGTTGCCACAAGTCTCGGAGCTTTTGTATTACTCACCCCGAAATCCATTTTGTGTCTGGTGGTTCTGTTCTTGATTATCGCTGTCGCCTTCCGCTACGTCTCTCTGGGATCCGTAGCTGTAGCAGCGGCTTTTCCGCTGCTGGCGTGGGCGCTTCACGAATACACGGACTCGGGGCAACTTGTTTTGATCACCCTGGTTTCGGCGCTCGTCCTTTGGAAGCACCGCCAAAACATCAGTCGTCTCGCCGCCGGAACCGAATCAAGGTTAGGAAAACGGTCGGGCACTGAATCGAAAACGATTGGGACAACCCACCAATGAGCCGCATTGCCATCATCGGAGCAGGCGCCTGGGGCACAGGATTGGCAATCGCTCTGGGACGCAAAAGAACTCATCAGATTCGGCTGTGGGCCAACGAACCGGAAGTTTCCGAGAGCATCGCAAGAAACCGGATCAACGAGCGCTTCCTGCCGGGCTTCATTCTGCCCGAATCGATTGAAGCGACGAGCGATTTGAGCACGGCGCTTGATGCCGCGGAGATTGTGGTTAGCGTGATGCCCTCGCAACACTGTCGAGCTCTGTTCGAACGCATGGCGCCTTCGCTCCCTCCGGAGATACTCATTGTCAGCTGCACCAAAGGACTCGAAGACGGGACTCTATTGCGCATGACCGAAGCGATTGCCGATGTGTTGCGAAGCCGCAAGTTCTCAGCTCGCCTGGCAGCGCTCAGCGGACCGTCTTTTGCCAAAGAGGTAGCACGCGGCGATCCGACCGCGGTGACTGTGGCGTCGGTCGACAGCGAAGTAACGCGCGCCGTGCAGCAAGCGTTTAACGATTCGCGCTTTCGCGTCTACACCAACGACGATGTGATCGGGGTGGAGTTAGGCGGCGCGCTGAAGAACATCATTGCGATCGCCGCCGGCGTCTGCGATGGACTTTGCCTCGGCCACAATTCTGTCGCCGCGCTGATCACCCGAGGCCTCGCCGAAGTGGCGCGTCTGGTCGTAGCCTGCGGCGGCCGCCTCGATACCATGGCTGGACTCGCCGGACTGGGCGATCTGGTCCTAACCTGCACTGGAGATCTCTCGCGTAATCGCAGCGTCGGCGTTGAGCTGGGCAAGGGCCGCAAACTTGCCGACATCATTGCCGGCATGCACGGGGCAGTCGCCGAAGGGGTTTTCACCACCAAAGCTGCGGCCGGTCTAGCCCGCAAGAAGAACATTGAGATGCCAATCACCGAGCAGATGTTTGCCATCCTCGAAAATGGCAAGTCGCCGCAGCAGGCTATCGAGGACCTGATGACGCGTGCGGCGAGGTCCGAAATCTACTAAGCGCCGACCCTGCTTCTTACCCGTGCAGACTGTCACTTTGAGTGAGCCACAGCGAGTTAACCAGGCCGGGCTCACTGCAATCCAAGAGCTCATTCTGAGACACACTTCAAGGAGGATGAGGGCCGGCGTACCGAAGCGCTTCGAAGCTGCGCAACGCAGGGTCTCGGGTGAGCAGTTCAATGGCCAACAAGATCGAGATGTCGAGTTCGATAACAATAACTTCACTTTTCCCGAGAGCGAACCCAGTGCCCAGCACCATGCCTCGCGGCGCGCTCACTCGCCTCTCAGTAGCCTTGATATACAGCCACTTCGGGCCGGTGCATTCCTGGATTTTTTATCGCTGGTGTTTTTTCAGCCTGTGGCGTGCCTGGGGGTACACGGTCACGTCACTGCTCCCCTGGGGAACTAAGACCGGGTTTGCCATCACAGAAACAGTAAACGATCTTGCGCAGCCCTTGTACAGTCTTTTCGTCAGATTAGAAACACCCAGTGTTTATGCTGGTTAGGTAGTGGTGCCCGGAGACGGAATCGAACCGTCACGTCCTGTTAGGGACCCGGGATTTTAAGTCCCGTGCGTCTGCCAGTTTCGCCATCCGGGCACGTCGTGCAAACCATTCTATCGGAACAGGATGTCTTGACTCGCTGCAATCTCGGCTCCGCATTCCTCTGTGAAAGCGGCCTCCTCAACCCCATTTCTGCTCTTCCACTCCCTTCACCAGCAGCCATACCATCAGCGCCGCTTCCGCAGTGAAACCGAAAATCTCAATCAAAATGGCCAGAAAATGGGAGTACGAGCAAGTAAGAAAGTTCGGTTCGCACGCGGGACAGCCCGGAAATCGCGATGGTGTGCACTCGAACATCGAGTAATTGACTGGGCATCCCGCTCCCCTTCACAGGGGAGTCTGAAGTAGTAATCATGATCGAGGTTGTGGACCGAAGAGATGCATGGGTCGGACTGAGTTCCTGACCTGAAACTTGATTGCGAGCGGGCCTTGGTTGGATTGGCACTTTTCAACGAGAGCGAAATGGCGCGCTCCTCAGAGTGCATGGATTAGTGCGCTCGAAAAGAGCTTGACACCGTCGACATTGTTAGAGACGCGATATTACGTCAACGATGCAAGATAACAGCGCACTCTCCCTATGCTCTTTGGCGTGTTCGAGGGGACAACAATATGCTGTGACCCCACTTGCCTCGCTTTGTCGCGTTCCCTGTTGGAGGCCGAAATCCACTCAAGGTGAACATGCGGGAGGACCGACATGTTCACTGTGGTGGATTACGACCCAAGTAGGCCTGTTTGCGGATAACGACTTAACCGAAACAGAGCCAAACCCAATTACTGAACAAAAGGAGAACAACAATGGAACCGACTTTGGAATACGCGCAGAGTAGCAATCATTCGTCCAAACCACCACGCATTTGCAACCTAACTCGGATCGGGGTCATTCTGATCATGGCGACGTTGTTGTGCGGCCTTCTGGGGCTCTCCGAGGCGCAGGCAGAGACCTACGAGATCTCCTCGCTGGCCAGCTTCAATTACACAAACGGCTCCTCTCCCTACGCCGGGCTGGTCGAATACAAGGGGAACTTCTACGGGACAACACAGTATGGCGGAAAAAACGGCTTTGGCACGATATTCGAAATCACCCCGAGTGGCACGCTAACTACACTGTACAACTTCGACAGTTCGGACGGGGCCAACCCAGAAGGGACGCTGGTCCAAATTAACGGAAAGTTCTACGGGACAACTTCGGAAGGCGGGGCCTACAACACCGGCACGGTCTTCCAGTTCACTCTCCCCGCGAAAAATGGAGAGGATGGCACGTTGATTTTAATGCACAGCTTCCTGGGTGCGAACGGCGACAACCCAGTCGCGGGGCTGGTCCAGGGCACCGACGGGAACCTCTACGGGACAACGGTTCTTGGCGGGGCCAACTACGATGGCACACTGTTCAAGATCAGCCCGTCGAAACCGTACAAGCTGACCACGCTTTACAGCTTTTGCTCTCAAAAGAACTGCCCAGACGGATCCTTCCCCTACGCACCGGTAATCCAGGCCAGCAACGGGGACTTCTACGGGACAACCTCTGCTGGCGGAACAGGCTACGTTGGCACGGTCTTCGAATACTCGCCGGGCAAGAATGGGAGCGTGGGCACGCTCTCTACACTGCATAGCTTCGACAGCAATACCGAGGGCCACTGGCCCTACACGGGGCTGGTCGAATACAACGGGAACTTCTACGGCGCAACTGAGTCGGGCGGGCTTGTTGGCACACAGGACACCGGCCAGGGCACGATCTTTGAAGTTACGCCGGCTGGCACCCTGACGACGCTGTACGTCTTCACTAACGTCGCGAACGGCGCCAATCCCTACGGGACGCTGGTCCAGTACAACGGGAACTTCTACGGGACGACTGAGGGAGGCGGGACATACGGCTATGGCACGGTCTTCCAAGTAACCCCGGATGGCGTGCTGTTGACTGAGGTCAGCTTCGACAACCTAATGAACCAGGGGGACACCATCCTCGGCTCCTACCCCATGGCGGGACTGCTCGAGTACAACGGGAGCTTCTACGGAACAACTACTGCAGGCGGGGCTAACCCCTATGGCACGGTGTTCGCCATGGTGGCCAAGTGAGGCGTTAATGAAGATGAATGAGGTGCTGGGAGAAAATTCCCAGCGCCATCCTCACGGCCATCGTAATCTTCCGTTGACGCGCGCAATGCGTTTAAACGCTCAAGAGGTGGTTCCGACAGCGGGGAAGCTGAGCGCCGCTATCCAAGGGAGCAAGAGTGGACTGACCAACGCAAACCCGATCACGCGTGGCATCTTCGAAAGTTTGCCAGAGCGGTCGTAAGGCAACGAAGGGAATACTCCGGTGGGCGACGTCGAAACACATGCAACTCCTTATTTGTTAATATTTTGCAAGTAAGTCCTTATTCTTTAATATTTTAGCCAAAATAAGGGGGGAAGGGGGTCCCGAGCCCTAGTGTCGCAACCCTGAAGGGTCCCCGCAAGACAGTGGCGCAAGCGAGTTGTCTGAGAGGGCCAAAAGCGAGAAGCGAACGACCAACGAAGAAAGACCAACGACCGCCCTACAGCGTCCGCTTAAACAACGGCACCGCCAACGCCAGCGTCAGTACCGCAAACACCGATAGATAAATCATGTCCGGAACAATCGCCCCCAGCCCAGTTTCCTTCAGCAGCAGCGATTTGAAGCCGTGCACCGCGTAACTAAACGGATCCACCTTGGCTATCGCCCGCAGCCACGCCGGAAACGCCTCTACCGGATAGATCGCGCCGCTGGGGAAAAACAGCAGCGTATTCAGAATCCCAAACATGGCCCGCGGCACCAGCGGGTCCTCAACCCGCGCCATCAACAAGAACATCATCGAATTGAACGCTAGCGAGGTCAGCACGATCATCAATAAGAGGCCCAGCATTGTCGACAGATTGAATATCGTCCCCACTCCCGCAATCAGCGATCCAATCACCGTAATCACAACACCGGTCATCACCGCCTTGATCGCGCCCGCTCCGTTCAGGCCCAGCACCAGTTCGCCCTTAGTAATCGGAGTAACCAGGTATCCCTCATGCACCCCACGCGCCTTATCGTCGATATAAAGCATCCCACCGCCGATCATCACCGATACGAACATGGCCAGTGAGATCGAGCCCGGCAGCAGGAATTTCATGTACTCGATATACGGATACAGCTCGACCACCTCGAGCGCCGTCTGCTGCAACAGGCGTGGCGACACGTCCGGCTGATTCAGCGCGTCGGTTACCGCATTCATCTCGTCTTCGAGAGTGGAACTCATGAAGTTGTCGCTGTTGTCCACGATCAGAGCGATCCGCGGATGATTCTTTTCGTACACCATCTTCGAATACTGCGGCGGAATAATGACCGCGCCCTGAATCTTCCCGTTGCGCACGTCCTCGCGCGCCTGGACTTCGTTGTCATACGGGATCGCAATAAACGTCCGCATATTTGCCCGCACCGCGTCAAACGCTTCCTGAATACGGATCGCCTGTGTCCCATGATCCTCGTCCACGATCCCCATCTTCGCGTCCCGGATCTTTCCTCCAAACGCATTGCCAAGCACGATCAGCTGCACCAGCGGCATCACCATCGACACCATCATCAGCGTCGGCGACCGGAAAAACTTGCGCATCTCGCGCTCGATAATCGCCATCATCCGGTTCATGGCCGCAACCCCGGACTCAGCGGCATCTGGTATCCATATGCTTTCACCAGTTCATCGCGCAACTGCCGCCCCGTGTAATGGACAAACACATCGTCCAAAGTAGTGTTCTGCACCGTCAGCGTCTTCAGACCCACCGCTGCTACTACTGCCATCTCCACTAGGTCCGTGGTCGTGCCCGAGCCATTCGACGTCAGCACCCGGAACATCCCACCGCTTTCGTTTTGCACCGACGTCACTCCCGGCAATCCACGCAGCCGCTCTTCCCAATCGGCCGGCGGATGCTCGAACTGCGCCTCAATCACGTTCGTTCCCGGAACGCTAGCCTTCAACGTCTCGGGAGTATCCAGCGCCACCAGCTTCCCGTGATCCACAATCGCAATCCGATTACACAGCCGGTCCGCCTCATCCATGTAATGCGTCGTGATCAGTATCGTCAGTTGGCGCTTCGCCTTGATGTTCGTCAGCATTTCCCACACCGCCACGCGTGACACCGGATCCAGCCCCGTGGTCGGCTCGTCCAGAAAAAAAATCCTCGGACTATGCACCAACCCCCGCGCAATCTCCAGCCGCCGCCGCATCCCGCCCGATAAAGTTTTCGTCTGTGCGTCCCGCCACTTGGTCAGGTCTACCGTTTCCAGAAGTTCGGCAATCGCCTCTTTGCGCCGCTTCGCCGGAACGTCATACAGCTTCGCGTAAATACTCAGATTCTCTTCCACCGTTAAATCCAGATCGCTGGTCAGCGCCTGCGGAATCACTCCAATCGCCCGCCGCACCGCTCCCGGATCCGATGCCACATCGTGTCCCGCTACCCGAGCCGCCCCTGCCGAGATCGGAATCAGCGTCGTCATCATACGGATCAATGTAGATTTCCCCGCTCCATTCGGCCCCAGCAGCCCAAAAATTTCCCCCTCCTTTACCGCAAACGAAACGTCGTCCACGGCCGTGAAGTCCCCATACTTCTTCACGATGTGCGAAACTTCAATCGCATTAGGAGCGTCCGCCGCGATCTCACTCCGCAAGCTGAGTTCCGATGCCGAAACACTCATGCCGTTCGTGGTGTTCCCGTTAACCTTGTTTACGTTTTCACTCATGCCTTGCCCCTCTGCAACCTTGGAACTCTGAAAATTTGGAAACCTCCCTATCCCCCCTTTAACTGCGCAGGCGACACCAGCACCTCCGCCGTCATCCCCGGTACATAGGCTCCCTTCGGATTCTCCAGCCGCACCTTCAACGCAATTGTCCGTACATCCCGTTTCCGGCGTCCAACATCCCGCTGCGTCGCAAAATCCGCTTCCGCCGCCTTATAAAAAACTTTTCCCGGAATCACGGTTCCTCCCGGCAATCGCACCCGCAGCGCGTCTCCCAATCCAATATGATCGGAATCCGTCTCCGGAATCGCCGCGAAAACCCACGTGTCGCTGAAATCCACCACCGTCACGATCGCCTGTCCCGCATTCACCACTTCGCCCTCGCGCGCCGCCCGCACCAGCACCGTCCCCGTTACGGGCGAATAAATCTTCGTGTATCCCAGCCGCACCTCCGCTTCCTTCAACTGCGCCGTCGCGTTCTCCACCTGAGCTCGCGTCGATTCCACCGTGCTCTGTGCCGCCGTTGCCTGATTCGTGCGCGCGACCGCCGAAGTCAGATCCGCCTGCGCCGCCGTCACTTGGTCTTTCAGCGACTGCACACTCGCCTCTTGTGCCTTCAGATTCATCTCCGCTTGAACCCGGTCCTGATCGGATGCCACCCCCGCTTGGGCCAGCCCAATCGTCCGCCGGCTGTCGCTCTCCACCCGCGTCAAGGTTGCTTCCGCCTGCGCCAGTTGCGCCCGCGCCGATTGCAGCTTTGCCTGTGCATTCGCCACGTCGCTCGATGTCGATCCTTTCGTCGATTTCCTCGTATACTCGTTCGCGCTCATCTGCGACCGCATACTCCCAATCGTTGCCGCCGCCGCTCGTTCCTCCGCCTCCAACTCCGATGGATCGAGCAACGCAATCAGATCTCCCTGCTTGACCTGCGTCCCTTCCTCGACCAGCAACTTCACAATTCGCCCCTGAATTTGCGGACTCACCACGATCTGGTTAGCATCCACTGTCCCCACCAAGACCAGGTCCTTTCCCCCGGGCGTAGAAAAAAAGTAATACACCGAGGCAATCACCAAGATGATCCCCAGCATAATCAAGAATTTATTCCGAGCATTCATTGCGAATCTCCATGCATCCTTCTTCCTTCACAACCTGACGTGGGACGGCCGCCCCCGGCCTTCCAGCCGAGCAAAGCTCAGCAGCGAAGTGGCAGCACCGCGTCTTCCGCGTCTTGGCGCTGGTCACACAAACAGCGCCGCCGAGATAAAATCCAGAACAAACGCCCGCCGCTCCCGTATCCGCTCCACCGACAAAGGGTCCACCTTCATCAGCGTCTTCATCAGGGGAGCCGAAGTGAAATAAAACACAATCACCGCCGCCATCGAAGGCAGAAAATCCATCGGATTCACCGCCCGAAATTCCCCCGCCCGAATCCCCTCCCGCAACACCTCTACCAGTTTCCCGAAAACCGGACGAAAATATTCCTTGGCCACCCGCTGCATGCGAGCGGTGCCTGCGCCCGACCGCATCCACTCCGCTTGCACCACCCGCGGAAACCGCGGATTGGCTGCGATGTAATCGAAATAAGCGCCCAGATACTCCAGCATCTTCTGCCGCGGAGGCAGTTTGCTTTCGAGCACCGGCATTACCCGCGCCCGCATCCCGCTGAACACATGGTCCAGCACCGCTTCGTACAACGCATCCTTGTCCTCGAAGTAGTAATAAAGCAGCGCCTTGTTGACATGCGCTGCCCGCGCGATCGCATCCGTTCGAGCGCCCGCAATTCCATTCTCGGCAAATTCCGCCACCGCCGCTTTCAAGATCGAGGCCCGGCTCTCCTCCGGTTGACCTCTAGTTCCCAGACGAGGCCCGCTTGCGTGGAGGCTCGTGCGGGGGCGGGCGACTCTCGCGCCCAGCCTTGCAGATTCCTTCATATAATTAACCAGTTAGTTAGATTGTACCACAAGCCCCCAAAGATGCACGTTCTAGGCGCTCTTTTTTGTAGCGACTAGGCCGAGATTTTCGCCTGCGCCCCAACAGGGAAATTTCATTACGCCCTGGAAGAAGAAGCAGAGGAAGGCAACGAAGAAGAGAACGACGGGGATACCAGAAAGCCAGCCCGGTAAACGAACGACACCGGCTCCATCAACCTGAAAGCCGCCACCGAAACTAGAGCGCCCCGCCGGCGATTGAAGGCACCAGCAGTACCTCATCGCCATCCTGGAACGAATACGAAGCGCCCCCCAGGAAGCGGATATCTTCCTCATTTACATAAATATTCAGGAAGCGCCGGGTCTCCCCCGCTTCATCCCGCAAATGGGGCTTCAAGTCGGGGAACTGCAAGTCGAGCTCCGAAAACAACTCATTGAGATTGGCAACCGAGCAAACAACGCTGGGAGTCCCAGCAGTGAGGCGCCGCAAAGCCGTAGGAATTTGAACCGTGATACTCATAGAGAACCTCCCGGGCTAAGAGCCCGAACAGAAAATTAAGTGGTCGTTGGCTGTTCGTCGCTCGCTCTTCGCCGAACTTGCTATTCAAATCAAGCCAATCCGCAAGGTATCACCAAAAAATTGAGCGAACAGCGAACGACGACGCGCGAACGACTAACGACCAACGACTGCGGCGTCCGCAAAAGCCGCCGGCAAACTCGCCGCCTTCGAAGCCAGATACGCCTCGAACTCGGCAAGCTTCGGAGCGATCGGCGTTTCAGCCTGATATTTGTCCGCCAGTACGTCGGTAGTCTTGAGTCCGTAGCCTGTAATGCAGAGCACGGTCGTTTCATCGGGCAGAATGCGGTCCTGCTGGATCAGCTTGCGCGCGGTTCCAACCGTGACGCCGCCCGCGGTCTCGGTGAAGATGCCCTCGGTCTCCGCAAGCAATTGGATGCCGCTGACCACTTCGGGATCGGAAACGTCTTCCGACCATCCACCACTCTTGGTGATAGCCTTCAATGCGTAATGTCCATCGGCCGGATTGCCGATCGCCAGCGAGCGAGCAATCGTCTTCGGACGCTGCGGTTCGATCTCGCTGCTGTACTGCTTGATCGCCGTCGAAATCGGCGAGCACCCCGAAGCCTGCGCGCCAAAAAACTTCACCGGCTTTGGATCGACCAGCCCGAGCAGAATCAGCTCATCAAACGCCTTCTTGATCTTCGTGATGAGCGATCCGCCAGCCATCGGCACCACGATGTTATCGGGCAAGCGCCAGCCGAGTTGCTCGGCGATTTCATAGCCCACCGTCTTCGATCCCTCAGCATAATAAGGACGCAGATTCACGTTCACGAATCCCCAGCCGCGTTCGCCGGAAAGAGGTTCATCGGCGATCTGCGAGCACAGGCGATTGACGTGGTCGTAGCTGCCGTTGATGCGCACCACCTCCGCGCCAAACACTTGCGTGCCCAGAATTTTCGCGGGCTCAAGATCCGAAGGAATAAAAATCCACGCCTTCAAACCTTCAC
>Ga0187862_10002546_pt1 | contig 18324 bp, 17 predicted proteins | sample June2016WEW_10_1_FD_133003 | JGI IMG/M metagenome (GOLD analysis project Ga0187862, IMG submission 133003) | Peatland microbial communities from SPRUCE experiment site at the Marcell Experimental Forest, Minnesota, USA - June2016WEW_10_150 | ecosystem: Environmental > Terrestrial > Soil >...
GCAACCGCCTCGGTCGCGACCCGCTGCGGCTATGCGACCATACCATGAGGGTCGGCGAACGACCCCGATAAGAGGAACTTTCTATTTGGCTGGGAGTAGGAACTTTCTATTTGGCTCCAACAGACCGTTTTTCGGCGGCGTTTTCGGCGCGGCTTTTGCAGTACGACGCAAAGGCGTTACAGTCTTCTTTATGAGGAAACTGGTTCCAGCTTTACTGCTGCTGTGCGCCTGGGCCATCGCCGAGAATCCGCGCACGCTGGCGATTCGCAACGCAAAGATCGTGACGGTGAGCGGGCCGGTGCTCGGCAAAGGCACCGTGGTGGTGCGGAACGGTCTGATCGAGGCGGTCGGCGAAAACCTGGCCGTTCCGGCCGGCGCCTGGACCATCGACGGCGAAGGCATGACGGTTTACCCCGGGCTGATCGACAGCTTGAGCACGGTGGGCATTCCCAGTCTCGCCGTGGCCCCGGCGCCGGCCGGCCGCGGCGGGCGCGGCCAGTCCACGCCAACCCAAACCCCGACGCCCGCCACCACACCTGCCACTGCCGCCACGCCGGCGCCGCCGGCCAAGGGGCCGGAGGACCGTCCCGCCACCACGAGCTGGGTTCTGGCAGCCGATGAGATCGATCCGTCCGACCACCGCATCGAAAGCGTGCGCAGCGCCGGCTTCACCACCACCGTGACCTTTCCCGCCCGCGGCATATTCGGCGGGCAGGGGTCGATCATCGACCTGGCTTCGGCGGAGCACGCTGGCGAAATGGTGGTGGTCCCGGCGGTGGGGCAGTACCTGGCCGTTTCGCGCGGCGGAGGCTTCGGCGGTTTCGGCGCCGGCTTTCCCAATTCGCTGATGGGCTACATCGCCTACATCCGCCAGATTTATCTGGATGCCGAACATTACAGGCTGGTGCAAGAGGCTTACGCGCATTCGCCGCGCGGCATGGAACGGCCGCCGTACGACCGGGCACTCGAGGGCGTGATCGAATCCAAACGCATTTTGCTGCCGGCCAACCGGGTGGTGGAAATGGATCGTATGCTGCGTTTCGCAGCGGAGTTGAAACAACCGGCGATTCTCTACGGCATGCGGGAAGCGTACCGGGCCGAGGCGGCGCTGCTGCTCAAGAAATACGGGTCGCCCGTGCTGGTCAGCATGCACTGGAACGAGGCGCCGCGCGATCCCGATCCGGAAGCCGACCGGACCATGCGTTCGCTCGAGAACATCGACCAGGGTCCCGCCGCGCCGGCCCTGCTCCAGAACGCCGGAGTTCCGTTCGCCCTGTACTCCGACGGTCTGGACCAGCCGCGGGACCTGCAGCGCGCGGTGAAGAAGGCCATCGACGCCGGTCTGGCGCGCCCGGACGCGATTCGCGCGCTCACTCTCTCGCCCGCCGAAATCTACGGCGTAGCGGACCGCATGGGCAGCATCGAGGTTGGCAAGATCGCTAACCTGGTGGTCACCAAGGGCGACCTGTTCGACGACCATACGCAGATCCAGATGATCTTCGTCGACGGCAAGCAGTACAAGCCCGCTCCCGAGCCCCCAGCGGGCGGCGGGCGCGGCGCGACCGAAGAACCGGGAGCAAGCCAATGAGAAAATCCTGGATTGTGGCGCTGGCCGCGCTGGCGCCTTTATACGCCGAAAACATCGTGATCCAGAACGCCACCATCCTGACGGTGACCAAGGGCACGCTGCAAGGGTCGGTGGTGATCAAGGACGGGAAAATCGCCGAGATCGGCGAGAAGGTGATGATGCCGCAGAATTCGACCATCGTCGACGCGGGTGGCCAATACATAATTCCCGGCATCATCGATTGCCACTCGCACATCGCGGTGGACGGCAGCGTGAATGAGGGCAGCGTCTCGGTCTCCTCGATGGTCAATATCAAGGACGTGATCAACCCCGAAGACATCTCCATCTACCGCGCGCTGGCGGGCGGAGTGACCACCGCCAATATCCTGCATGGCTCGGCCAATCCCATCGGCGGGCAAACCCTCGTGCTGAAGATGCGCTGGGGCAAGGACGCTCAAGGGTTGATCTTCGAAGGCGCGGTTCCCGGCATCAAGTTCGCGCTGGGCGAAAACCCCAAGCGGCCCGGCAACCCGCAGGGCGGCCGCGGCGCCACGCCAACCACGGCCCGCTATCCGGCCACCCGCATGGGAGTGGAAGACACCATCCGCGAAGCGCTCAACGAAGCCAAGGCTTACAAGGCCGAGTGGGATGAGTATGGCGCCAAAACGGCGCGCGGCGAGCATCCCATCCCTCCCCGCAAGGACCTCAAGCTGGAGTCGCTCAAGGAGGTGCTGGAAGGCAAGCGGTATGTCCACGCCCATTGTTACCGGGAGGACGAAATCCTCATGCTGCTGCGCGTGGCGGACGATTACGGATTCAAGATCCGCACCTTGCAGCACGTGCTGGAAGGCTACAAGGTGGCCCAGGAGATCGCCGCGTCGGGCACCGGCGCTTCCACTTTCAGCGACTGGTGGGCGTTCAAGATCGAAGCTTTCGACGCCATCCCGTACAATGCCGCCGTCATGCAGAAGAAGGGAATTGTGGTCAGCCTGAACAGCGACGACGAGGAACTGATGCGGCACCTGAACACCGAGGCCGCCAAGGCCATGAAGTACGGGGGGCTGAGCGAAACCGACGCGCTGGCGATGGTGACCATCAACCCGGCCCGGCAACTGGGCATCGACAGCCGGGTCGGCTCCCTCGAGGCCGGCAAGGACGCCGATCTGGTGATCTACGACAAGGATCCGCTCTCCGACTTCGCCAAGGTGCAGAAAGTGTGGATCGACGGCCACCTCTATTTTGACCGCGAAACCGACGTTAACGGCCGGCCGGCGAAGGCCCTCGAGAAACAGAAGTTGATCGACAAGGAAAAGCAGAGCCAGCCCAAGTCTGCGGGCGGCAGGAGGCCAGCCTGATGAGACTGCCGGGAATTCTGATCGGTTGCGCGCTGGCCGCCGGCGCGGCCTCCAACAACACGGTGCTGATTCGCGGTGCGGATGTCTATCCGGTCACGAGCGAGCCTGTGAATGGCGCGTCGATCCTGGTTGTGGATGGAAAGATCGCCGACATCGGCGCCAAGATCGCCGCGCCAAAGGGGGTGCGGGTGGTGGATGGCAAGGGGCTCCGCGTTTACCCGGGGATGATCGACTCAGGCACCCAACTGGGGCTCTCCGAGATACCTTCCATCCGCGAAACCGTGGATACCGGCGAGCTCGGCGAGTTTATGCCGCAGTTACGCGCGCTGGCTTCGGTGAATCCGGATAGCGAGCACTTCACGGTGGCGCGGATAGCCGGCATTACCAGCGTGATGACTTTTCCGGCCACCGGCGGAGGCGGCGGACGCGCCGGCGCCCGGCAGTATATCTCCGGGCAGGCCGCCCTGATCCACACCTCCGGTTGGACCTGGGAGGATATGGCGATCTCCGGGCAGGCTGCGGTGTTTGTCCAGTTTCCTTCGCTCGAAACACCGGGCGGACGCGGTGGAGCGGAGAACATCGCCGGACCCGCCGGCGAAGGCGGCACCGGAACTTTCACCCAGATGATGCGCACTTACCGGGAGGAAGTGGCGAAGCTGGCCGACTTTTTCGACGAAGCCCGCCGCTATCAGAAAGCCAAGGCCGCCAATTTGCCTGGCTTGGTGCGCGACCTTAAGTATGAGGCCATGCTGCCGGTGCTGGATGGCAAAGTCCCTTTGGCAATAGCCGCTGCCACCCCGCGGTTGATCCACGACGTCATTCAGTTCGCGGAAACCCAGAACGTCAAAATTGTGATCGTGCAGCCACGTGAGTTGGGAAGCGCTTCCACTGAACTTAAGGCCAAGAACATACCAGTGATTCTGGGTCGAGTCCTCGCCTTACCGCGCGGGCAAGACGATCCCTACGATCAGGCGTTCACGCTGCCGGCGGAAGCTTACAAGGCCGGGATTAAGTTCGCTTTCGGCACGTTTGAGAACCAGTTTGTCAGAAACCTGCCCTATCAGGCCGCCACGGCGGTGGCTTTCGGGCTGCCTGAGGACGAGGCGCTCAAGGCGATCACCATCAACCCGGCACAGATCTGGGGCGCCGGTGACCAGCTTGGCTCCATTGAGAAAGGCAAGTCCGCCGATCTGCTGATGACCACCGGCGATCCACTCGAGATCCAAACGCAAGTCAAACACGTCTTCATCCGCGGCCAGGAGATCGAACTTAGCAGTAAGCAGACCCGACTGTACGATAGATACCTCAACCGGCAATAGGGGATGGTGCCGCCTCCGGCCGACTCAGGCATCGCTGGAAGGACGTTCCGACTCGATCCAGATGGTGACTGGGCCGTCATTAACCAGGTGTACCTGCATGTGAGCCTGGAAAACTCCGGTTTCAACCCGTACCAGTCCCCGCCTGGCTGACTCCACAAAGTAGTTATACAGAGCCAGCGCCTGCTCGGGCGGCGCGGCGTTGTCAAAGCTAGGACGCCGTCCCTTCCGGCAGTCTCCATAGAGTGTGAACTGGGATACCAGCAACAGCGCCCCGCCAGCTTCTTCTACGTTGCGGTTCATCTTGCCATCGTCGTCCGGGAAAATACGCAGGCCGAGCAACTTTCCGAGCACATAGTCCGCATCAAGAGCCGTGTCGGTGCGCCTTATACCCAGAAATGCGAGTACTCCCTTACGTATAGATCCAATAGTACTATTTTCTATGTTAACCTTGGCTTCTGTCACACGTTGAATCAGCGCTCGCATATGATTACAGCCTACCTCCTCACGATGTCATAACTAATCTTGACACAAGCCTGCAACTGATATGTTATAGTTATGCGGGAGAGACTTGATTTTATGGCAAAAGGCAGAAGCCTGGAGGATTCAACCACGCTGCAAATGGCCCTGGTGGGTTATCAGGTGGAGAAGCAGAAGATCGAAGATCAGATTCGTCGCATCGAGGCTCAGCTCAAGGGGAAGCGGGTTCCTCTTTCTTCCATCGCCGCTGCACCGGCCAAGCCGCCGGCCAGGCGGGTGCTTAGCGCAGCGGCGCGAGCACGCATCGCGGCCGCGCAGAGAAAGCGTTGGGCGGAGCACCGCAAGCGCGCCGCGCAGAACAAACAGGACTGACAAGCTCTCTCCTCCGGAATTGGTGAGGCATGCGTTAGCTTGCCCCGATCAGTAAGGCCACGGGTAGGACCCTGGCAACCAACGCCGGCAAGCTAGAGCATGCCCCGTCCGGCTGAGCAAATGCTACGATGTGTAGCAATGAGTCAACTAAGCCGGATTGGAGTGGCAATCGACGCCGGTTTGCTCGAGAGGTTCGACCGCTTGATCGCGGGACGCGGCTACACCAACCGCAGCGAGGCTTTCCGCGACATGATCCGCGAGGAACTGGTTGAACAGTCCTGGGAGTCGCCGGAAAGCCAGGTGGTGGGGACGGTCACCTTGGTCTACGACCACCACGCGCGACTGCTGGGGCCCAAGCTCACCGGCATCCAGCACGAATATCACCACTCGGTGCTTTCGACATTGCATGTGCATCTGGATCACGACCTGTGCCTGGAAGTGATCGTGATTCGCGGTCATGCCGGGGCAGTGCGCTCGCTGGCCGATGCGCTGATCAGCACCAAGGGCGTCAAGCACGGCAGGCTCACCCTGACCACCTCGGGCGCGGAGATCAAATGATCGTCGGCACTGGAGTGGATCTGGCCGAAGTGCCGCGCGTGCGCCACCTGGTCGAGCGTTTTGGCCGGCGCTTCATCGAGCGTGTCTACACCCCGTCGGAGATCGCTTATGTGGAGCGCAAAGCGAATCGCTTCGAGCGTTTTGCGGCGCGCTTTGCGGCCAAGGAAGCCGGCATGAAAGCCATCGGCACCGGCTGGAGACACGGCGTGACCTGGCAGGATTTCGAGGTAGCCAACCTGCCTTCGGGAAAGCCTACGCTGCAACTCCACGGCGTGGCGGCGCGGGTTGCCGAACAGCTCGGCGTGCGCCATATCTCACTGTCCTTGACTCACACCGCCGAGTATGGACTGGCGCACCTGATCCTCGAAGACTGAAGCCGTAGCGCATTCCATACCACTGGAGTCCCGGTAGCGCCGGCGGTAAGACCGCCGGCGCTACCGGGGCGCTACAGCTACGCGTGACGGGCCGGGCCGCACCGGCATTTCATCCGCGCCGCTGGTGCCAGGTATGTATCAGCGTGGCGGAAAGGATGATGGCGCCGCCGGTGAGCGCCATTGCCGGCGGGCGCTCGCCATGCACCATCCACGCCCAAACCGGATTCAGCGCCGGTTCGAGCAGCAGCACCGTGTTGGCCTCGAAGGCGGTCACTTGCCGCATGGCGCGCGTGACACAAACATAAGCCAGGCCGATCTGGAACACGCCGAGATATAGGATCACCGCGCCATCGGCGAAGGAAAGCGATCGCAGCGGAAGCGCCATCGGCAGCGTGGCCGCGCACGCCAGCGCGTTTCCCATGGCCACCGCCGCCAGCCCCGCGTCACGGCCCGGGCGGCGGCCCACCCAGCGCAAGCCGGCCAGGGTCAGCGCATAGGCCAGGCCGGAGAACAGGGCGACCAGGTTGCCTCGCGGCGGATCGGGCGCGGTGGCCAGCGCCGGCTGGCTGCCGGCGAAGAACATCGCCAGGCCCGCCGCCACCGCGAGCATGTAAAACAGCCCCGCGCGACGGATCGGCTCCTTGAGCAGCAGCGGGCCCAGCAAAAGCAGGTAGAGCGGAGCGGTGGATTGCAGGAAAATGGCGTTGGCGGAGGTGGTGAGCCGGTTCGCCATCACGAAGGCGATCAGCGTGGCGGCGTACGCCGCGGCTACCGGAGCGATTCGCCAGGTCCAGCCTCGCCGCGCCTGGGGCAGCGCCGCCAGCAGGACCATCGTGGCCACCCCCGAGCGGAAGCATGCCACCTGCCAACCGCTGAGGGTCGCCGCTTTGATGGCCGCCCCGCCGGTGGAGAACAGCAGTGCCGCCGCCACCAGCAGCAGTCGATTGCGAATCGGCGATGCCGTCATCGCCGCCCGCCGGCGGCCGCTCCCTTACGGGGCACCCTCTGGGCCCGGCTCCGATGCGCGTTCAGAGCCGCGACCGTAAGGGAGCGGTTGCCCGCGATCGACCTGGATCCCTCGGAAGCCGTAAAAAAATATTGGCCACAGATGGACACAGATGAACACGGAGAGACTCCCTCTTTCTTATCTGTGTTCATCTGTGTCTATCTGTGGCTGGCATTGTCTTCCACCCGGCGCGAACGCGTGATAGGAACTGCGCACCAGCGGGCCCGCCTCCACGTGGCCAAAGCCCATCTCGATGGCCGCCACCCGCAACTCGGCGAACTCTTCCGGCGGCACATAGCGCACGATGGGCAAGTGCTTCGGCGAGGGCCGCAGGTACTGCCCGAGGGTGAGAATATCCGCCCGATGCGCGCGCAGGTCGCGCATCACCTGGAGAATCTCCGCGCTGGTCTCGCCCAGTCCCAGCATCAACCCGGACTTGGTGGGAACCGCGGGCGCGATTCGTTTGGCAGCGGCGAGCACCTCGAGCGAACGCTCGTAGCGCGCGCCCAGGCGCACTTGCCGGTACAGGCGCGGCACGGTTTCGGTATTGTGATTGAACACGTCCGGCACGGCTTCGAGTACAGTCTCGACGGCCGCGCGGCTGCCCTGAAAATCGGGCACCAGCACCTCGACGCCGCAGCCCTCGACGCGCCGCCGTATCGCGCCGATGACCAGCGCGAACAGCTCGGCTCCGCCATCTTCGCGGTCGTCGCGATTGACGCTGGTTATGACGGCGAACTGCAAGCCCATCGCCGCCACGGCCTCCGCCACCCGCCCCGGCTCATCGTAATCCACCGGTAGCGGCGCGCCCTTTTCCACCGCGCAAAATCCGCAGCGGCGGGTGCACACGTTGCCCAGAATCATGAAAGTGGCCGTGCGGTGGTTCCAGCACTCTCCCACATTGGGGCAGGCGGCGCTTTCGCAAACCGTGTGCAGGCGCAGGCGGGCGACGAGTTGCCGGATGTCCTGGTAGTTCTCGCCGGCCGGCGCGGGCGCGCGCAGCCACTCCGGCCGCTTGGGCGGTGCGGGAGCGAGTTCGATCAGCACGCTACTCACTTCTCGAGGCAAAGTGCGGCGCGAATTGCCGGCAGACCCGGTCAGCGATTCCGCCGGCAAGCCAGCTAGCCCTTGATCGGTACCGGCGCCATGTCGCGGCTCGAGATGACGCGATCGATCATGCCGTATTCCACCGCCCCATCGGGCTCCATGATGTAGTCGCGGTCCACGTCCTTGGCGACGCGCTCCACGGGCTGGCCCGTGGCGTCCGACAGCATCTTGTTGAGGATCTCGCGCATCCGCAGGATTTCGCGGGCGTAGATGTCGATGTCGGCCGCCTGCCCGGCGAGGCCCTGCATGGACGGCTGGTGGATCATGATCCGCGAATTCGGCAGGCTGAACCGCTTGCCCTTGGTGCCTTTGGCCAGCAGCACCGCCGCCATCGACGCGGCCTGCCCCACGCAGATCGTCACGATATCGGGACGAATGAAAGCCATGGTGTCCAGAATGGCGAGGCCGGCCGTGATCGAACCGCCCGGAGAATTGATGTAAATCGAAATATCCTTCTCCGGGTCCTCAGCCTCCAGGAACAGCAACTGGGCGATGATCAGATTGGCGACCTGATCGTCGATCGGCGTGCCCAGAAAGATGATGTTCTCTTTCAACAGCCGGGAGTAAATGTCGTATGCGCGTTCGCCCCGCGAGGTCTGTTCGACCACCATGGGGACAAGGACAGATTGGCCCATCGTGCCTCCGAATCTATTTTAGCAGTCCCGGCCGGCGATGCTCCGGCTCGACCGCGGTCTGACTATGCCCGTTTCGCGGCCGCTCGCCTGGTCTTGCGCGCCTTGCTGGCTGCCAGCGTTTTCTTCTTCAGCTCCAGCGCCTTGGCCAAGTCCGCGATCGAATTCTTGCCCAGATAATCCATGATACGCGAACGCAGGGCCACCCAGCTATCGTGCATGGAGCAGGGCATGTCGTCGTTGCACTCGGAAAGCCCGCTGGCGCACTGCTGGTAAGGAGCCAGGCCGTCCAGCGCCTCGACGATATCGAGCAACCGGATATCACCGGCATCCACGCGCAGCGCGAACCCGCCGGTGGGACCCTTGCTCGACCGAAGAAGTCCCTTGCGGGCGAGCTGCTGCAGGATCTTGGCGAGGAAGTGCGCGGGAATCTCTTCGCTCTCCGCGATGTTCTTGACCATGGCGTATTTGCCGTCCGGCACCTGGGCTAGGTACACAAAAGCGCGAATCGCGTATTCCGACGATCGAGAATATATCATCCAACCCCCGCTAAATTCGGAGTAAGCCTACTCCGATATCTTAATTGTTTCCCAGAGCGCACGCAAGAAATTAAATTTCGGGTCTTGATACCCGTTGGTTAATTCGATGCGCGGTCAGGCATCCGGGGTGCAAGGAATTCCGGCCTCGACCCGGTTCCCTGGTGTTACGGTACTATGACTCGTAGCGCAGGGACGCTGCAACCCTTGATATAACTGACGGCAGGCGGCGCGCGCGCCGATCCGGAAGGATGCGCCAAGCATGATCCATCTATTGAGCCAACTGCCCGCCGGCGCCCACGTGCTGGACCTGGGAGCCGCGGCGGGCAGTTTCCGCAACGTGCGACCCGACATATGTGTGGTGCGCCTTGACCTGAAGTTCGACACCGCCGCCGATTCGGGTTACCTGGTTCGCGGCGATGCAGCCCGCCTCCCCTTTGCCGGCGGCGTTTTCGATCTTCTGGTCAGCAACCACAGCCTGGAGCATTTCGTCGAGCTCGAAGCGGTGGTGGGCGAAATCGGGCGGGTCGCCAAAGCGGGTGCCGGGCTATACGTGGCGGTTCCCGACGCCGGCACGCTTACCGACCGCATCTACCGCTGGATCGGCCGCGGCGGCGGGCACGTCAACCCGTTTCGCAGCCCGGCCGAGATCGTCGTATTGATCGAGCGCCTGACCGGCCTGGCCCACCGCGCCACGCGCGACCTGTACTCGTCGCTCTCGTTCCTCAACAACCATAACGTGCGCGGCTGGGGGCCCAAGAAGCTTCTGCTGTTCGCCAGGGGCGACGAGCGGTTCCTGGCGGTTCTGCTTTGGTCGCTCCGGATGGCGGACCGCGTCTTCGGCACCGGTTTGAGCCGCTACGGCTGGGAATTCCACTTCGGCACCGCCGAACCCGGTCGGGTCCTCGAGCCCTGGGTCAACGTGTGCGTGCGCTGCGGCGCCGGCCACTCCGTCGAGTATCTCCGCGAGGAGGCTTCGGGCTGGCGCAAATTCGGACCCATCGAGAGCTACCGCTGCCCCGCCTGCGGCGGTTTCAACCTGTTCAGCAAGGAACTGCCAGGTCAGCCGTAGGGGCCGGGCATGCCCGGGCCCTGGAGTTTCCACATTATCCGGGCGCGTGGAGATATGATCGGGTGTGTATCAGGGCCGGAGCCTGCGCTGCGCCGGTGGTGGAAGGCGATGCGAACTTGTGAGACGGGACGCTAGAGGCGGTCGCGTAACACAAATGAATTTCGCACGGCAGCGGTCGCCAATGGCGGGCCGGCCGCGCTCGCGATTCTTGTAAAGCGCCGCGCGAGAAGATACAGTAATAAGGAAGCCGAATAGCCTGAATTGCCGGAGCGGAATCCCCGTGACACAGGCAAAGAAGAGCAGCCTGATCCTCTCGGAGTTTTCGAAAAGGAACCATGATCCCGGAGAATCCGAATCCGACGCAGGGCAGCGCGCCACCGGCAGCACTTGCCCCGCCCGGTCCGGTGGCTACCGATATCGGCGATCGCAAAAAGGCCGAAGAGGTGCGCGCCTACCTCGCCGCGATTGTGGACTCCTCGGAAGACGCCATCTTCGGCAGAGATCTGGACGGTGCCATCCTGACCTGGAACCCCGGCGCGGAGAGGCTCTTTGGGTACTCCGCCCAGGAAATCGTCGGTCAGTCGTCTTCGATTCTGCAGCCGCCGGATCGCACCGGCGACGAGTTCGACATTCTCAAACGGATCGGTGGCGGAGAAGCGATCAAGCACTATGAAACCGAGTTGGTTCGCAAAGATGGGCAGCGGATTCACGTTTCTCTCTCGGTTTCCCCCATCTGGAACGCGGAAGTCCATGTGGCGGGTGCCTGCACGATTGCCCGGGATGTCACCGAGCGCAAACTCGCCGAGGAGGTTCTGCACAAGCAGCGCCAGTGGCTGGAGGTGACCCTCCAAAGCATCGGCGACGCGGTGTTAGCCACCGATGCCGACGGCAGGGTCACTTTCCTCAACCCCGTGGCTGCCGCGCTGACCGGCTGGACGCAGGCGCAGGCGCTTGGCCAGCAGGCCGGGGATGTGTTGCGAACCATCAACGAACAGACGCGCGAAAAGGCCGAGGACATCATCGGACGCGTGTTGGGCGAAGGGTGCGTCATTTCCATGGCTAATCACACGGCTCTGGTGGCGCGCGACGGGCGCGAGATACCGATCGAGGACAGCGCAGCGCCGATTCGCGACGGCGCGGGCCATGTGCTCGGTGTGGTGCTTGTGTTCCACGATGTCACCGAAAAACGCCGGGCCCATCGGGAATTGCAGAACGTGCTCAACAGCATCAACGACGGCCTGCTGGTGCTGGACCGGAACTGGCGCTACACCTACTTCAGCGAACAAGGCGCACGGATGATCGGCATGCGCCGGGAAGACCTCATCGGCGGCTGCGTCTGGGAGCTGTTCCCCCATGCGAAGGGCACGGAGTTTTACAAGGGGTATCACCGCGCCGTGGATACCGGCCAGCCGGTCACGTTCCAGGAGTATTACCCGGAACCGTTGAACAAATGGTTCGAATGCCAGTGCTACCCCTCTGAAGCGGGCCTCTCGGTTTACTTTCAGGACATCACCGAGCGCAGACGGGCGGAGGAAGCGCTGCGCGAGAGCGAGTCTCGATTGCGCACGCTGAGCGATAACCTGCCCGAGGGCGCCATTTACCGGTACCGCCACGACGTCCATGGCGAACCCCACGTCGATGTCATCAGCGCCGGCATCGAACGGTTAACGGGCGTGCCGGCGGCCGAGTTCCTGGCCGACGCCGCCATGGTGCGCCGAAGCATTCTGCCGGAAGACCGCGATCGGCTGAACGCTGCGATCGTATTGTCGCGCGAGCGGTTAACGCGGTTCGAATTAGAGGTCCGCCACACCCACCGGGCAACCGGAGAAATCCGCTGGTCGCTGATGCGCTCGACGCCAACCCGCAATCCGGATGGCTCTACGACGTGGGATGGCATCGAACTCGACATCACGGACCGCAAGCGGGCGGAAGAGGAGATGGCCTGGCTGGCGTCGTTCCCCGAGCGGAACGCAAATCCCATTGCGGAGATCGAGCCGTCGACAGGCGTGGTCCAATATGTCAATGCGGCAGGCAGGCGGCTTTTTCCGGACCTGAAGGAACGGGGGTTCTCGCATCCCTGGCTAGCGGGATTGGAGCAGGTGGCGGAGACGTTGGTCAAAGGAAACCGGGACAGCCTTCTCCGGGAGGTCATCGTTGGCGACCGTTGCTATGAGCAATCCGCCAACTACATCGCGGAGAAGGCGCGGCTGCGAATCTACGGCATCGATATCACGGAGAGCAAGCGGGCGGAAGAGGTGCTGCGGGAGAGTGTGCGCCGCGAACGCTTTCTGGCGGGGATTCTCGAAGCGTCCGAACAGCCCTTCGCGATTGGCTATCCGGACGGACGGTTGGGAATCTGCAACCGCGCCTATTGTGAACTGACCGGCTACAGCCTGGAAGAGTTGCAGAGTATTTCGTGGACGACGCCGCTGACTCCCGCCGAATGGACCGGGAAGGAAAGGGCGGCGTTGGCCGAGCTCGAGCGGACCGGGAAGCCGGTCCGGTACGAGAAGGAGTACGTGCGGAAGGACGGGCGGCGCGTGCCGGTGGAACTGCTGGTTCACGCGGTTCGGGACGAATCCGGCAAGGCGGAATTCTACTACAGCTTCCTGACCGATATCACCGAGAGCAAGCGGATCGACGAGGCCCTCCGGAAATCGCGCGACGAATTGGAGCTGCGTGTCCAGGAACGGACCGAGGAGCTGTCCTCCGCGAACAGAATCCTATCGGCGCAAATCGAAGAGCGGGAGCGGGCGCAGGCTGCGCTGCACGAGAGTGAAGTCGCGTTTCGCACGCTCGCCGAGTCTGTGCCGCAATTAGTCTGGATATGCAATCCGGATGGCCTGAACGTCTATTTCAACCCGCGGTGGGTGGAATACACCGGGCTGACGTTGGAGGAGAGCTATGGCAGTGGTTGGAATACGCCCTTCCACCCGGACGACCGGCAGGCCGCCCGGCGGGCCTGGAACCACGCCGTCGAGAGCGGCGGTACGTACCGGATCGAGAGCCGGCTGCGGCGGGCGGACGGCAGCTACCATTGGTTTCTGATCAGGGGAGTGCCCTCGCGCGACGCCGCGGGCCGGATCGTCAAATGGTTCGGGACCTGCACCGACATCGACGATCTGAAGCGGGCGGAACAAGAAGCTCGATCGGCCAGGGAACGGCTTGCGTTGGCGCTGAAGGTGGGACATTCCGGCACATTCGAGTGGGACATCCGCAACAACGTGAACATCTGGACACCTGAAGTCGAGGAACTGTACGGACTGGAGCCGGGGACGTTCGGCGGGCGGTATGAGGATTGGGAGGCGTTGGTGCTCCCCGAAGATCTTGGGCACGCGCGAGCTTGTCTGGAAGAATCGCTGAAAACCGGCGAGTTCTTCTCGGAATGGCGGATCCGCCCTGTCGGAAGCGGTGAAATCCGCTGGATTGTGGCGAACGCTAAAGTGTCCTTCGATGAGGAAGGGCGGCCTCTCCGCATGATCGGCTTCAACAGGGATATTACCGACCGGAAGCTGGCGGAGCAGGAGGTGCTGCGCCTGAACCAGGACCTGGAGCGCCGGGTGGCGGAGCGGACCATTGAGCTCGAGCGCATCGCCGCCGAACTGGAGAAGCGCAATCGGGAAGTGGAGCGCGTGAACCAGATGAAGAGCGAGTTTCTGGCGCGCAGCAGCCACGAACTGCGGACGCCGCTGAACGCTATTGTCGGCTACTCCGACCTCCTCAGCGAGCAGTCCGCCGGACCACTGCCTCCCCCGTATCCACGGTTTGTGTCCAATATCCAGGAGGGCGCCCGCCACCTGCTCGATATGGTCAACGATCTCCTGGACATCTCCCGAATCGAAGCGGGCCGCATCGAATTGAACCTGGAGAGATTCGACATTGCCGCGGCACTGGACGAGGTCCTGTCTGTGATCACGCCCTTGGCGGAGATCAAGCGCATCCCCGTCGAGAACCGCGTCGCTCGCGGCACGACCGTGGTGGCAGACCGCCTGCGGTGCAAGCAAATCCTGTATAACCTGACGAGCAACGCCGTGAAGTTCACGCCGGAAGAAGGCCGGGTATGGATCGAGACCGCGACGGATGGAGAGATATTCACCATCTGTGTGGCTGATACGGGGATTGGAATCGCCCCCGACGAGCAGGAAGCCATTTTCGAGGAATTCCACCAGGTGGTGGCGTCGGCGGGAAACCTCCCGGCGGCCGGCAGCGGGCTTGGCCTGGCGATCACCCGCAAACTGGCTCGCCTTCACGGCGGCGACGTTCGCGTGGAAAGCGAGATGGGAAAGGGCAGCCGGTTCCTGGTCTCGCTGCCGGTTTCGGGAGAATCGATCGCGCCATGAGAATGGAGGTCCATGCGCCGAGTGCTGGTGGTTGACGATAATCGGCCGAGTCGCGAACTGATCGTGGACATTCTCAGCTCGCTTTTGATCGAAGTGGTCGAGGCGGCGGACGGAACCACGGCGCTTGCCGCGGCGCGGACCATGAGACCGGATCTGGTGATTCTCGATCTGACAATGCCCGGCATGGATGGTTTTGCGGTTCTAAACGAACTGCGGCACGACCCGGACTGTGCGGAGACGCCGGTTTTGGCCGTCACTGCAAACGCAATGCCCGGCGAGCGGCCCAAGGCGCTGCTGGCCGGGTTCTCGGATTTCCTGACCAAGCCGGTCCGCAGCGCCGAGTTGCGGCGGCGGGTGGAGGCGCTTCTGAATGGCTCTCATGGCTGAACGTTCATTCCCAATCGTCGCGATCGATGACGACCCACGAGCACTCGAGCTCGTTCAGGACGTTTTCTCGGTTGAGCCCGACGTATCCGTCGTGACCGCTTCGGACGCTCCCTCGGGCCTCGAAGCCGTCCGGCGTTTGCGGCCGAGGATCGTTCTTTTGGATCTGGTGATTCCGGGAGCCGACGGAATGTCGGTCCTCGAGGAGATCGTCCGTTTTTCTCCTGAAACCGACGTCATCCTGGTTACCGGCAATTACTCGACCGACTCCGCGGTGGAGGCGATTCGCAAAGGAGCGAGCGATTACCTGACCAAGCCGGTGGGGGTATCGCTCTTACGCGAGCGGGTGGGCAAGTTGCTGGAGACAGAGCGCCGGCGCGCGCGGGCAAATCGATTGAACGCCGAGTTGATGGAGACCTGCCAGTTCCAGGGCATGGTCGGCGGCAGCCCTCTCATGCTGGAAGTATTCGACCGGATCCGCCGCGCGGCTCTGCATTTCCGGACGGCGCTGGTGACGGGCCCAACCGGCACTGGCAAAGAACTGGTCGCCCGGGCTCTGCACAGCCTGAGCCCGGTGCAGTCGAAGGCGATGGCTGTTTCCAACTGCTCCGCGATAGTGGAGACGCTGTTTGAGAGTGAACTGTTCGGCCACGTAAAGGGCGCCTTCACGGGCGCGGTTGCCGATAAGGCGGGCTATTTCGAATATGCGGCGGGCGGCACGGTTTTCCTGGATGAGATCGGCGACATGCCGCTCACCACGCAGACCAAACTCCTGCGTGTAATCGAGAATCGCGAGTATCAAAGAGTCGGGTCCCCGGTGGCGCGGAAGTCCGACGTTCGCATCATCGCCGCCACGAACCGCAACCTGCGGAAACTCGCCTCCGAGGGCGCCTTCCGCGAAGATCTCTATTACCGGCTTTCCATGATCGAGATCAAGTTGCCGTCTCTCGCCGAGAGGTGCGAGGATCTCCCGCTCCTGGAACGCTACTTCCTGGAGCGCTTCGCCAGAGAGTACGCCAAACCGATCCAGCGGCTGACCCGCCGTGGGGAAGCCGTGCTGGCCCGTTACTCATGGCCGGGGAATGTGCGCGAACTGGAAAACGTTCTGGGGCACGCCTGCATGATGACGGATGGCGATGTGATCGACGTCGCCGATTTGCCGGAGCACCTGCACAACCCGCCGCCCCGTTCTCATCCCGAACAGGTCGAATTAGTGCCCATGTCGGTGGTGGAGCGGCGCCACGCCGCCGGGGTGCTGGCCGCCATGAACGGAAACAAGGTGCAGGCAGCCAGGATACTCGGAATCCACCGGGCGACTCTGGCGCGGCTGCTGCAGGAAGACGGGGGCGCCAGCGCCACCCTGGAACCGGAAGAGGACTCCAGTGTGCGGCCCCACTCGCATCAGGTGAGGTGAGCGGGCTTCAATTCCCGCCCTTGCGGCCTACAGGATCGGCTGCTCCTGGCCCTCGATCCGGGCCGCCAAAATATGGCGTGCCCGCTCTATGTCTCGCGCGCGCCCGTGTACGATCACGAGCGGGCGCCCGCGCAGAGCCGAGAGTTCATAATCGCGCGCGGCGTCCCTTGGAATTCCCAGACTATAGAGACCGGCCGCTATCGGGCCCAGATCTCCGAATAGTCCTTCGTTAGCCAGGGTCCGCACTATGCACGCTGCAAAGGGACCTGCCAGCAAGATGGTCCGTTCGCCAGGGCTGACCAACACAGCGCAGTCTGGAAGCGTCTCCAACAGGCTCTGCGAACTTCCGCGGGCCGCTGTCCCGCGGAGGCGCCCCCCGTCAAAGTAGTATGCGACGGGCAGGAATCCGCTTTGCTCGTCAACCGCCACGACGGAGATGCAATCGGCTGCCAGGCCTTCCTGGCGGAGTTCCAGCATGGCTGTTTTGGCGTCAGCCGCCCCATTGCACACGGCGACAACCGCGTTTTCCGCAGGCATACAGCCTCTACCCAGAGCACGCCAGGAACCATTTCCCAGAGTTCCATTGAGCCTTTGAATCGGTCGTTCCATCAGTGGGGGCCGGGGATGGTTCGGCAAATTTTGCGTCACCGTGGCGTTTCTTGCAGCACCGGGCGGGGGTGGGACGCCTGCCCCGGCGCGCGCCGCCCACGAAAGTGTTGATATTTTCAGCTATTGAGCCCTGTAACTCCGATGGCCACTGTATTGCTATGACTTTTGCGATGTACAAAACCAAGCACTCGCCGATCGAACGCTCCGGCGTCCAGCTTCACGGATGGGACGCGCAGGCAGAATCATGGAATGGGCCGATTCCATTGTCGCCCTGCAAACGCGGAGATCGTCTTACTGCCAGGGTGAGGGCCGCGCGGGGCGCCTTCCAGGGAAAGCTAAGGTGTTCTGTGCCCGGACTGCCCTGCCTGGAGTTCTACACGGCAGTTTACGATCTCGGAGACGCGGGCTTGGCGATCGTTCATTTGGACGGTTCCCACGGCGGTCCGGTCGGGATTGTGGCCGTGGTCCCCCGCGACAGGCGAAGACACCTGAGAAATGACTTCGCTTTTGAGTTGATGACCCTAGTCAGCTTTCTTGGCTCGCCGATCATCAGTGGTTGCGAGCTCCAAATCAACGACTACATCGAGGGGGCCCTGCGGACGGAGCCATCGGCTACGCAGGTTTTTGCGGTGGAAACGGCAGAACTGAATTCCGATATCAGCATTGTGCTGTCGGCTCATTTCGAGCACATGGCGGCGGCCATGCTGGACTGGATGGCCAAAAGGGATCCGCAGGTCGACCCCCTGCTCGAAGACGAGGAATGCGAGAACCGCACAGCCGTGCCTGGCAATTGCCTGCCAACCGAGTTTCCTGTGCTGCCGTTTCACAGCAACCTGGTGTGTCAGCCTCAAAGCATTGTTTGAAGAAATGCTGCATCCAGAAACGCTACTTATGGTGTGATCGATGTATCCAAGAACAAGACATCGCTTATCAAGCGCCGTGATGTACACCATGGAGGGGTCTTGCACGCCGGGTCGTGACACGGCCGGTGAGGGTTCGGAGCCCGCTGAGGATTACGCTGTCTCTGTTCCCCGAATGGGGGGTTCGGTTGCTGTGGCAGACATCGAGGGGACTGCCTTAGGGCCTGTCTAGAAATAACAGTTTCATATGAAAATGTTTTGGCGTACACTTGAGTAAGTGAACGCCGAGCCGGGAATCAAACTACGCTTCGATGCCCTGAGTCCTTTGGTGGACGAGCGGGC
>Ga0187862_10002549_pt1 | contig 18302 bp, 20 predicted proteins | sample June2016WEW_10_1_FD_133003 | JGI IMG/M metagenome (GOLD analysis project Ga0187862, IMG submission 133003) | Peatland microbial communities from SPRUCE experiment site at the Marcell Experimental Forest, Minnesota, USA - June2016WEW_10_150 | ecosystem: Environmental > Terrestrial > Soil >...
GCGACCAAGGCGGCGGCGCAGTTCGGCGATCGCGGCGATGCCGTTGCCGCCGTCGAGATGATAATCGACCAAGAGGCTGTCCGGCTCGAGGCCGCTGGCGTCGATCACCGCCAGCGCCTCGGCGAGGTCGGCTGCGGTCAGCACGCGGCAGCCCCAGCCGCCCAATAGTTTCTCCATGCCGTCGAGAATGCTGCGCTCGTTGTCGATGCAAAGCACGACCGTGCCGGTGAGCCGGCCGGCGCCGGTTCGCGTCATGGCGGCAACGGCAGGGCTCGCGGCGGCCGCCGCCGCGCGCGGCACCTCGACCGAAAACCGCGAGCCGCGCCCGACCAGGGATTTCAGCGCCACTTCGCTGTCGAGCACACGCGCGATGCGCTCGACGATGGAGAGGCCCAGCCCGACGCCGCGCGCGACCCGCGCGCCTTGATCGAGGCGGTGGAACTCCTTGAACACGGCGCGGCGCTTGCCATGGGGAATGCCGATGCCGGTGTCGTAGACATCGATGCGCAGCTTGCCGCCGCGGCGCCGGCAGCCCACCAGCACGCTGCCCGCGGGCGTGTATTTGATGGCGTTGGAGACGAAGTTTTGCAAAAGCCGCCGCAGCAGGCGGCGGTCGGAGCGCACCGTGAGCGCGCAGGGCATGAAGCGCAGGTTCAGGCCTTTCTCGCGGGCCAGCGGCGCGAATTCGACGTCGAGCCGCTGCAGCAATTCGTCGACGCGGAAATCGGTCATTTCCGGCTTCATGGCGCCGGTATCGAGCCGCGAAATGTCCAACAAGGCCGCGAAAATCTCTTCGACGGCTTCCAGCGAAGCGTCGATGTTCTGCACCAGGTCGCCGTCCTCGGCTTCATTGTCGGTTTGGCGCTGGCGCTCGATCAGGCTGGTGACGTAGAGCCGCGCGGCGTTGAGCGGCTGCAAGATGTCGTGGCTCGCGGCGGCGACGAAACGGGTTTTCGAGACGTTGGCTTCGTCGGCTTCGGCCTTGGCGCGTTCGAGCTCGGTGTTGAGCCGGGTCAGCTCCTTGGTGCGCTCGCGCACCCGCCGCTCCAAGGTGGCATTGGCGCGCTCCAGGGCCTCGGCCGCCTTCACGCTTGGGGTGATGTCGGTGAACGTCGTCACCAGGCCGCCATCGGGCATGTGATTGGAGCGGACTTCGATCACCAGCCCGCGCCCGGCAAAGCGTTCGAGGAACGGCTCGACCTCGGAGGTGTATTTGGCGACGCGCTCGGCGATAGCCGCATCAAAATTCTTTTCGTCGCCGTGCTGGGCGACGTAGCGCAAAATCTCGTCGAGCGCGATGCCGACGCGGGTCAGCCCGTGCGGCAGATCGAAGATCTCGCCGAACTGGCGATTCCAGCACACCAGATTGAGGTCCTTATCGAACACGGCGATGCCTTGGCGCACGTGGTCGAGCGCGGTCTGCAAAATCTCGCGGTTGTAGTGAAACGCCGCATTGGCATCGTCGAGCAGCTTTAACGCGTCCCTGGTCGAGACTGTGCGCTTGCGCAACAACAGCGACAGAACGAGCCGCGACGACGCCGCGCCGATCGCCGATGCCAAGAGATATTCGCCATATTGCAGCAGTTGGAAGTCAGCCTCGACCTGCGGCTCGAGGCTGATGCGGCGCGAGGCGGCAAAGCTGGCGAAGGATTCCCGGGTACGTTCCTCGCCGAGATAGCGCGCCACGGTGGCGATCAATTCCTCGACCGTGACCGAGGCGCGCCGCAGCCGGAAACTCGGCGCCATCGGCGCCAGGATCGGCGCCAAGGTCGATGGCACGAACACATCCGCCTGCACGCGCTCGATCGACGTCGGCCGCCGGCTCAACGAAGAACCGACATAGCAGGCGATATTGACGGCGAGGCTGAGCAGCACGCCGTGAACCAGCGGCGGCAGATCGAGGCCGAACAGCGCCTGCGGCCGCAAAAAGCCAAGACTCCACGGCCCATCGGTCAGGATGCCGGCACTGACGATGCCGGCGTCGGAAATGCTCGGCAGCAAGAGCGTATAGCCCCAGACCAGGATGCCCGCGGTCATGCCGGCGATGGCGCCGCGCGCGGTGCCGCGCGGCCAGATCAGCCCGCCGAAAAACGCCGGCGCGAGCTGCGCGATGGCGGCGAACGACAACAGCCCGATGGCGGCGAGCTGCGCCTCGCCGGCCGAGCGATAATAGATGTAGGCGAGCAGCAGGATGACGAAGATGGCGATGCGCCGCGTGGTCAACAGCCAGGCGCCGGAATCGCTCGGGCCGGCGAGCGTGGCGCGGCGCTTGAGCACCAACGGCACCACGATGTCGTTCGACACCATGATCGCCAGCGCCACCGATTCCACGATCACCATGGCGGTCGCCGCCGACAACCCGCCGACGAAGGCAATGAGCGTAATCAATTCGGAATGGGCGGCGATCGGCAGCGCCAGCACGAACATGTCGCTGTCGACCCGGCCCATGGGGAATGTCAGCAGGCCGGCCATGGCGATCGGCAGCACGAACAGATTGATAAGCACGAGATAGAGCGGGAACAGCCAGGCGGCGCGGCGGATTTCGGCTTCGCTGTGGTTCTCGACCACCGCGACATGGAATTGCCGCGGCAACAGCATGATGGCGAACAGCGACAACACCGTCATCGCGCAAAAACTCGTCAGCGGCGGCACGCGGGTGAGCACCGCCGCGGTATTGGCCTGGCCGAGCGCGCGGCCAAACAGCGCCAGCGGGCCGTGAAACATCACGAAGGTCACAAAGATGCCGACGGTGAGGAACGCCACCAGCTTGACGATCGACTCGGTGGCGATCGCCAGCATCAGACCATCCTGATGCTCGGTGGCGTCGGTATGGCGGGTGCCGAACAGCACCGCGAACGCCGCCATAAACAGCGCGACGAACAGTGCGCTGTCGCCGACGACCGGCTGTGCGCCGCCGGGATAGGCCTGCGCCAGGATGGTGCCGACCGACGACGACACCGCTTTGAGCTGCAGCGCGATATAGGGCACCATGCCGACGATGGCGATCAGCGCCACCGTCGCCGCCACCGCTTGGCTCTTGCCGTAGCGCGCCGCGATCAGATCGGCGATCGAGGTGATGTTCTGGCCCTTGGCGAGCCGCACGATGCGGATGAGCAGCGGATAAGCTAAGCCCACCATCACCATCGGACCGATATAGATGGCCAAAAAGTCCAAGCCGCCGCGCGAGGCGAGGCCGACGGAACCGAAGAACGTCCACGACGTGCAATAGATCGCCAGCGACAGCGGATAGATCAGCAAGCGCGACGTGGTGCCGCGCGACAGCTCGCGCCTGCGGTCGCCATAGCTCGCCACCAGGAACAGAAAGCCGATATAGGCAAGGGCGATGATGACGACGACCCAGCCCTGCAACATGGCCTTACCCCAAACGTGACCTAGGCCAACGCGTACGCGCGGCGTTTTTAGGTCCGCAGCACCCGATCTTAATGAAAGTCATCACTTTTCCAATGCCCTGTCCATGGCATGCGTCGTCGCGAGTGGCGCGTTGACGGCGCTTCCACCAGGGGGCATTCATGGCGAAACGATGATGCCTGCCCCTCCCTCGCGGCGCGTGCTTGCTGAAACCGCTGAGACGCTTGCGATCGCGCTCGCCGGCGGGCTGGCATTTACTTATCTGGCATTGCCCGCGGGGCTCGTCTCCGGCTCGGTCTTGGCCGTGGCGACGGCGGCACTGTTGGGCCGGCCGGTCAGGATGCCGCTTGCGCTGGCGCGCATCTGCTACGTCATCGTCGGCATTTTGCTCGGCGCGGTGGTGACGCCGGAGACGCTGCGCGGCGTGACCACGTGGCCGGTGAGCATTGCGCTGCTCATGCTGTGCTCCGTCGTCTTGATGCTTGCGACCTCGAGCTATCTGCGCGTCGTGCACCGCTGGGATCCGCTGTCGGCGCTGCTGGGCGCCAGTCCCGGCGCCATGGCGCAGGTGATCGCATTGTCGTCGGAGCTCGGCGGCGACCTGCGCGCGATCGCCATCGTGCAGACCGTGCGCGTGCTGTTGATCGTCATCGGCCTGCCGAACGGACTGGCGCTGTTCGGCCTCGTGGTGCCGGCGGTCGCGGCGGCGCGCGGCCCCGCCGACATCTCCGTGCTCGGGCAAATGATCCTGCTGGTCGCGGTCTCGGTCAGCTTCGCCGTTGCATTCTTATACTTGCGATTTCCCGGCGGGTTGATGTTCGGCGCGCTGACCGGGTCGGGCCTGCTGCACGGCACTGGCTACGTTCATGCGGTGCTGCCGTGGTGGATCGGTAGTAGCGCGGTGATCGCGCTCGGCGCCCTGGTCGGCTCGCGCTTCGCCAATACCACGGCGCGGATGCTGGTCGGCTATCTCGGCGCCGCGTTCGGCTCATTCGCCGTGTCGATGGCGGTGGCGGCGGTCTTCATCGCCATCGTGGCCTATTTCTTTCCGTTCCCGATCGCCAATATCGTCATCGCGTTCTCGCCGGGCGCACAGGACACGATGATGGTGCTGGCGCTGGCCCTGCATCTCGATCCCGTCTATGTCGGGGCGCACCATCTCGCGCGTTTTTTGGTGGTCACCTTCTCGGTGGCCATCGCCGCTCGCCGGATCGCGCGGCAAAAGACCGCCGCGACCAATCACACCCGGGTGGAGCAATCTAGGTTCGAGGAATAATCCGCATGTCTCGATCACACATTGTGTGAAGAATGCGGCGGTTCGAAATCTGGATTAGCAATCCGCCGATCGCGAAATATCACGCTTCCGTCTCGTCGTCCTTGTGCTTGTGCAAAAACCTGGCGATTTGGCCGCGCAACGCCGCCGTATCCAAGAGATCGCCCATCGATCCGGCCGTGTCGAAAAGCTCGCGCTGAAGTTTCGCCGGCAGCGTATTCCACTGCATGATGACGGCGGCGCCCAGGCAGCGAAGAACGCGCTCTTCTTCAGCGACGAGAGTGATGTGGCCGGGATGCTCTTCGGACGGTACCTGCACCATCTTGTCGAAATTCTTCGCCAGCCATTCTTCGTTGTCGGCAAGCGAGCTAAAACTATTCTTCGAGTCTTGCAATTTGCGAATCTGGCCTGGGTCGCTCGACCCCTTGATGAGATCGCCGTATTCCTTGGACTTCGCGCGGTATTTCTTTTCGGTGAACATTTGAGCTTCCCTCCTCAGGACCCCGCGACGGTTGCGCAGATCAAATTTTGTAAGCCGGCGCCGTGATGTTTACGACGATGGGCGCTCTGCGGCGCCTGAATCGCTCGGTGAGGCGAGATGATGAGCCTACGCGTGAACGCCGATTGCGATGACAATAGCAAGGACAATCACTGCTTCCACGATGTAAATCCACAATGCTCGCTGCGTGAATCGCAAAATAACATCCGTTTTCATCATGACTTTACCCATTGAAGTAATTGAACGATGCAAACCCCAATTTTAAATATGGGTATTGCTATTCATTATCACAATGGAAGACTGGATTACGTTGGAAGACTTGGGCCGAAATTCTTATCCCGGATACGCCCGATTTGACGTTTCATGGGTAATCGAGACTTTCGTGCCCTCGGAGTTCGTCACGGTGTCCACACGAGCACCGAGCTGTCTGGCGAGTGCCTCGACGATGATCGTGCCCAACCCGGACGTTGTCCTGGCCGGGCCCAGATGGGCCTGCGGTGTTCCAATGCCATTGTCGGAAACCACAAGTCGCCAACCCGTATCGGCCGCCTCATAGGTAACGACAAGCCGGCCAGCGGCGCGCTCGCCGACAAAGGCGTGCTTGAATGCATTGATCACGAGCTCCGTGACGATGAGACCGATACTGCCGGCCTCGGCGGATGAAGTCGTGCCGCCGTCCGCCTGGACCTGCAATGAGACCGGATGACTGTCCTCGGTCATCGAGGCTGCGAGCGTTTCGCACAATCGTGTGAGATAAGGGCCGATTTCGATCGGCGCGCCGTGGCCTGAAGCCAGCAACTGTTGTTGTACGGCCGCCACCGACATGACGCGCTGGTGCGCGTCGTTAAGGTGCAGCCGCGTTTCCTCGGACTTCACCGTCCGCGCCTTGATGGAAAGGATGCTGGCGATGATTTGCAGGCTATTGGCGACGCGGTGCTGCATCTCCTGCAGCAGCGTTTCCTTCTGTTGCAGCAGATTGGTCATCTCCCGTTCGGCGTTGCGACGGTCGGTGACATCTTCGATTGCCAGGAGAATGAGCTTGCGGGAATTTTTTTGAAAAAACAGCTCGCGCGCATTCAGGAGCATCGAGCGTCGTCCGATAATGGGAAAGTCTCGCTCGACTTCGTAAGCCTCCATCACGGCGTGCTGCGGCGCCACTCCTTCCAGCAGCAACCGAAGCTCGGGAATATCCCACTGGCCATCGCCCAGCCCGTAAACCGGGCGGCCATGAATGTCCTGAAGATTCATCCTGAACGCCTGACAGAAAGCGCGGTTTGCCGTGACGACATGCAGGTTCTGATCGAGAACCAAGAGGGGCTCGCGGATCGTATCCACGATGGCCTGGGCAAGCGGGCGCGCGTCGTCGAGGTCTATGAGGAGCGGGCTATTGGGCAAGGTCAACGCGTCCGCCGGTCGGGAGCGCTCTTTGTAGTTCACCGCATAGCTCACCGTTTCCATGTCTACCCTCACGAAAAGCGACCAACGCGTTGCCCTCAACGAGCGGTCGGCCACGACTATCGCCCGCTTTCCGGAATTCTCCTCCGCTACGAATGATTCTGGCGACCGGCAAAAGATTAAGCGCGCCGACCGCTGCGCCGATGTCGGGAAGACGAATCTTCGCCGCCAGTGAAGCCCGTTGCCAAAGTGCAGACTGTGCAAAATTGCTCACTTGAGGATTGTATTAAATATTTGTGTATTACTTATGATAACTGTATGTTATTATCACAACATGGTATTAATTCCGTTATTCACAGTTTAGCACTAGTAATGGATCGATCGATAACTATGTAGGGAGTCGCAGGTCCCTGTGCGGGACCAACAGGAGTTTGCCATGAAGAATCTCACACTTTCTTTTTTCAAGGACGAAACGGCTGCGACCGCCATCGAATATGGTCTTATCGCCGCCGGCATCTCGGTTGCGATCATCGCCGTCATCCAGGGCCTCGGCACCAACCTGAAGAACACCTTCAGCAGCGTTTCGACCGCCCTCAAGTAAGTGACTTGATCATGACGGGGGCTTCGTATCTTGGCCGAAGCCCTCATTCGCCAATTTTAAATCGATGCTGGCCTGGCATCGAGAGCTGCAGAGCAACAGGCGCCTGAGGCGCCGGCCGGCTTTCCCGCTCACGCGGAACGGCGATCACAATCTCGAATTCCGTCAAATCTCGAATTCCATCAAACAGGAAGACACGCCATGGCCCAGCCGCGGCTGACCGACACCACAGCCAATACGATTCGCGACCGCTATCAAACACTGTTCGCCAAGACCTTCACGCCGAACATTCGGTATGAGCAAATGCCGGGAGCGGACGAACGTAGCGCCTATGCGTTGGAATATGCGGCGTATCGGCTTGGCCAGATCGACGATAAATTGGAGCGCCTCATAGAAATAATGCAGCGGGGATCCGCTCAATCCCCGCAGGCATGAGAGTAGGCCGCCTTGGCAGTATTCCGGAAAATCCTCAAACCCGACACTCGCGTGAGCTGCGTAAGCTGTCCGACGTGCTCTTGCGAAATTCCGGTGCAAAGCGCGCTGCGTATGCCACGAGAATTTTCGGTAAAGTGCCCGAATTGCGGGTGGCGAAGAGAATACCAGTCGGCTGAGCTTCACGATGCCAAGCCGGAGCCGGAATCACCTCACCAATTTCCAAGAATCCAATTTGGGAAGAAGAATAAGAAGAAGGACGATATTTTCATCCAGCCTGAAACGCGGTTGAATCAGTTGGTGTCTTGGCTGCGGCAATGAGCGGGTCACCGTTTGAGGAAATCGACCAGGCATGGTGGGCCAGCGTTGCTTGCGGCACTTTGCAGTGCGAATACGGCATATGGAGATGAGCAATTTTGCTCAGACGGCTGCTGCCAGGGAGCGCATGCGGGTATCGGGATGTCGGGGCATTGAGGGTGCCTCATGTCGAAAACAGATCAGTTCTGGCAATACGCCAAGGAAGCCATAGTCTCGGCCTCCTACGCCAAAAGCGATGAGGACAGGCAAGGTTTGCTTGAGCTTGCGCGGACCTGGACGCAAGCGGCATTATCGGAGCGAGCTTCCTCAGTCGATCGTGACAGCCCGGGCGCGGCCAGCACCGCATAAGTCGCGGTACCATCAGCGGCCGCGTCTCACGCGAGAAAGTTCAAGACCATCCGCTTGGAGATCTGCAATGCCGCGCCAGATTCGCGAAGAAGAGCAACGGCCAACCGAGGACGAGATCGCCCGCAGAATACTCGGGCCGCGCGGTGTGCCTGGCGGTCAGGATACCGCGAAAATGACGCCGCAACAGGCAAAGAATATCCCCAGGACTGGTGAGTTCGACGGCCATACCGCCTGATTGGGCGGAACCTCGTCCCCGCCGATCCGATCGCGGCGGTGGTCAAAATTGAACAGACTCCACAGCAGCCAAATCCGCAAAATCGGCGCGTCTTGATCAGGCCTCGCGCCGAAATCCAGACCCGCTCCGGTTGCCCGTGATGCCCCCCAGCCTCAGGCAGCCGGAGCACCTTTTTCGTCCACTAAGGGAAACCTGAAATGGAATGGGTCATTGCATTGATCGTGGTGATGAGCACGTCGCTCTGGATGAATCTATGGTGGATGCCGCGATGCGACGCTATCGGCGTCCACAAAGCGAAAGAGCGCGTGGTGCGTCAACCGGCAGCAATGGCTCTTGCAGGTGCCGTTGCCTGACGCGCGAGCGCGCGGGCGAAATGATCCATTCGCCGGCGCCTCACTGCTGCGAGATACCCTGTGCGGGGGCGTCTGCCGTAAACGATGCGGCCACATACTCTGTGGCGTGCATCGTCTTGTCACGATTCTCGGTCACCCATTGCGCGTTGTCCGCGAGCTCGGTGAAGCTTCGTTGGAGCCTTTGAAATTCCTGCACCTCGTTTGGACCGTTCGCTAGTCCCACCAATTTGGCATATTCGCTCGCTTGGGCGCGGTATTGCTCGGCATCGAACATCGGCAAGCCTTTCTGCGACGGACGTCCCTTCAGCCGGCGATCTTCAAGCTGTCGCGGGATTCATCTTTTAGATTCTGATGATGAAGATAGTCCGATGGCCGCGTTGAGTCTGAGCAGAATTGCTCACCAGATATGGCAACTTAGCCAGACATGGGCAGCCAAACCAGACACGGGCAATTAAGGCGAAGCGCGTCGCCATCTGACACGCGAACGTGTCCTTATGCCTCGCAACCTTTGGCGGCGATCCGGCGTTGTCTTTGTAGTCACAAACAAATTTTTGTTTGAACCATAACCACACACAATAGGAGAATCACGTGCTTCACAAAAAAACTCTCATCGCTTTCGCGGCCGCGGTCGCGCTGGGTTGCGTGCCAGTGGCGACGAATGCGCTGGCTGCCGGCCATCCGGGCGGCGGTCATGGTGGCGGCGGACAATCCTTTGCCGGACATGGCGGCGGACACGCGATGGCCAGCCCCGCCCGCGGCGGAAATGGATCGGCTGGTTACGCCCGCGCTGGACGTGGATCGGCTGGCTACGCCGGTGGTGGTCGTGTCGTTCGATCCGGCGGTGGCGGCTACTACGGCGGCGGCGGCTACTATGGTGGCGGCGGCCCGATCTACGACAGCTGCGCTGGCTACGACTCTGGCTACGGCTACAGCGGATGCCCCGGCTATGGCGTTCCCCTTGTCGGTGCCGTGATCAATGGCGTCTTCGGCGGCTACGGCGGCTACTGAGGACATCCGGCGGACTTGAAACATGGCGGCCGCCTTCCCGGTTGGAAGCGCGGCCGCTTCTGCTTATGCGCGCATCATAATAAGGCTGACCGCCCCGCGGATTTTCGAAATGCTCGCGCGATCTTTTTTCTACCAGCCGGTTCCGACCAAGGCAGTCGCGCGGTCCAGAGCGAATGTTGCCGGGCTGTCGATGACGAGCAGTTCCGCGAGCAGTTGGCGTGCGCGAGAAACCCTACTCTTTATCGTCCCAACCGCCACCTCACAGATCGCCGCCGCCTCGTCATAGGAGAAGCCCGACGCAGCGACCAGAAGCAGCGCCTCGCGCTGAACGTGAGGCAACTTCGCAAGTGCCTCGACCAGCTCCTTGAATTCCAAGCGGCCGAACTGCTCGGGGGCCGCTTTCAGACTGGCCAGGTAGCTGCCATCCGGATCCTCGACTTCGCGGCGAAGCTTGCGATATTCCGAGCGGAAGCGATTGCGCAGGATGGTGAATAGCCAGGCTGCCATATTCGTCCCCGGCGTGAACGAATCGATGCTGGCCATAGCGCGCATCACCGTTTCCTGCACCAGGTCGTCCGCACGGTCGACGCTGCCGCTCAACGATATCGCGAATGCGCGCAAACTCGGGATGGCGGCGAGCATGACATCGCGCACCGACTGCTGAACCGGCATCCGTTCGGTCACTTTGTCCACCGCCGTCGGTCGTGATGCATTTGCGTTTGCCAAGACGATTGCTCCCTTGGCCACGTATGGCGCGAAACGCTGATGCGAGCGACCAAGCACTGCACGATCCGATTCAGATGGCATCGACGCGGGGGAATTCACGTCAAATCCTCCCGAGCAGCATAAGAACAACGACGATGATCAAGATGACGCCGATGATACCGACACCGCCGTGTCCGTAACCGTAGCCATAGCCGCCAAAGCGACCACTGAAGCCGCCCAACAGGAAAATGATGAGGATGATGACGAGGATAAGTCCGAGCGACATAGTCTTGTCTCCAATGTATTTTGTTAATCAAGGGCCATTACCGCGCGGAAGTCTGTGCAATATTGCTCATATCGCGCAGGCCGCGACTGCGACTCTGTGAACGCTGGTCGGCAAACTGAGCCCATTTCAATCCCTGATTTGCGGCTGTTCGTGCAGAACGACATTTAACAGCGAGCTGTGGACTTCGATGCCGCTTTCGGTGCTGCCGTTGTATTCAATCAAGCCGAGCTTGCGAAACTTGTTCATGAAGAAGCTCACGCGCGACCGCGTCGTGCCGATCATCTCCGCAAGCGTCTCCTGGCTGATTTTGGCGATAATCGGCTCGGGCTTGGTTTCCTTGCCAAAATTCGCCAACAGCAGGAGCATGCGGGCAAGCCGTTTCTCGCTCGAATTGAACAGTTGATCGACAAGGTCGGCTTCAACGCGGATGGTGCGGCCCAGCAGATGAGCGATGAACATCTCGGAGAATGCCGGTTCCTGATGGATCACCCGGACAATGGCCGCCTTTTCCAGCCGGACAATGCTGACGTCCGTCATGGCCGTGACCGTCGACATACGCTGCGCCTGCCCGGCAAGACATCCCTCGCCGAAGAATTCGTCCGTGCCCAGGATTGCAACGACCGCTTCTTTGCCTTGCTCCGAAACGACGGTCACCTTCACCTTGCCCTTCTGGATATAGAAGACCGCGTCGCCGGTTTCCCCTTGTGAAAAGACGATCTGGCCTTTGCGGTATTTGGCGAGGCTTCGCCCCTCGCCGACCCGGGCGAGAAATGTTTTTGGATCGAATGAAGTTTTGCCTTTCCTGCTCGAAGCGGCTCTGCTTTTGCTTCTGACCGGCGCCTTCCCGGATGACGGCCGTATCAGCACGGGACTGGCGGCCGCTACGATGATTTTTCCCATTTTGTAAGCCATCAGGAGAACAGCACCGCAAATCGCGCACCTTGGCCGTTATCGCCTCGACCAATCCGCAATTCACCGCCGATCCGCTCGACGAGAGATCGAATAATCCTCATTCCCAGTCCTTTGCCGACGGCCGGATCAAATCCTTCCGGCAAAGCCGGCCCATCGTTAGCCACCGACAGCGCGTAGCCCTGTGCCGGATTGGCTTCCAACCGGACGGTGATCCGGCCGGTACCGTATTTGGTTGCGTTGGTGATCAGTTCGCTGGCGATGAAGCCGAGTGGAATGGCGGTGACGGCCGGCAGCTCGATTTCAATCCCCTCGACGGCGATGACCCGCTCCGGGCGCTCCGCGGACAGCATCATGGAGAAATCACCACAAAGGTCCTCGAGATAGTGCTTGAGCGCAAAGGTTTGTACGCCATCGAATGAGTGCAGACGCCGGTGGATGCGCCCGATCGTGGCAATGCGATCGGTGGCTGCGGCCAATTGCGACACGACTTCGGAATTTTCCGACGCCCGGCCTTGCAGCGACAGCAGGCTTACGACCATTTGCAGGCCGTTCAACAGCCGATGATCGGTCTCCTGCCGCAAAACTTCCTGTTGTCGGATCAACTCGTCCTTTTGACTAAGCAGCGCTTCTTCCCGGGCGAGAGCCTCGCGAAGCCCGCTTTCCGCGCGCCGGTGTCTTACCAGCTCGCGCTTGTAGCTCGCGACCGAGCGACGCTCGCGGGTGTCAAATATCGGGACGACAGGTGACCCCGCGCCGTGCGGCGAATATTCGATGGTCATTTTGTGCCCTTTCCCATAGCCCGGCTCCGTCGCCCGGTTACCCATAATTAGGAAATTTTGCCGCCGACTTAGCCAAGTTACATTGATCCAAATCAACAATGTCCGCTATCGGACATAGATTTTGCCGCCCCGGTCGTTCCCTATGCTGCCAGTTTCTTAATTCCGTCATCAAACCGGCGCGCGGCAGATCGCCGAACAAACCAGCGGCGAAGTCTCACGCTTGCACAAACGATTCTTTTGCTTCGCCCTCATATGCCGAGGACGGCGGAAGCCTGTATCCGGCTTAGCTAGCGAGTGAAGAAAACGGGCGCGGACACATGCTTATTCGCAGCATCCACTATCTTGGCGCTACGCCCCTTATCAAGGTGCTCTTCTTTCCGTGCGAAGTCGAGTAAAATGTCCGCTACCGGACATTGCGCTTGCCTGCCCGGCGAAAAGAGCGCAGCGTGCGATTGTGTCCGATAGCCTTTGGGAGGCTGCGCTGGACAATTTTGTCAGCCGAGAGAATATCAAGCGATTTCGCAGGCTTGCCAGCGAATCGACGGATGCTGGCGAGCGATCGCGGATCATGAAATTGTTGGCCGAGGAAGAGAGCAAGTCCAGTTCGGAGGAGAGCCGCCAAGGCGACGCTGCGGAAGGACGATCGCCCGTCAATGCGGCGACCGAGAATCCGGTCGAAAATGACGGAGAGAGGCAGCGCAGTGGCAGCTAGCCGCAAGGCTGCGGAATCACCTGCCAACCGGTTGCTTGGTTTGCTGCCGCCCAGGGATTACGCGCGGCTGCGCCCGCACCTTCAGCGTATGCCGCTGCAATATCGGCAGTCGCTCTACCGCGCTCACAAGCCCATCGGATTTGTCTATTTCATCGAGACCGGCGTCGGCTCGCTGGTGAACACCATGGCGAACGGCCAGGCATCCGAGGTCGGAACGATCGGCAACGAAGGGCTGGTGGGCCTGCCGATCGTGTTCGGCGACGACAGGGCGCCGACTAGCGTTTACATCCAGGTTCCCGGTGCCGGCCTGAGAATGAAGGCAGCGCTATTCAAGAAAGAACTGACGCGAAGCGCTTCGATGCGAACCGTGATGCTGCATTATGCCCACGCCTTCTTCAATCAGGTCGCGCAGTCCGCCGCCTGCAATCAATTTCATTCCATCGAGCAGCGCTGCTGCCGCTGGATGCTGATGACGCACGACCGCATGCAATCCGATGAGTTTCTCCTCACGCAGGAATTCCTGGCCATGATGCTCGGCGTGCAGCGCACTGGCGTCACGGCCGCAGCCGGCCTCCTGCAACGGGCCGGCCTCATCCGCTACACACGCGGCAACGTCACCATCATCGATCGCCCCGGCCTGATCCGCCGCTCGTGCGAGTGCTACGGCGTGTCCAAGAAGGAGTTCGATCGTCTGCTCGGCGGCCGGCCAATGCGCAGGGCCCGCGCCGATTGAGGTCAACACCGTTCGCCGGCCCGAACCGGTCCGCGGCACGAAGGTTGCATTGTCGTAAGCGCCGTCCTCCTTTTGTCCGGAGCGAAGGGGTTTTCGATGAAGATTCGCGCGGGTTACGAGATTTCCTATGATTGCCCGCAGCCGACGCCGATGATCTTGACGCTGAGCGTCCATCCGTCGCGCTTTGCCGATCTGCTGACCCTCGATCGCATGCGGCTCGATCCGCCGATCCCCGCCAATACCTATCACGACAGCTTCGGCAATTTTTGCCATGTGATCCGCGCCCCTGCCGGTCGGCTGACCGTGTCCACGGACTTTTTGATAAAGGACAATGGCGAAGCAGACGCGGCCGCCCCGCAGGCGGAGCAGTCTGCACTGGAAGATCTGCCGGTGGAGGTCCTGATCTATCTGCTCGGCAGCCGCTACTGCGAGACCGACCGCTTGTCGAATACGGCGTGGTCGCTTTTCGGGCAGGTTCGCAAGGGATGGCCGCTGGTGCAGGCGATCTGCGATTATGTCCACGATCGCATCACCTTCAGCTATGCCCATGCCAGCCCGACCAAGACGGCATTTGACGCCTATACGGAAAAACGGGGCGTGTGCCGCGACTTCGCTCACCTTGCGGTCACGCTGTGCCGTTGCATGAACGTACCCGCGCGTTATTGCACCGGCTATCTTGGCGACATCGGTGTGCCGCCGGACGATTCACCGATGGACTTCAGTGCTTGGTTCGAGGCTTATCTCGGCGATCGCTGGTACACGCTCGATGCCCGCCACAACAAGCAGCGTATCGGCCGCATCCTGATGGCACGCGGGCGCGACGCCACCGACGTCGCGATCGTGACCTCGTTCGGTCCATGCACGCTCGCGGGCTTCAAGGTGATCACCGACGAGGTTAGTTAGGCCGCTCCCGCGAGCCCGTTGTCGCGAAAATAACGGTGCGTCCCGGCCTTGAATTCTGGCCTTGGCGGTTCAAAGCTTGCCGAGCAAGACCAGGATCAGCAAGATCACGATGATCAGGCCGAGGCCGCCGCCACCGTAGTAGCCGGTCCCGTAGAACGGACCGCCCCCAATCCCGCTAAAGCCTCCAAGCAACGCGATGACCAAAATGATGATGAGGATGGTGCCAATCGACATGGCATTATCTCCTTAGTTGGGTTGTAGGCATCGTACGGCGCTTCTTACACCGTTTGCCCCTTCGTTAGAGTGGCCACGACTGTGGTGATCCGGCACTGTCGTGGGAAACAATTCATAACACCGGAACGATGTTCTGCTGGAGGCAGATGTCAATGATGTCCATGACCTCCACCGGGATGACCACCGCCCGGATGACCACCGCTCGGATGACCGCCGCTCGGATGACCGCCGCTCGGATGACCGCCGCCGGGAGCACCGCCAGGGTGACCGCCGGGGCGACCCCCGGGATGACCACCTCGCCAATGATGCCAGCCGTAGCCGCCGCCCCAGCCGATGCCGGGGGAAGTGTATTGGTTACACCAGTACCAGCCGGGGCCGTTCCAACCGTCGTCGTACCAGCAATAATTGTGACCAAGCCAAACGAACTGCGCGCGCTCGACGACATTCAGGCTATCGGCCGCACCGCGAATCGCTCCCGGTGCGACCATTGCGCCGGCGCCCATGATCGGTGCGCCGACGACGAAAACGGTTGCGGCCGCAATGGTAACAGCCAATCTTCGCATGATGACCCCCCTAGTTTGTATTGACCAAATTACAAATACGAGCGAAATGCCGAGTGACATTGATGCAGATCAATAATGTCCGGTATCGGACACTTGCACAATAAACGCCTTGCACAATTTCCGTCGACATCGCACGCGCCGCGCCAAAGGCAAATAAGAAAAAGGGCCGTATGAAACGGCCCTCAATCACGCACGGTTATCCGTTCATGGACATGGATGACGGAGGCCATCGTAGCCGACAAATGTGCCGCTCCCGGGATCGTAAGACCTGTACCGCTGCATGCAGTACGCAACCGCATTCCCCGGCGCCGGGGCGGCATAGCCGGGCGCGTAATAGGCGGGAGGGCCATAATATGCAGGAGGGCCGTAATACGGGCCGGGGCCGTAAGCGTAGGGAGCGGCCAGTATGCCGCCGATGATCGCGCCACCCAGCACGGCGGCACCAAAACCCCAGCCTCCTCCGCGCCATTGCACGGTCTCGATGGCCGGTGAAGCGACATTCTTGATAACGCCAGCGCTAGCCATCGGCATCGCCGATGCGACGTTTGCGACCGGCACGATGCTCATTGCAAGTAATACCGCAATCGCCGCGGTAGGCAGTCGTTTTGTCATTGAATCGTCTCCCTTGCTGTGTGCCCATCCGCGCTTTCCCGATAGTCCACCGGCAACGCTGGAGGATAACTAATGTCTTTAATCATAACCACCAACTGACGAAGTTGATCTAGGTCAACAGGACATCGGTAGCATCGATAATTAGCCGCGCACCTCCCGGCCGATGCTCAAGACGTTGATTCAGATCAACCGATTTTCCGGGTCTGGCGCTGAGTCGAGTTCAAGCACACCTCTCAATTTCCTGAACGCCGGCTTTTGGGCTCACGTCCAGCGAATGCGCGGTGCTACCCAAATCAGGCAAATCATTTCCTACGCGCTAATTTGCAAACAATGCGCTGCCCCACCGCGCCCGAATCCCGGCCAGGAAATTTCGAGCATCATGAGACAACAGCATCTGAAAGGCGCTCACTCGGTCTTCCTGAGCTAAAGGCACCAAATAGGGCCGCAGCGGCGCAAGTCCACGATCGGTCAGCGTCCCTCCATTGTAGGCAATCTGCACGCGCTCAATCCAGGCGCATAATTCTTGCCTTCCCGCGGCGCTGATCAGCGCGGGGAAATGCTCTTGTTGGACTCCCGAGTATGAAAGCGGAGCGTCAGGCAATATTTGATTTCTGATAATCCAGATCCTGCGGCCTTGTATGAAGCCATAGCTCGGATCTGACGGCGGATTCCATTGGGCTTCGTCCAGAACCGCCCTGATCTCCACGGGCAGGAGCCAGAGACCGGAGCCACTTTGCGTTTCTGGAAGGCCCGGGTTGTCCGACAATTTCGCTGTTTGGCTATTTTCGCCCTGAAGCAGCCAGCCCTCCTGCAATGAGACTATGGCGACCACTTCAGAAAGCAGCTCCCTCGCAGTGCTTTCCTGAAGAGCTTTTGTTCCAATGTAAAGGAACACGCCGGCCGTTATGACACTGCCTACTATGGCACCAATCAGAGCGGCGAGGATGATCCTCCAACCTGACATTCGATCCTGCCGCGCCCGCTGCAAGTGAATTCCTCTCCGCAGTCAATATCATCTACGAAAGGTCCAGACAACCGAAAGGCCATTGCAAATACTCCGTAAGCATACGGACTGACTGCGATGAAGACTTGAGGAAATGTCCATCGGATTGCCGTCAAAAACTCAAGGCGCACCTGTAACCAAAGGGCTTCGGAGCGACCCGGGGCTCTACTCCAACTAGCCGTGGAGCGCGAGGCGGCAGCGCGCGACCGCCGGGTCGTGGCCGCTCATGATGCGCAGGTATGCGACGGCGCGCGCGGCTTCACCATGGGTCAGCGTCAGCGGAAGCCCTGCCCGTTCGGCGAGTTCCTTGCAACCACTGGGAATAGGCACACGCGCTTCCTCGGCGTGCGAGGGCAGAGCAAGCAGCACCAGAGCTGTTACCGCGACGAATACGGCAGGCATCCCGAGATATTTACCCGACATTCTCGGACCGCATGTGAGGTGTGCCTGCGAACATTTGCCGGTGACGAGACTTAACTCGCATCTTTTCCAGCTGCAATCATCAGACCATCGTACCCAACAATTTTCCTATTCCAGCGGTGAAAGCCATCGCCAGCGCGCCCCAGAATATCACACGGGCTGTGCCGCGCAGAACGTTTGCGCCGCCCACTCTTGCCCCGATAGCGCCGAGAAGAGCGAGAAAGGCCAACGACGCCGCGGACACGATGGGGACGAGCAAACTCGCGGGCGACACGATCACCATGAGTAACGGCATGGCCGCGCCAACGGAAAACGATGCGGCCGATGTCAGCGCGGCTTGCACCGGGCGCGCGGTGGTGATCTCGGAAATCCCAAGCTCATCGTGGGCGTGAGCGCCCAAGGCATCTTTCGCCATCAGCTGTCGGGCAACCTGCCGCGCAAGGTCGCGATCGACACCACGCTTGACGTAGATTTCGGCAAGCTCATCGAGCTCGAAATCGGGATTCTCGCTCAACTCCTTGCGCTCGCGTGCCAGATCCGCGCGTTCGGAATCGGATTGCGAGCTGACGGACACATATTCGCCGGCGGCCATCGACATGGCGCCGGCCACCA
>Ga0187862_10002550_pt1 | contig 18301 bp, 23 predicted proteins | sample June2016WEW_10_1_FD_133003 | JGI IMG/M metagenome (GOLD analysis project Ga0187862, IMG submission 133003) | Peatland microbial communities from SPRUCE experiment site at the Marcell Experimental Forest, Minnesota, USA - June2016WEW_10_150 | ecosystem: Environmental > Terrestrial > Soil >...
CATCCCCTTCAGCGGCCTGGCCGTGGCTGCAGGAGGGATAACCACCGACCGCATCATGGAGGATGAGGGCCTTAACTCCGCTGCTCATAGGCTGATGGGGGAAGTCCTGGCGTCAGGCAACGCCGACCTGGAACATCACTCCCAGAGGGCGCGCATCGACAGTGATATCCTTGTGGACCTCTTTTTCAAGTCGACCTCCACTATGGGCCCTTACAGGCCCAGCACTATGATTGACTTCGTGGAAGGCAAGGCCATGGAGATCGAAGCCATCTTCGGCGAACCCCTTCGCAGGGCTCAAACCCTGGGAGTGCCCGTACCGCAGCTCACACTGCTGACCACCCTGCTCAGGGCGCTCAATCATGGTCGCTAGTTTTTTCTGGGAAGCCGGTTTCTCCTCACCCTTTTTTGGTAATAAATTCGCCAGGTTATAAAATCTAATGTGGTATAAAAATGGAGGAGGTGGCAGGCATGGCCGAGAGCAAAGAGAAAAAAACACAAACCCCTAAAATGCCGGTGTTATTTATAGGACACGGCTCTCCTATGAATATCATCTCCCAAAATAGCTATACTGAAAGCCTCGTCAAGCTGGCAAACGAGCTGCCGCTGCCCAGGGCCATCATGGTCATCTCAGCGCACTGGCTGACTGACGGCACGCAAGTAGGCTGCATGCCCAAGCCCCACACCATTCACGATTTCTACGGCTTCCCTGACGAGCTTTACAGGATACGCTATGCCAGCCCGGGCTCGCCAGAATGCGCCGAACTCGTCTCAAAGCTGGTGCACAGCGTACAGGTCAAATGCGACATGGGCTGGGGGCTGGATCACGCTTCCTGGGCCGTCCTGAAACACATGTATCCCAAAGCTGACATCCCGGTTTTCGAAATGAGCCTGCATTATTCCTTCAATGAGTGGCACCCCTTGCCCCTTACGTACCATTACAACCTGGCATCCGAGATGTCAGAACTGCGCAGAAACGGTATCCTAATCATAGGCAGCGGGAATATAGTGCATAACCTGGGACTGATCGATTTTGATGATACGAACGCCAGGCCGTATGACTGGGCGGTGGAATTCGATGAGAAGGTGAAAGCCAATTTAATCAGCCATAACCATGAAGACCTGATTAACTTTCAGAAGATCGGCCAATCATCCAGGCTGTCCGTGCCCACGCTCGACCACTACCTGCCCATGATATATGCCATCGCACTCCAGGAAAAGAACGAGCCGCTGACATTCACGCACGAGGGCTTTCAGAACGGCTCCGTATCCATGAGAGGTTTCCGCATCGGGTGATGGGCCCGGCTTTAACTTTGATGGCGGCTATCTAATCCTGATATTATCTCATCATTGTCGTAGCGAAGTGAAGGAAAATGGCGAGTTCAGGTATCTCCGTAAGCGCCGTGGCCATGCTCAAAAGGTAGCCTCCTGAAATCACTTATTACAGCGATCAAAGGGAAGCTTTTATGCTATTATATTGAGCGAAAAACGGGCGGGGTCCGAAATACTCAACTTCCAAAAGGAGCGGCTATGGACATTTTATTAATCATTGGCATCATTCTGCTGGTACTGTGGCTTCTGGGCTTCATACTCTTGCCTGTTCTCGGCTGGCTGATCCATATAGCGCTAATAATAGCTGGTTATCTTCCTGATTATCTGGCTGTTGCGCAAGGTCTTCAAGCTGTTTTAAATCGGCAGCCACAATTTGCTGTTATTCCGCCGAACGGATAACGTATACTGAAGTCCTGCTTCTCGAAACGCGCACGTAAGTTTACAGTTACTTGCAGACGTACGAAAGCAATGTCCGGACTGTAACTTTGTTCTTCTCAAAGTAGAACTCGACGATATTGCCGCCGCTGGCCATGAAAGCACAGATCCTGTAGTCTTCCGTGGCCCAGATCAGCATCCAATGATTCTGCTGTGCCCAGGCCAGCACCTCAGTCGCAGTCTGAATTTTATAAGCCATATCTTTCTCCCGGTTAGTTCACGCTGAACTGGATTATTCCATCTAAAACTATACCAGAATTGGGATCAGCCCTCTACTTGGAGGTCTGCAGAGGTTGCGGATAGGGAGAACCCTCCCGGGTCGCAGAAAGGACTATTGGAGGACGTGGCTGCTGGTTAAAATCGAAGGCGGAAATCATATCCATTGCGCTCGTATCACGAGCAGTCATGGGATCGATGCTGAAACGTTCCTCAACTATGCGCAGCCAGGACTCGAATGAGGTAGCCTGCCCAAAACAAGTTTTACCCGGCACGCCTCTAGCGTCTATAATTACTAATTGAAATTATAATATGGAAGGTCGGGCCAAAAAAATGAGATGGTTTGGATGCGCTTTGACGATACTGGGCATTATCCTGGTTATCTTTATACTCACCCACATAACTGAGATCTGGCAATTCCTCCAAAGGCTGCTGCAAAAGGGCTAATTGTCACCGCTCAAAGGTGCAGCCCGTCATAGATGAAAGCCTGAATTAAATCAGTAATTAGTCCTTGTCCGGCACTGACCACCGCGGTGCGTCCGGCAAGTAAGGCTACCCCAACAAATATTCTATTAACAATCGGCGCATATACTTGTGGCAACTGAGAAAAAACTTATATCTCAGCAATACCCACAAAACAGGAGGAGAACTACATGTGGAAAAAGGTTTTATGGCTGATTGCCGGGATACTCGTGATAACAATGACGGTATCCGGCGTCATGACTGCTGCCAATGCCGATGATGCTACTGCAGGCGGTCCTCCACCCGCCGGACCGGGCGGACACGGCGCTCCCGGCGGCTTCGGGGCCATGCTGAACGACAACCTGACCGCCAGGGTAGCAACCATTCTCGGTATCGATAAATCGAAGCTGACCGATGCCTTCCAGCAAGCTGAAAAAGACCTGGGCGCGGAAAGGATGAACAACATGTTCGCCCAATGGGTCACGGATGGCAAGCTTACCCAGACGCAAGCCGACACTTACAAGGCCTGGCTGGCCTCCAAGCCCGATAACGTGCCCTTGTTTGGTAGCTCGGACAATGTAACCCGTGATACCAATATGCTCAACCGGCTGCTCAAGGATGGCAAGTTGACACAGGCCCAGTTCGACAGCGCAACGGCTTGGCTGGCCACCAAGCCCGCCATCGACCTGCCCAGGCCCGAGAAGCCAGCTAACGCTTCTGGAACTACTACGAAGAGTTGGACGGACCGTAGCACGGCGATGCTTGATCAACTGCTCAAGGATGGCAAGATAACCCAGGCGACTTATGACGCTTACAAGACCTGGTACTCGCAGAAACCAAGCGTTGAGCTGCCCGCTCCCGCTAGAGGGCCGCATGGGCCTCAGGGCGGCCCGCAGGGCGCACCTCCGGCTGCACAGTAACTGAAACCGTTTCATAAGGCAGACAGCAAAAGACCGGCGGGACTAAAACCCGCCGGTCTTTATTTCCAAGTAGCGACTATTTACTTGCAGCGGTCACTAAAAATTTAACAAATATTTAACCTTTTTTTCCGCTATTCCATGACAATGCAATACGGCAGCGGCTACAATGCGAGATGTGGGTATTCTGCTGCGAACCGCGGAAAGTCCACTAATCAGCATTATGGAGGTGTTGAATGAAAAAGTTAGCCGCTTTATTGGTGCTAGTATTTCTGCCGGGTTTACTGAGCTGTGTCCCGCTAGCCCCCGGCGCTTCCGGCACGCCGGTTATAACCAGTTTTATTGCCAGCCCAGCGGTGATTACTGGCGGCCAATCCTCGAATTTAACATGGAATATAATCGGATCTACCTCCGTTACGCTGAGCCCGAACATCGGTACGGTGGGAAACTCGGGCAGCATCACAATCGCGCCGGCTTCCTCCACCACCTATACGCTGACCACCGGCAACGGCAACGGAAGTTCCAACGCCAGTGTGACTGTGACAGTAAATCCCCTCTCCTCACCACCGGCAATTACCGGCTTCAATGTCAATCCTACCGTGATTTCTACAGGCCAGTCTGCCAGCCTGACCTGGAATGTGACAGGGTCGGACATGGTCAGGATTGATCCTTCGGTCGGCAATGTATCTGCTGTGGGCAGCCAATCCGTAGACCCCGGCACAACCACAACCTACATATTGACTGCGGGCGGCACAACGGGCGTCGTTACCAGCACTGTTACGCTGAGCGTCGTGCCTACCTACTCGACGTCCACACCTTACCCGGCCTACCCGATATATGCTCCCAACCCAAATGCATCTAACGTACCTGCTATCATATCTTTTAGCATAAATCCCCCTATCATTTCACCCGGTGAAACAACGGTGATGACCTGGGATGTGATCGGGGCGGATTCGGTTTCAATCGATAACGGTGTGGGCAACGTGCCACCCTCGGGCTCCCTTGTCCTCAACCCCAACACAACGACTTATTACCAACTGGTGGCAAGCAATAGTTACGGCCCCGTATCATCCTCGGACATGGTAACCGTTTACCCTTTGAGCTACTACACCCAGCCGCCTGTGATTCAGCAGCCTCCACCGGTAATCACACCACCAGGGGGAAAACAAGGCCAGGGAAATGGTAACAATTCCGGCAGTTTGCCGAGGATTAATAATTTCCAATCCAATCCGCCCAAATTGAATGTCGGCCAACCGGCTGAACTGCAGTGGCAAGTAGACGGGGCCACCTCCGTACATATCAGCCCTGATATCGGCCCGGTGCCGCCCTCGGGAAAGATGACGGTAGCGCCCAATCACACAACCGTATATACCATAACCGCCAGCAATTCCAACGGCGTGGTACAGCATCCTCAGGAAATAACGGTGCCGCGGACAATCCAGGGAACAGGGCAAAATGACAACACCACCGGGAGTGGGGGCATTAAACATTAGTGTCCCTGTGGGGGGTATGATTCGCAGTAGTAAAAAGTATTAATACCTTTGGATGGTAGCCTGTGACCAGTCAAAATGTTATAACTTATTAACTATTTGCTTTTTCATTTTATTATTATTCAATTTCTTATGTGGTACTATTCAAATAATTGCCACTCACGTCAGATCAGTAGCAGACAAAGACTTCTGCCAGGCTGGTAGCTTTAGCTGATATAACGTTCGCTGTGATCTTAATTAAGGTGAGTGGAAACTCAAGGAGTAAAGACATGGCAATGGTTAAGCAATCAAGTTCACGGTACGAACAAAAACGTATAGCAAGGCTTGAATCGGAAATCAGGGCAGCTCAGCAGTCCGGGATTTCTTCCGACCAGATAAAGCAGCTTATCGGCAAGGTTTACAGCCCAATAAAACACGACACCGAAGAAGGTCATGTCACCAGGCTCGATGTTGATAGGTGGGATGGGAAAGTTTTTGACCGGGAACAGGAGGAGATCAAAGCAGACAAACATGTTGTAGTACCTGCTGACACCTTTAAACAATTTGAGGGCAAGCGTTCACAGAGATTTAGCCGGCCCGTGGCTAAGATATTTCTGCATCACCCGGAGCTATTGGAGCAGTACAATCTGTTACGAGATCACCGGTTCAGCCGGTTTATGGCTATTGATATAGTTACGAAAGCTTACTCCGAAAAAGGCAATAGCAATGGCGGACATGAAGAGCTAACCCCAAAGGAGACATTTCCGTTAGACTTAACCACTCCACGCTGGCAAAAGTTCATGAAAGAGCATAAAGCCTTGTTTACCAAAATGTATGACATGCGAATACACGAGGGCCTCAGCCATTTACAGGCTATTAACAGTATTTTCAAAGACATGGACCATGCATACAAGGCCACAAATGGCAGATCCGTCTTTGACCGGATCGATGAAATGGCGGAACAGACGGGTCTTGCTGGTAAAGGAAAATACCTTCCTGATTTCAAAGCGAGAGACTGGAATCCAGAACTAAGACAACGGTATTACAAGCATTTTAAACAGAACAGATAAATGGTTGGGCCACAGGTATTGAGGTTAATACAGGAGACAAATATGATGATAACAACGCTTCTCCGGTCACTCACAGTGTTCATGCTGACAGCAATAGTGCTCATTGCCGGATTTGCCTGTAACCCATTGCAGGGAAAGATACAGGTCTATTCGGGGCCAGAAAAACCGGGCGGGCAGGAGATAACGCCACCCCCCACATCGCCCCTGACCCAATCTCCCGTTCAGCCCAATAACCCCACCGAACGGCAGGTTACAATCACTGCGGCTAACAGCGTATTTTCGATCGGCATGCCACCCGGCTACACAGAAGAACGCCAGGTAACTGCCCAAAAACCCATAGATTTCTGGTTCGAATACCTTCCCAGTGATAATGTGTCGCTGGAAATAAACGGCGTTGATGTTCAAATTCCAGCTCCCCAAAGCAGCGCCAGGTTGGGCTACACGTCGAGTGTAACCAGCTTCAGCTATGTGATAAAGAACTCCTCCTTACAAGCAATTTCATATAACCTGCACATGGTACCATCGAACGCCGGCGATTCCATCCCCGCCGTCACGCAGGAGACGTGGATTGCCCCTTAGCCCTTTAAATTCGGAGGTGGGAGACAGTGACAAGAAGCGATCTGATACAAGCGATAAATGACATACTCGATGAAGACCAATTGTATTTAACAATAGATGAAATAAGAGACCGAATACGGGATAATACCGGACAAGACGCGGATGAAGGTGATATTAGATCCATATTAGATGAAGATCCTGACGATTATATTTATAACGATAGTAAAGACAAATGGACACGAAATACAGAGGATCATTCATAACTAATAAACGTATGCCTTAATCTGTCCGTTGAAAACTTCATAGAAACCTCCCGTCCTCTTCATAACAAACTTACAGACGCCCTCTATCCTTTCTATATAAACGCATAAAAAGGGGTGCTGAAATGAACAATTGGTTAAAAATTGGTTTACCTATCCTGGTAGCAGTGCTTCTTGTAGTAACCGCTGTAGCTGTAACCCTGGCCGTTACAAGCGGAGGCAGTTCGAGGCAGGTGGAGACAGCATATAGACCCGCGGGCACGGGAAATGTTCAGTATGTAAACGGTTCGTACGGGCCCGGTTATGGCATATGTCCGGCCTGGCGCTTAAGTGGTAATAATGTAAATCAGGGCAGGTGCTGGGGCGCTTACAATTAAGGTAAATACGGAGTAATACCGGTAAAACGTTAAGATAATACGATCCTCATGGCGTAAGGGAAGAAGGCACCACTTCTTCCCTTTACTTTTTTTCAAATCCAGATTTGAGTCTGCATAAACAGGTGCCTCAAAATATGCTGCGAAAAGCCCTAAAGCCTGTCAAACCCCGCGAAACTAACACTGTGAGTTGTGTACAAAAAACTGGGCAAGTTCAAACAGGCGGAAGGTCATGCCATCTTCAATTGTTGCGGTATTTTTCTTTAGGGAAACGATACCATCTTGCGCACATCTCCTTTGTTACACAGCCCTTTCCAGCGCAAGAAAACCTTACTCCATCAATGGGAGGAGGACTTCTGCGAATTTTGCTTTCCTGGCCGTTGTCCAATCTAATTTTTATTGTCATGATATTTATCTCCTAAATTTACTTTAAATATGAACACCTTTAAATGCTGGATTAGATTTGCTGCTGCCATTGGAGACCCCTTTACAGCCCCCAGTGGCAGCAACTTCAGTTTCTTCTAATCATACCCAAGCGTGGTAAGGTCTTCTGTTAAGACAGGCCCTGCACGTCATTGTAAAGTCGATTCGACTCGCTACCGTATCATTGAACCCATGGAGTATCCGAGCCCGAGCCGACCCTAGCCACTACTGATCTGGTAACCATACCAATATCGTTCGTCGAATTCCCCTTTGCCCAAGTAGCGCTTAAAGTATAAACAGTGGGTGCAGCCGGTGATACTATCATGGTCCCCACAGCACTAACCACTCCTATATATTGGTCTATGCTCACCGAGTTAGCTCCAGTCACATTCCACGACAGGGTTGACGTGCCATCGGTATTAAGATTACTGCTGAAGTCTGTGATAACCGCCGGCGTTCCTATAGATGATGTTGAGTTGACCATAGTCGCCACTGATTTGTAAACGGTACCCGTATAGTTGGTAGCACTTAGAGTATAAACAGTGGGTGCAGCCGTTGATACTAGCCTGGTCCCCGTAGCATTAACCTGACCTATACCCTGGTCTATACTTACCGAGTTAGCTCCTGTCACATTCCACCACAGGGTTGAGGTGCCATCGGAATTCAGATTACTGCTGAATCCAACGATAGCCGGTTGCGCTGATGCTGAGTTGACCGTAGTCGCCACTGATTTGTAAACGGTACCCGTATAGTTGGTAGCACTTAGAGTATAAACAGTGGGTGCAGCCGTTGATACTAGCCTGGTCCCCGCAGCATTAACCTGACCTATACCCTGGTCTATACTTACTGAGTTAGCTCCTGTCACATTCCACGACAGAATTGACGTGCCATCGGAATTGAGATTACTACTGAATCCTATGATTGCCGGTTTCATTCCTACCGGTGGGAGTGACGCTGAGTTGACCGTAGTTGTCGCTGATCTGGTAACGGTACCGGCTGAGTTGGTTGCACTAATGGTATAAACAGTGGATGTAGCCGGCGATACTGCCATACTACCCGCAGCATTAACCATCCCAATACCGTTGTCTATACTTACCGAGTTAGCTCCTGTCACATTCCATGACAAGATTGACGTGCCACCGGAATTAATAGTAGATGGACTACTGCTAAAGGTTCCAATAACCAAAGGCTGTCCTAGCGGGGCTTGAACTGTGATACAACCTGGAATGAGAATCAGCAATGATAATAATGATAAAGAAAGAAAACCTAACTTTCTCAATATAGTTACCTCCAAAAATATATTGCCTGCAGCATCGACACGTCCTTAATCTTTGTATTGTTAACAGTTGCCTTAAACTTCTTATACGTTATCTTAAATACTTTAATGTCCTCTTCTTAAACCTTTTCTTATTGATTGCTGCCTGTTATTGAGACGTGTCCGTCACTAATAGCAATTACAAAAATCTTATCATGCGAGATATGGATTAGTAATAGAATAAGAAGGCAGAAAGTTAAATAGTTATGATATTTTGACGAAATAGCGGGCTCCAGGCTTAGTCTTTTAGGAAAACACACTCTCTGATGGTATAGACTTTTGTGAACTAATGCTTGGAGAAGAAATAGTCTGCGTCGGCCTTTGCCAGCCTGGCAGTCTCTGCGTCCGTTGTCACATTGGCTAACGCTTGCAAAGCCCTGGCGGTAGCAAGTTTATTGCCGTTATGAGCTTTAAGAGCGTTTGCTCGCCTCACTTCAGCCGACTGGTCCTTATGCCAGTGCATCTCCACCTTGGGATGATAGAACTTTTCATTGTCTGGCGTTTTACCTGGTTTACCCTTATCTTTGGTGTAGTAGGTGGTACCCTTTACCACGGTGCCGTCTTTGCGAACGTAACTCTTCCGTGTTACTTTGATTTGGGCCATCACGTTTCACCTCCTCTCCAGATTGGAAATGACTTTCTTATCTATTAGATTTGCTGCTGCCATTGGAGACCGCTTTACGGCCCCGATGGCAGCAAATTCATTATCTCCGGATTATTCATGCGGACACCCACAATTATGCCTGTCACCAATGATCTTCCACTACTAATTACAACTGAGTGTGTAATATACCGGAATCGACGTTATTTCACTGGGAGTCAACATGTGGACACGCACCCAACCGGAAGATGTTTCACCAAAATCCCACTGTAACGTTGTTGTTTGTGTACCCGCTGCGTTAAACGTGATGTTTTGGATATCACTATATCTGAGATCTTCTCTTTCCCACCTGTAAGTGGCTGTGCCGGGACCGTTGGCAGTGATATTGGCGTAAAGGGTAAAGGTTTTTGGACAGGAACCGGTGAAGATTGTTGGCGAAATATTGGCTGTTACACTGGTTACCGCGAATGCTACGGGCGGTGCTGAGCTGACCGTAATCGCCGCTGAGCTGGTAAGGGTACCGGCGGAGTTGGTAGCACTAATGGTGTAGACGATGGATGTAGCCGGTGAAACTGCCATAGTACCCGCGGCATTAACCTGACCTATGCCATTGTCTATACTTACCGAGTTGGCTCCAGTCACATTCCACGATAGGGTTGACGTGCCACCGGGATTAACTGTAGATGGACTACTGCTAAAGGTTCCAATAACCGGAAGCTGTCCTGACGGAGCTTGAATTGTGATACAACTTGGGATGAGAATCAGTAATACCAGTAGTGATAAAGCAAGAATAAAAAGCTTGTTCAATATATTAAACCTCCAAAAATATATTGCCTGCGGCATCGACACGTACTTAACCCTGTATTGTTAACAGAGTCGATTTGACCCGATACCCTCATTACTGGCCCTATGGAGTGCCTGAGACCGAGGCCCTAACCGTCACTGATCTGGTAATGGTACCAATGTCGTTGGTCGAATTCCCGATCGCGTAAGTAGCACTTAGAGTATAAACAGTGGCCGTAGCCGGCGATACTAGCTTAGTCCCCACAGCATTAACAATACCTATACCCTGGTCTATACTCACCTGGTCAGCTCCTGTCACATTCCATGACAGGGTTGACGTGTTATCGGAATTAAGATTACTGCTGAATTCTAAGATAACCGGTGGCGTTCTTACTGGTGGAGCTGAACTGACAGTAATCACCGCTGACCTGGAAACGGTACCGGCGGAATTGGTAGCACTTAGAGTATAAATAGTGGATTTAGCCAGTGATACTACCCCGGTACCCGCAGCATTAACCTGACCTATACCCTGGTCTATACTGACCGATGTAGCTCCTGTCACATTCCAGGATAGAGTTGACGTGCCACCGGAATTAGTCGTAGATGGATTAGTGCTGAATTGTATGATAACCGGTGGTGTTCCTATCGGTGGGGCTGAGTTGATTATAATCGTGGCTGACCTGGTTACGGTACCGGCGGAATTGGTAGCACTAATGGTATAGACAGTGGATTGAGTCGGTCCTACTACCCTGGTCCCCGCAACATCAACCTGACCTATACCCTGGTCTAAGGTCACCGACGTAGCTCCGGTAACATTCCACAACAGGGTTGAAGTGGCACCGGAATTAACCGTAGATGGATTACTGACAAAGGTTCCAATAACCGGTAGAGTTCCTACCGGGGCTTGAACTGTGACACAACTCGGGACTAGAATCAGCGTTGCTAGTATTGATAGAGAAAGGAAAACGAACCTTTTCAATGTAGTTACCTCCTGCAATATATCGTCTGCGAAATCGACACGCCGTTAACCTCCTATTGTTAACAAAGTCATTTTGACCCGATACCTCATCATTTAACGAATGGAGTGTTTGAGACCGAGGCCTGAACCGTCACTGATTTGGTTACGGTTCCGATATCGTTAGTCGAATTCCCCTTTGCGTAAGTAGCGCTTAGAGTATAAAGAGTGGATGTAGCTGGTGATACTACCTTGGTCCCCGAAGCATTAACAATACCGATGCTCTGGTCTATACTCACCATGTCAGCTCCTGTCACATTCCATGACAGAGTTGACGAGTTATCTGAATTAAGAGTGCTGCTGAAGTATGTGATAACCGCTGGCGCTCTCGTTGCACCGTCTATTGAGTTAGAGCCATTGTTAACCGGAGACTGTACTGCCGCGGGTTGGGCTGTAGCACAACCCGGGATGAGAATCGCCAGGACTAGTAATGATAATGAAAGAACAACGAACCTTTTCATTTAGTTACCTCCCAAAATATGTTGCCTGCGGCATCGACACTTGCGAGCCACTAACAGCAATCAAAAAAATCTTACCATGCCAGAAATGGAATAGTAATAAAATAAGGAGGCAGAAAGTTAAATAGTTATGATATTTTGATGAAGGGGCAGCCTCTGGTCTACAGCCTAAAGTTGCCGGTCAATTCTGATTTCACCGCCTGAATTTGCGCCAATATTAAAACCGAACTCTTTTACCAGAGCGAGCATACTCTCATTGTCTGCTAGCACTGTACCATAAATGCTTTTCAATCCCCTTTCACGCCCTATATCAATCAATGTCTCCATGAATTTCGTACCTAAACCACTGTTCTGGAAAGTATCAGCTACTAATATGGCAAATTCGCCGGTTTGTAGACTGGGGTCAATAAAAAGTCTGACAACACCCACGTTTCGTTTCCTGTCATTAGAATTGTATTCAGCTATGATAGCAATCTCATTCTTATAATCAATATCGCAAAATTGATTGACCATTTCTTCCGTGGCCTCTTTAAGAACATGGAAGAATCTGTAGTGAGATGATTGAATTGACAGTCCGTCAATAAGCTCTTTCTCTATTCGCTTATCTTTTGATGTTATCGATCTTAATGTTACGGATCTCCTATCTCGACTAGTCCAGTTTTCCCTATATGTAAAGAGGTGGAGAGCGTCATGCAAATTATTTGGTTTTTCTGGTTCCATGACTTAATTATATTCCTTGTTCGGATACAGAGGATTTAAGAGAAATGGCGGCATCGACTGGGATTGAACCAATGACCAAGGGCTTATTATTGCCAATCTGCCTTTATTACCCTTGCAGACTTCATTTTACTACCCCTCCTCATAATACTGCGACGATATATGACCAAGGGATCATGGCCAAGACATTACTAATTTTTTTATAGGTAATCCAGTTTATGCCGACTGGCCTTACAATTTGTTTCAGATTTGTGATTTAAAGTGCTATTGCCCTTATTGAAATGCCGGGCCTTTGACATCCGCATTATTATTATAGCCACCGCTTTCCCAATAGCCGCGGAAATTAGTATCGGAAGACAGCTCAATACGAGTTATCCACTTGGCCCACTTATAGCCGAATTTACTCATGGCTACAACCTGGAAAGGGAATCCCCTGTCTGCTGTAAGGGTGATATCGTTATCCTTCAAAGCAATGATGATGTTATTATCATTGATATAGCTTAAGTCCAGCGAACTATATCCTCCGGGGACGTCGGCAGTGTGGAAAATAGCAATTTTAGCCTCCGGTTTGACCTTAGCATCATTGAAAATAGCGGAGAGAGCGGGGCCGGTCCACTTAGCCGTAAAACTCCAGCCTTCGACGCAGTCCAAATCCATGAGCTGTGATATCTGGGGATATGCTTGCAGGTCCGCATAACTTAAGCTAAGCGGATTATCTACCAACCCGTCAACGGTCAGTTTGTAGGTTGTCTTGTCAATATACTGCGTGCCTTTAAGGGCATTATTATTCTGCTGGCTTATGGGCGTCAGCTTGTGGCCCATAAAATCTGTGGCCTCAACTTCACCGGGTACAGGGGTAGGAGCCGGTATGGAGGCATTTCTAACACAAGCTGTAAAGATCGGCAGGAACGTCACAAACAATATCGCCGCTGGAACAAGAAGTTTACTTTTCACTTAACCTCCCAGTCGAAAATATTCCATATACACGACCAGCCACATAATGTACAAACCGACAGCAATTAAGATCCCGTTGATCAACCAGTTAATGTAATGACGCTTAATGTTTTTTAGGTTCAATCTAATATTTATCAATACATGTGATAGAAAGAAGAGCGCCAGGGGAATATTGGTTGCCCTGTGGACCGCATCTGCCAGGCGACGGTCCATAAGGCCGAAGGTAATTTGATATATGACTCCTGTTTGGGTGATGCCCCAACCTGAAAAAATCAGAACAACCACGCATACCAAAAGCGCCCAGGCGCTGATACGGGCTATTCTCTTCAACCACAAATCCGTCACTACCTTCTGGTGCATTACTCTCGACTGCTATCAATGCTGCCGTTAGGGGCGACTGATGCCTTCATAATTATATTATAAATATCCAGACGATGTGATATTGCTGCACCACCCTTGAGCTGGTGGATTTAAAAGCTAAAACGCTCTACGGAGAAGATTTGCGATTTTGAGGGCTTATCGGTTTAGGTACGCTCAATTACCTTCAATGATATTTTCGTGGTGAATTTTCATTGATAGTACAATGAAATTTGCAAAAAAAGACCAGGGATAAACAGGGATAAATTGGATTGCCAGCGTGTTCCAATCCGTATTACCGGTACTATTATCTCTTCTTTTGTTCTGTCTTATCTGGTGTCTTCGCTGCTGACTTCTTTTCTACTTGTTTCTTAGGCTTTTTCTCGTTCCTTCTTCCTTTGCTTCCCATGTCTGACCTCCGTATTAAATTGGTTTCAATTAGCATTATAGCAGGTATATCAGCGGCGTAAGATATTTATTATAGCTACTCATTGGTTGAGCGATGTAATAACGATATTAATCCGACAGCTATTGAACCTATAGCGCCAATTGCGAAGGAAAGTGGAAAAACAAGGAAAAAGAGAATATAAGTTACTGGCTCAGTAGGGTAGTAATAATAAAGAAAATTGTGCAGGAAGAGGCTGGAGGGCCATCCGATGGCCGAAGCTCCGGCAACTACAAGAAAACACTTCAGGAGGGTATTCATGTTTAGCGTGGCGGCCAAGACTACCACCACGAGGCCTAATACAATTAGTGGAATGCCAGGAAATACTTCAAAACGTCCGAACTGCTCCCTGAATGGAGTCAGCGCGAATATGAAAAGCGCCACGAGGACTGCAAAGACACCCCAGACAACTTTGATTAATATTGCTCTCATTATTTCATTGTAGCATGTGCAACTTTAATATTACCCTGACCGGGTATCAGCACCACCAGTTAGACCAAGGTTAACAATATGAGCGTTCTTAGTATTGGCATTTCCTATTTGTTGACCGCCGTTCTCGAACCCCAATCATATCCAGCCACTTTCCCATCACCAGTCAACCACCCAAAAGAGACTAGTTTTTGAGCCTGATATGCCAGTCTAGCATCTCCTACCTTCAAACTGCTGGGAACTTGGAAGCACACCATTTTTTCCTCAGTTTGGTTTGCAGGGACGTTAAGAAGCGGCAGGCTATCCTGCTTTAATAACTCCGGTATCCAATAATACTTATCCCCAACCACGATATTCCAGTGGTCGTAACCGCTAATATCTGGTAGCTCATACGCCTTATTGGTGAAAGTGATGTCTACGACCCAGAAAGTCTCATCATTAGGAGGACTGTAAATTGACCCCTGTTCTGACAGAAACCCAGCTATGATAACACGCCCACTGATGTCCGCCGGGTATTGCTCGTTTGGAATATCCGTCGGGACGGGTGATTGACAGCTTAACGTCAATGCCAAGATAAGAAAACTCGAACCAGCAATTAGTATGAGCCGTTTCATATATGTTACAGAATTTGAGTGTAAATATTATAACATATTGGATATACAGCCTGACCGATATTAACTTTTACTGGATTCTGTAATTCAATATCCATATGGATAGGTTTGATATCCGTATGGATAGGTTCGATACCCGTATGGATAGGTTTGATAGATGGTATTAGGTTGATAGGCCGGCTGTGCATAGGTACCATACGTATTCTGACGCTGTAGCTGGGATTGCGCTTGAGAGAGCGACTGCTGGGCTGAAGACAGTTGTTGCTGAGTTGAAGACAGTTGTTGCTGAGTTGAAGACAGTTGTTGCTGAGTTGAAGACAGTTGTTGCTGAGCTGAATTGAGTGAGTTGCTGAGTGAATTGACCTGATTTTGTAAAGCCATGAACTGCTCCCTGGTTACGTACGAGGAACTACAACCCGTGGCCACTACTATTGTTAATAGCGCTAATGTCAGTAAAACAATAAGGGATTTGTTTTTCAATTTTAACCTCCTCTTGATATTACTTTATGCTTAGTATATTAGTATAGAGGAATAGTTTTGAGTATACTTGACAGCGGACTTATGAATACCTTATATGAAACTGACAATTTCTAAATTTGACTTAATATCGGTGCACAAATACACCTATTCCAATAACTGCCCAGAATAGCTATTACCTCAACCCATCCACCGGGCTAAATCTCTTATGTGCCTCCACGGCATCATAGCATCCACAGCGTGACAATATCTATTAGTCATCATCAGTGTTATATGCCCTAACAGCCTCTGTAGTATCAAGCTATCTCCGCCGTTCTTCAACCACAATATAGCGAATGTATGCCTTAATAAGTGTGGATGTACCGCTATTCCTGCCCATTGTTTTGCGGTTAAAGAATCCACTGCTAGGTGAATGAGCATTGTCACCACAGGTATATTAGAATATAATTAATTTTATACCAGAAAGGAGTAGCCATGGCATATAAAAAAATACTAGTTCCTTTGAGCGGCTCTGAACTAGCCGAAAAGGCTCTCCCATACGCTAAAAGTATAGCAAAGCTTAAAAAAAGCCAGGTGATACTTTTTGCTGTTAGTTTGACCATTTTCGTTGATAGACGTGACCGCCTTTTCTCATCCTATCTGGAAGTTAATGCTAAAGAACTCAATACAGAAGGAATAAAAACTACCACGGCTACAAGCTATGGTGACGTGGCAGAAGAAATAGTTAAATACGCTAATAATAACAAAATAGACTTGATTGTCATGGCCACACACGCTTATTCAAAAGCTAAGCAGTGGATGTTTGGAAGTGTAACCCAGAAAGTCCTCTATGGTACCGAAATTCCCGTCCTTTTAATGAAATCAAAATCCCTTGAAGTTTCAGCGGAATTCAACAGGATATTAGTTCCCGTTGATGGCTCCTCTTTCTCCGAATCTGTTTTTCCTTATGTTGAGGAATTAACTAAGAAGACTAATAGGGAAGTCTTACTCCTCCATATCTGCGAACCACCGATCGTACCATCGTACGGCTCGCACCCCATCAACTCGACCTGGAAGAAACGCCGTGACGATATGTGGGGAGAGATGGAAAAACTATCAACAAGTTATCTCAAGAAGACGGTGGCTGCACTGAAGAAAAAAGGGGTAAAGGTAAAATCTAGGGTCATAAAAGCTCAAACCGGGGAAGTTGTACAAACCATCACGCAAGTATCAAAAGAAGAGAATATTGATCTTTTAGTTATTGCTACCCAAGGACGCGCTGGTGTTAGTCGCAGGGTTTACGGCAGCGTAGCAAATAGAATTGTGGAGGAATTGTCACAACCCATACTACTTATACGTCCAACAACGTCAATACCGCCATCTCCTTCTCAAAATCTCCTTGATGATATTTGGCAAAGTTACATAGGTAGTAAAGTGTAAACTAATAGTGACCTGCTCCCTTAGAAATAGCAATCCCCTGTTCTGACGCGATAGCTAAATAAGCCTGTTGATTTTGACGAATCCCTTGTTCGTGAACAGAGGATTTAAGAGGTTTGGTGGCAGCGACTAGATTCGAACTAGTGACCAAGGGCTTATGAGTCCCCTGCTCTACCACTGAGCTACGCTGCCGCAACAAGCTAAAATTCTAACCACTCTAAGGCCTTGTGTCAATGGTATTTTTGATCCCCTCACCCTGCCCTCTCCCAAGGGAGAGGGATTTCATTTTTTCCAAGAGGGAACGGATTCCCTCTTCAACGCCTTCCTTTTTCCCACGCAGGAACAGGTTACCTCCTCAGCGCCTCCCTCAAGTAGATTCCATCCCGATGCTATCGGGACCAAGAACCACATTCCAAACAAGCTTAAAGGATTCATTTCCTACCCTGCCCTCTCCCAATGAGAAAGGGATTTGGCAAGATTTGTTTTCTTTTAAAGTCGCACGACATATAATGTGGACCAACTAAACTTTGTATCTCACGATTTCATGTTATTTTCACTCGATAATCAAAATGTCGGCAAACCTGCCATCGTATTCCTCCATGGTGGAGGCCTCAGCAGCAAATCATGGACCCCCATTATTGACCTGTTGCCGGATTTCCATTGCCTGGCGCCTGATTTGCCTGAACAGGGCGTGAGTAAAGATATCCCTTTTACCATGGGTGACGCTTCCCGAGGAGTGGCGGAACTAATCGAGAAGCACCTACCTCAGAAAAAAGCTCACGTAGTGGGCCTATCGCTCGGCGGCGCGGTAGCTCTTGCCCTGATTCGCACGACGCCCGATCTGGTGGACCACTGTATAGTGACTGGATGCTCCGGACGCCTATCGGCTATATATGCGGCGTTCGCTAGGTCCACGTTGTGGACATTGCGTTTTTACAAGCCCGAATATCTAGTCCAGGCAACTATGCACCAGCAGGGCATCCCGACCCGTTACCATGAACTTCTTCACGATGATCTGTTGGCAGGATCTTCCGTCCAATTCATGAACCATATCATCACCAGTTTAAAGGAGCTGGAATTGCCTGCACAAATAGACATGCCTTTGCTTGTTTGCGTGGGAGAAAGGGAGAATTGGCTGGCAAAGAGAATTGCCCGAGGTTTGCTTGCACGTTTCCCGTCGGCTCGCGGCCTGGTAGCCCCGGGGGGCAGC
>Ga0187862_10002557_pt1 | contig 18271 bp, 16 predicted proteins | sample June2016WEW_10_1_FD_133003 | JGI IMG/M metagenome (GOLD analysis project Ga0187862, IMG submission 133003) | Peatland microbial communities from SPRUCE experiment site at the Marcell Experimental Forest, Minnesota, USA - June2016WEW_10_150 | ecosystem: Environmental > Terrestrial > Soil >...
CCGAGCTGCGAACCGACATAGAGATCGGCAGCGGTGAAACTGTCGCCGGCCAGATAATGTCCCCGCGACACGGCGTCTTCGAGCGTTTTCAGGACCAGCGCGATATTGCCGTAGCCCATCATCCGTTCACTCTCCGGCGGCACGACGACGCCCAAGGCCTTGTTGCTCGAAGCGGCCTCGATCGGGCCGGCGGCGAAAAACATCCACCGGTAATAAGGCGCACGCAAGCGATGTCCGGGCGGCGGCGCCATTCCGGCTTGCGGAAATGCATCGGCGAGGTAGGCGCAGATGGCCGCGGTTTCGGTGACGACAGCGTCGCCATGACGCAGCGCCGGCACTTTGCCCATCGGATTGATCGCCAGATAGGCCTGAGCCTTCATGGTCGAGGCGTAGTCGAGCACTTCGGTCTTGTAGGGCTGGCCGACTTCCTCGAGCATCCAGCGGGCGATCCGTCCGCGCGACATGGCATTGGTATAGAAAATGAGTTCGTCGGCCATGCGAGATGTCCTCTGCCGTTCGATAATGAGCGCCCAATGTGGGGCGCGCAAAAGCTGACGGCAATGTGTCGGATTTCCTGCCGATGCCCGCCGGTCAGTCTGATGTCAATATACGATACATGTCCATACTGTCGCGCGCGCGACGGAGCGCGGCCGTGACCGCAGGAGTCCTCAGCTTGCGCGCGACGCTCGCCAGCGCGCCAAGCTGCTGCTCGCCGCCTGAGCTTTCCGGAAGCAGCAGTAGAGAAACGATGTCGACGGGTTTTCCGTCAACGGCATCGTAATCAATCGCCTTCTTGAGGCGAACGAGCAGTCCGAACGGCGCCGAGGCTTGCGCAAATCGCGCGTGCGGTATCGCCACACCGCCGCCGACGCCGGTCGATCCGAGCTCCTCGCGCTTGAGCAGCTCGGCGGCGATGCGATCGGCGCCGATGCCGACTTTCGCTGCCGCGTCGCGCGCCAGCTCTGCCAGCAGCTTTTTCTTGTCGGTGGTGGCGACGTCGGCCTTCACGTCAGCCGCGGTAAGAAAGTCGGAGATTTTCATCGTGCCCCTTTGGCGACGCGGCGAGATACGAGACTAGCGCGATCGTCGGCGGATCAATCCGGCGCGCGCAGCCGGTAGCCGATTCCGGTTTCGGTGAGAATATAGTGCGGCCGTTCGGGATCGGCCTCGATTTTTTGCCGCAGCTGCCGCACATAAACCCGCAGATATTGTGCGTCGGTCAGATCGTCCCACAGTTCGCCGAGCAGGAATTTGTGGGTGAGCACCTTGCCGGCATGCTGCACCAACACGCGCAGCAGATCGTATTCCTTCGGCGACAGCTTGATCTCCTTGTCGCCGGTCTTGACGATGCGGCGGACCAGATCGACCGACAGCTCGCCGACCCGGAAGATCGGCCGCTCGCCGTGGGTCTGCAACTGGTGGCGTAGCGCCGCCCGCATCCGGGCCAGAAGCTCGTCCATGCCGAACGGCTTGGTCACATAATCGTCGGCGCCAAGATCGAGTGCTTGCACCTTGCCGGCCTCGTCACCGCGGCTGGACAGCACCACGATGGGAACGCGTTCGTTGCGGGCGCGGATGGTGCGCAGCAGGTCGTGGCCCTGGGTGTCGGGCAAGCCGAGATCGAGAATGATCAGGTCGGGCCCTTTGCCGAGCAATTCGAGTGCGGTCTTGCCGTTCGGCGCTTCGAGAACCTGATAGCCATGGGCGGTGAGCCCCAGGCGCAACAGCTTGCGAATAGGGGGCTCATCGTCGACCACCAGGACACTGAGCGGCGCGCCGGTCATGCGGCGGCATCCAGATGTTGCTGCTCTCGCGGAATGGGAAGCGTGATGGTGAACACGGCGCCGCGGCGGTCGTGGCGGTTGGCGGCGGCGATGGTGCCGCGCATCGCCTCGATGAAGCCGCGCGAAATCGCAAGGCCAAGCCCGGTGCCGGGACGCACCTGGTCGGCCTTTTGCACGCGGTAGAACTTATCGAAGATGTGTCCGATATCCTCCGGCGGAATCCCTTCGCCTTCATCGATGATCTGCAGCGCGACCGAATGCTGGTCGCGCCAGGTGCGGATGAGGATGGTCGTTCCCGGAGCGGCATATTTTGCCGCATTGTCGAGCAAATTGAACAGCACCTGCTCGAACAAGACGGCATCGATCGCCACCATCGGCGCGTCGGTCGCCAGATCGAGCAGCACGGTATGATGCTGCAGGATTTTTGCGGCGCGCCGCAATGTCGAGCCGACGATCTCCGACAGATCGTGCGGCGCGAGCTTTGGCGCCACGGCGCCGGATTCGAGCTTGGTCATGTCAAGCAGGTTGGCGATGAACCGATTGAGCCGTTCCGATTCATCGATGATCGTGCCCAGCAACTCCACTTTCTCGGCATCGGTCAGCTTGTCGGCAAGATCGCGTAGCGTGCCCGCCGAGCCGAGCACCGAGGCCAATGGGGTTTTCAGGTCATGGGAAATCGACGTGAGCAGTGCCGAGCGCAGACGTTCGGTTTCGGCGGTGCGTTCGACGCGATCCATGTCTTCGACCAAACGCACGCGTTCGATGGCGAGCGCGCCCTGGTCCATCAGCGCGTCGAGCAGCCGGCGCTGGTCGGGCGTGAGCAGCGGGCCCGGCTTGTCGCTGTCGATGCCGACGACGCCGATGGCGCCGCGCCCGGTATGCATCGGCAGGAACAGCCGCTTGGCGCCGGGCAGCGTGTCGGAGCCGCGGCCGGCGGCGCGGTCGTTCTCCCAGGTCCACTTCGCGGCCGCGATGTCGGCGTCGTCGAGCGTGTCTTCCGGCGGATAGCCCGCCTTCACCGCGATCGAGCCATTGCTCGGCAACAGCAGCACGACGCGCACCTTCAGCATCAAGGCGGTCTGGTACGCCGTCGCCCACAGCACGTCGTCGAGCGTGCCGGTGCCGGCGAGCTTGCGGCTGAACAAATAGAGCGATTCGACGGCGCGCATCCGCGTCTGCGCCGTCACCGCCTGCATGCGGCTTCGCGCCGCGACGTTGGAGACGATGATGGCGACGATCGTGAACAGCGCGAAGGCCGCGATATTGTGCGGATCGGTGATAGTCAGCGTGTAGATCGGCGGCAGAAAGAAAAAATTGTAGGCCAGTGCCGAAGCGACGCTGGCAAACAAGGACGGCCACAGGCCGAAGCGCGCGGCAATGCCGACGATCGCGGTGAGGAACACCAGATCGACGTTCTCGACCCCGATCCAAATGTTGACCAATTCGCCGCAGCCGAGTGCGATCGCCACCGCCACGAGCGCCAGCACGTACGGGCGGGGATCGTAAGCTCTTGTCTCATCCGAGGTGTCGACGGTCTTTTTCGGCAGCGCGCCGCCGGGAAGCTGATCGCCGGCGATGACATGGACGCTGATATTGCCGGAACGGCGCACCAATTCGTGCACCACCGAGCCGTGCAGGATTTCGAACCAGCGCGAGCGCGCCGATTTGCCGATGATGATCTGCGTCACGTTGTTGGCATGAGCATAGCCGATGACGTCGTCGGCGATGTTGCGGTCGCTGGCCGGTAAAGTGATGGCTTCGCCGCCGAGCGACTCGGCAAGACGCAGCGTGTCAGCGATTCGGTCGCGCTCCTCCTCGGAAAGCTGCACGGCGCGCCGGCCCTCGATGTAGAGCGCGGTCCAGGGTCCGTGCAGCCGGTCAGCGAGCCGTTTGGCGTAACGCACGAGACCGGCAGAGCGCGGGTCCTCGCTGACGCACACGGCAATGCGCTCGCCGGCAGCCCACGGGCCTTGGATGGCGTGGGCCTGCATCTCGCTGAGCAATTGCTCGTCGACTCGCTCGGCGGTGCGGCGAAGCGCGAGCTCGCGCAATGCGGTGAGGTTGGCCGGCGAGAAGAAATGCTCGAGCGCGCGCTCGGCCTGCTTGGGGACGTAGACTTTGCCTTCCTTGAGCCGTTGGATCAAATCATCTGGCGTCAGATCGACCAGCTCGACCGCATCGGCGCGATCGAACACGGTGTCCGGCACGGTTTCGCGCACGCGTACATGAGTAATTTGCGCGACAACGTCGTTGAGGCTCTCGATGTGCTGGATATTGACTGTGGTGTAGACGTCGATGCCATGGCTCATGAGCTCTTCAACGTCGAGATAGCGTTTCGGATGGCGGCCGCCTTCGGCATTGGTGTGGGCGAGCTCGTCGACCAGCACGATCTGCGGCCGTCGGGCAATGATCGCATCCAAGTCCATTTCCTGGAGCGTCTGGCCGCGGTATTCGATGCGGCGCCGGGGAATGACTTCGATGCCTTGCAGCAGCGCTTCGGTTTCCCTGCGGCCATGGGTCTCGACCACGCCGGCGACGACGTCGTAGCCGTCCTTGAGCCGGGCGTGGGCCTGCTGCAGCATTTCGTAGGTCTTGCCGACGCCGGGCGCGGCGCCGACGAAAATCCGCAGCTTGCCAACGCGTCGTTCCTCCCGGCGCGCCGCTTCGAGAAGGGCTTCCGGTGAGGGCCGATATTCGGATTCGCGCCGCTGATCCGCCATCACTGAATAAATGCGCCTATCCGGCGGCCAAATGGTCGAGCGCGAGATTGAGCTGCAATACGTTCACGCGCGGCTCGCCCAAGAACCCAAACAGGCGACCTTCCGTGTTGTCCACGACGAGCTGGCGAACGCGATCTTCGGGCAGATTGCGCGCCTTGGCAATACGGGGCACCTGGAAAAGGGCTGCCTCCGGCGAGATGTGCGGGTCGAGGCCAGAGGCCGAAGTGGTGACCAGGTCTTGCGGCACCGGCGTGTTGGGATTTTCCTTTTTCAAGGTGTCGATGTCGCCCTGCACGCGGTCGATCAGCGCCTTGTTGGACGGGCCGAGGTTGGAGCCGCCCGAATTGGCCGCGTTGTAAGGCGCCGGCACGGTCTTGGTCGAATCGTTGGGATCGGGCGCGGTCGTCGCCGACGGCCGGCCGTGGAAATACTTCTCGCTGGTGAACACCTGGCCGATCAGCGCGGAGCCCACCACCGTGCCGTCCCGCTCGATCAGGCTGCCTTGCGCCTGGCGCGGAAACAGGACTTCGGCGATGCCGGTCATGGCCAGCGGGTAGGCCAAGCCGGTGATGAGCGTGAGCGCGACCAGGACAACGATAGCCGGACGGATTTCGCGCAACATGACTGTATCTCCTTAAGCGAGATGCAAGGCGGTGACGACGAGGTCGATCGCCTTGATGCCGATAAACGGAATGATCACGCCGCCGACGCCATAGACCCAAAGATTGCGACGGAGCAGCGCGCCGGCGCCGATCGGGCGATAGCGCACGCCTTTCAGCGACAGCGGAATGAGCGCGATGATGATCAGCGCGTTGAAGATGATCGCCGAGAGGATCGCGCTCTCCGGCGTCGCCAGCTTCATGATATTCAGCGTTTGCAGCTGCGGATAGAAGGCGACGAACATCGCCGGGATGATGGCAAAATATTTTGCCACGTCGTTGGCGATGGAGAAGGTGGTGAGCGCGCCGCGGGTCATCAGCAATTGCTTGCCGATCTCAACGATCTCGATGAGCTTGGTCGGGTTGGAATCGAGATCGACCATGTTGCCGGCCTCGCGCGCGGCTTGCGTGCCGGTATTCATGGCGACACCGACGTCGGCTTGGGCGAGTGCCGGCGCGTCATTGGGGCCATCGCCGCACATGGCCACGAGTTTGCCCTTGGCCTGCTCGTCGCGGATCAGCCGCAGTTTCTCCTCGGGCGTCGCCTGGGCGAGGAAATCGTCGACGCCGGCTTCCGCGGCGATGGCCGCGGCGGTCATCGGATTATCGCCGGTGATCATCACGGTGCGGATGCCCATGCGGCGCAATTCGGCGAAGCGTTCGCGGATACCGCCCTTGACGATGTCCTTGAGCTGGATGACGCCAAGCAATTTGCCGTCCTTGGCGACGGCGAGCGGCGTGGCGCCGGATTTGGCGATAGCATCGGCAATAGCGTTAATCTCGCGCGCGGTGTCGGCGCCGACCGCGGCCGTCAAACCGTTGAGATGGTTCAAGATCGCGTCCACCGCGCCCTTGCGGATCCAGGAGGAACCGACTTCAACGCCGCTCATGCGGGTCTGCGCGCTGAACGGAATGAAATTGGCGCGCAGTTCGTTGAGGTCGCGGCCGCGGATGCCGTACTTTTCTTTGGCCAACACCACGATGGAGCGGCCCTCGGGCGTTTCGTCGGCGAGCGAAGCAAGCTGCGCGGCGTCCGCCAATTCCTGCTCGGTCACGCCGCGCAGCGGCTTGAACTCGGTGGCCTGGCGGTTGCCAAGCGTGATGGTGCCGGTCTTGTCGAGGAGGAGCGTATCGACGTCGCCCGCCGCCTCCACCGCGCGGCCCGACATCGCCAGCACGTTGAAGCGCACCAAGCGGTCCATGCCGGCGATGCCGATGGCCGAAAGCAGCGCGCCGATGGTGGTCGGGATTAGCGTGACGAACAGTGCCACCAGGATCACGACCGAAATCGTGCCGCCGGCATAATAGACGTAGCTGGGGATCGTCGCGGTGGCGAACACGAAGATGATGGTCAGGCCGATCAGCAAAATGTTCAGGGCGATCTCGTTCGGCGTCTTTTGCCGTTCGGCGCCCTCGACCAGCCTGATCATGCGGTCGAGGAAGGTCGAGCCGGGCGCGGCCGTAATGCGCACGCGGATCCAGTCGGACAGCACGTGCGTGCCGCCGGTGACCGCGGAGCGGTCGCCGCCCGACTCGCGGATGACCGGCGCGGATTCGCCGGTGATCGCCGCTTCATTGACCGACGCCATGCCCTCGATCACTTCGCCGTCCGAGGGGATTATGTCGCCGGCTTCGACCAGGACGACATCGCCGACCTTGAGGGCGGTCGAGGCCACGAGCTTGAAATTCTTCCGGTCCGCGCCGCTCAGCAATTTCGCCTGGGTCTCGCTGCGCTGGCGGCGCAACGTATCGGCCTGCGCCTTGCCGCGGCCTTCGGCGATCGCCTCGGCAAAGTTCGCAAACAGCACGGTGAACCACAGCCACAGGATAATCTGGAACTCGAACAGGATGTGTCCGCCGCCCGTCACCAGATCACGGATCAGAATGACGGTGGTCAGGACAGTGACGACCTCGAGCACGAACATGACCGGATTCTTCATAAGCGTGCGCGGATCGAGCTTGGCGAAGGCGGAGCCGATGGCCGGCCCGACGATCTTCGGATCGAAGAGCGCCGATACGGGCATGCTTTTGCGCAGATGTGAGGTTTCCATCGAAGTGACTCCGGGCCTGATAAGCCTAATTGGACGAGAACAGTGTGCCGGCGTTGATCGCGAGCTGCTCGACGATCGGGCCGAGCGCGAGCGCCGGGAAGAAGGTGAGGCCGCCGACGATCACGATCACGCCGACAACGAGACCGACGAACAACCCGCCCGTGGTCGGGAACGTGCCCGCCGAGGCTGGCACGGTCTTCTTCATGGCCAGCGAGCCTGCGATCGCCATGGTCGGGATGATCATCCAGAAGCGGCCGACGAGCATCGCGATGGCGCCGGACAGATTGTAGAACAGCGTATTGGCGCTCAAGCCGGCGAAGGCGGAACCGTTGTTGCCGTCCTGCGAGACATAGGCATAGAGCACCTCGGTGAAGCCATGCGGTCCGGGATTGCCCATGGCGGCGACCGCGGACGGCACCAGCATGGCGACCGCGGTCCAGCCGAGATACATCAGCGGCAGGACCAGGATGGCAAGCATCGCCATCTTGACTTCCTTGGCCTCGATCTTCTTGCCGACATATTCGGGCGTGCGGCCCACCATCAGGCCGGCGACGAAGATAGAGATGATGACGAACAGCAGCATGCCGTACATGCCGGCGCCGACGCCGCCGACGATGATCTCGCCTAGCTGCATGTTGATGAGTGGGACCATGCCTCCGATCGCGGTCAAGGAATCGTGCATGGCGTTGACCGCGCCGCACGAAGCGGCGGTGGTGACGACGGCAAATAGCGCCGAGCCGACAATGCCAAAACGGACTTCCTTACCTTCCATGTTGCCGCCGGTGAGCCCGAGCGCGTTGAGGAAGTCATTGCCATGCGCTTCTGCCGCATAGCAGGTGATGACGCCAGCGATGAAGAGGACCCCCATCGCGGCTAGAATGGCCCAGCCTTGGCGCTGGTTGCCGACCATGCGGCCGAACACATTGGTCATCGCCGCCCCGATCGCGAAGATCGAGATGATCTGCAGGAAGTTCGACAGCGCCGTCGGATTCTCGAATGGGTGCGCGGCATTGGCGTTGAAGAAGCCGCCGCCATTGGTGCCGAGCATCTTGATCGCGACCTGCGAGGCGACGGGGCCCACCGCTATGGTCTGCTTGGCGCCTTCCAGCGTCGTCGCATCGACATAGGCGCCGAGCGTCTGCGGCATTCCCTGCCAGACCAGGAACAGCGCATAAGGCACGCAGATCGGGATGAGGATGTAGAGCGTGCAGCGCGTGATATCGACCCAGAAGTTGCCAACGGTGCGCACCGAGTGCCGCGCGAAGCCGCGGATCAGCGCCATGGCGAGCACGATGCCGGTGGCCGCCGACAGATAGTTCTGATGGGTCAGGCCGAGCATCTGCACGAGATAAGACATCGTGCTTTCGCCGCCGTAGTTCTGCCAGTTGGTGTTGGTGATGAAGCTGACAGCCGTGTTGAACGACAAGTCCTCCGAGACCGCGGACTGTTCGGCCGGATTGAACGGCAGGACGGCCTGCAAGCGCATCAACCCGTAAAGAATGAGAAAGCCGCCGACGTGGAACAGCAGCATGCCGATCGTGTAGGTCACCGCATGCTGTTCGTGCCGCTCGTCGACGCCGGCGATCTTGTAGATCGCTATCTCCACCGGGCGCAGGATGACGGAGAGAAATGTGCGTTCGCCATTGAACACGCGCGTCATATAGGCGCCGAGCGGCGGCGTGATCGCGACGATGATCGCGCAATAGAGCAGAATCTGGACCCAGCCGATGACGGTCATGGTCGGTTATCCCTTCAGAACAGTTCGGGCTTTAGCAGGGCGTAGATCAGATAGAAAAGCAGCCCCGCGGTCACGAGGCCGGCGAGCGAATAATCGAAGATCATGGCGGTTCCCCTTAGAGCCGATCGCAGCCGTAGACGTAGCCGATCGACAGCGCGAAAAAGACAAATCCGATCGCCAGCATGACGACGTCCATCATGGGAATGCTCCGAGCACGGAAGGCAAGATATTGTTAGTCCATATCATAAAGCGTCGCGCCGTCTTGATTTAAATCAAAAGGCGCAATGCTCCGCCCTTTCACGCGGTTACGTGACACTATTTGCATAGGATTGCGAGAGGGCAGGAGCGATAAAGTTATAGGAATTCCATAAAGATCGGTATCGGGCAGAAAATCAGCCGAAGCTCGCGAGAACCTCAACGAGCACACTATATGATGCTGCCTCGTGAAGACAGTCCCTTCCACAACCCGGAGCCCGGGTTGGAACGTCTCTTGGCCACGGCTGGCTCCCGGCGCTCGACCTCAAGTACCGCCGCAAGGGCGCGCCTCAGCCGAACGTCATCAATTCGCGCGAGATATTGTCGCAAGATCACGTCAGCGGTTTCGCCCCGCTGGAGAATAGCCGCGCATAGCTCTGAACTCGTCTTGCGGAAGAACCCGAAATTCCGTTTGTCCTCGTGCTGCCGACCAGGTCTGTCGAATTCATTAGCAATCGCCAGTATGTTCAGCCTGTCCGCATTGTCCAAGCTCACAGCAAAGCGGAGGATCGCTAGGTGCCAGGCGCACAACGTCCTGGCGTGCCATTCGACCGAGCCATTCGAAGCCATTTCTGGACGCATTTCAGAGTGTCGCTGACTGTGTGCAACGCCAAATCCGATATCTTCGACTAGCCGACCAGGTCCTCGCGGCGATTTAGGCCAGTTTGGATTAATTGGCCCGTCGGTAGGGAATACGAAGTTTAGCGATAGGCCCATATAGCGAGTGTTGGGGGGCAGCACTGATGTTGGCACCAGCCGCCTGCACGAGCGACGAGGCAACCCACCTCCCGATTTCGGAGCTATGTGATGGATTTTGCGGCCGGGGCTCTCTTCTCGTCATGTGGTCGCCACCGTCGTCAGCGACATCGCCGGAGGGCTCGCGACTGATCGAGATAGTAACATCCTTCTCGGCACGACGAAGGTCGACCTTGATCGTTGATTTGGGCGGCGACAGCCTGAACTCATCAGTCAAGAGTTGTCCGCAGCCCTCCGCGAAGAGCGCCGGATCTATCTCAATGAGAGGCAAGTCCTTTTCGATGGTGGTCTTGATCGCTGCCGCTGAACTGCGCGGTGTGCTTTGATCGAGCGTCAATGCTAGGAGATCGGTCGGGTCTATCCAATCCGGGCAAGACTGTGCCCCATGAATAGTCGTCCGCAAGGCGGAAAAAGCGTTCCTTAATAGCCGACTGAGATGTGCCGCCTCATCTATTATGTCTGCAAGCAACGTGTGCTCTACCCGAGTCGCGTCGGCTTGGGCTCGCATCTGCAGGACGCTCGCCGCGCCCAAGATCGTCGTGAGAGACGTTCGCCACCGATGCGAAAATTCAGCATTTGAAAAATAGTCCGCGGCAGCGGTTAGTGCTTCTCCACGGGCGAGATCGGAAAACCTCATAGCTGCCCCGACAATCGCAGCTTCTATGATTCTCCGATCAATAACGTCGCTTTCGGTCTCGACAGCAAGTATTCCGTGGATTGTATGTTCCAAACGCAATTGCCTCAGGAACCAGCGTTTGTTTGCTGCGGTAGTAATCGTTCGGACTCCGTCCGACTTTGCTCCGCACATCTCAATAGCAATGCGCTGGATTTCGTCAGGAACTAGGGCGAGTTGGGGATCAACAGACTCGGCGCCGATAAAAGTTGCTCGCCCTCTTGCAGCAACCGATATCCATTGACTAAATCGGGCGACGATGTCGCGGCTCGTTTGGCATCTGGAAAGCTCAAGTAAAAGTTGATAAAGGGCTGATGTGGATTTCAATTCGCCATGGTTCGCTTGCGTTCCTTTGGTGATCACCACGGCACTGCCGAAAGCCGCAAGCAAGAACAAGAGAAGCGCCGCGACGTCGCGAGGGTTCTCCATGTAAAGGCTGTAATAAGGCTGAGTGAAAAAGAAATCACCTGCAAGCCCAGCCAAGACCGATGCGGCAGCGGCGCCCGCGAATCCCCATCGCACCGAGGCGAGAACGACAGGTATGAGGTAGGCGAGCCAGATGAGATTAGGAGGAAGGAGCGGATTCAGGGCAAGCAGTGCAGGGGTTGCTACTACAACCAGAAGCAAGGGCATGCCGATAATGTAAGAGGAAGCGCGAATACCCGCCAACTCAGATCCCATTTGAACTCTCCACGCTTGGCAGATGTATAGGTGAAAAAGCTATTTAAAATCCATGTGGTTTGAGCTGAGAAAAAATAGGCGCTTTCGGTGTTAAAGCTTCAAGCGCCGGTTTTGGGCGAATTGAGACTTTTCACGCGCCTGGGCCCATCGCGTCGTTTCGCGGCAGCGCAGCAATTCAGTCGCTTTCGGAGCGAAGCGGACATACAGAGAGCCTCGCCAGAACCGGATTTATTAGTACGCGCCCTAGTGAGCGAGGCGCAGAAGAATGAGAACGGCTCGGTTTAGTGGGCAACCCGCAGGATAAATGCCGGCCGGCCGCTCCGTTCCCGGGAGAATTCGAGCATTTATTCGGCCTATATATCGCGGTGGGCTGGTTCGTCTGGTTTCTTTATGGCCTTTGACGCCATCTTGCGGGGCGAGGACGCATAGGTCCCCGTTTCGTGAGATTTGTGTCATGGCTTCTGCCACCGACTATGTGGTGCTTCTCGACCGGCTGGATGATGAGCTTCAGGCTGCACCGGAGGCCGAGCGCGAAGTCTTCGCGAAAATCATCGGCAGCGCGTGCAGCCGCATTCCGGTTCTCAGTCAATCGGGCAAGGCCGCCCGGATCGATCGGTTCATCGAGTCCGGGGCCTGGACCGACGCCGCAATGGCATTGATCGAACTCGAGATGCCGGGCTGGAAGCTGCGGCGGCTGGTCTACGAGAATGGCGAATGGTTCTGCTCGCTGTCGCGGCAGCCGAACATGCCGGCCGACCTCGACGATAGCGCAGACGCTACTCACCAGGTCTTGCCGCTGGCGATCTTGCGCGCCTTCGTCGAAGCCCGACGCAGGAGCAAGGTTGCAACTGACTCCGCTTCGAGAATTCCGCAGTTCCAGCCGGCCGCGGGCGACGTGGTTTGCTGTGACAACTTCGCATAGCTGCTGCCGCTCTTTCAGCGTCCGTTTACCCTCCTATGCCGCCTTTATGAGAATGCCGTCGGCTCCGTCTCGAATTCATATGCGATCGAGAGCACCTTGAGTCCAGTTGAAATAACCGTGAGGCAGGCCTCCATGAGCATCATGCCCACCGATACCGTTGCGCGCTCGCCGACGGCGGCGGCGAATCAATGGTCCCCGGACGCCAGAGATATCAGCCAAACGCTCGATCTGTCGGAATTGCGGACTTACGACGCGGCGCTCGAAACGCTCGGCGCCTATAAGCTCACCGGCCATTTCCCCACCGAGCTTGAAATTGTCCTCAAGGATCTTCGTGTCCTGGACAAAGTGACCTTCGAGATCAAGCCCAAGTCACCGCTGTCGGACTGCCGGCATGTCGAATTTCGGCCGACCGACAAGGTTCACAGGGACCGCTTCGTCGAAATCATGCGGACGGTAAAGAAGCGGATCGGCGCCGATTCAACGCAATCCTGGTGGGTACGGTTATTTCAATAGCGCCTTTATGAAAATGTTCACCGCTCCATCTCGAATTCCTATGCGGTTCGGCAGCACATTGGCGCAGTGATTTGCATCGTCGCGAATCGAGACAGTCATGATCAGGCAGCTCAAGCAATCCCGCGTTTTGCGCGAACTCTGGCCCGGCGAGATGCGTCTGGCTTACGTCGGGCAAGGACAAGAATCGGTACCGCCGCGCGGACCTTTCGCTGTGTCGACGACAGCAACGCAATTGCCGCAACGGCCCGATGCCAGCGCGCTTAGCGAGGCAATTCCACTGTTCTATATCGGCCGCAACAAATACGGCGTCTGGGTGGTGCGTGCAGCGGAAGGGCAGAGCGGAGGTCTATTCCTCTTTAAGCAGTCGGCTGCCCGCTTTGCACGCAGACAGAGCAAGCCGGACGGATGCGCGATGATGTTCCTCGCCGAGCCGTTCGAGCTCGACGTCGACAACCAGGGCAGCCGCGTTGCCGGGTTGCTTGCCGGGGCGAGCGAAGTCGTGGCGCTCCGCGCGCCGCTTCTGGTGCGCTGCATCGGATCGGTCATCGCGGAATGGCGGAAGCTCATCGCGGAAATTTCAGACGCTTTCGCCGGTCATCGCCGGCATCGCGACGCGATCGAAAGAGAACTCTTCCGGGGCCAGTATCTGTGCTCGAAGAACGACGACGATCTGCCGATCTCGTAATTCGGCGTTCGCGAACTTCAATGGTGAATATCGAAGGAGAACTCAAATGGACAACACTCAAATGGGCGCCAACGACGCTGAACCTCCCTCGTGTCCAAAACCTACACTATTCATGATCGGTCAGGACGGTAGGGGAAACTGGGTGGTCCAAGACCAAAGCGGGGTCCGCGGCGGACTCTTCGTTGATCGCACCGAAGCGCTCCGATACGTACGATTTGAAAACGGCAACCAACCGCCGGCCGTTGTCGCTGTTCCCGGCGTTCTCGAACTTGATTTGAACCGAAAATCGATGACCGCCGCACGCCTCGCCGACAATGCTCCGCGCGAGCGCCGGGTGGCCTGACTGCTCTCAAGCAGGGCAATTTAAACGAAGTGATTGAACTCGCTGTTGTGAGATCACGATGCCCACCATCGGCCGCCATGTCGCGAAATTGTCGGGCTACGCACCCGCGCTGCCGACGCCGTTCGACGACAAAGGCGATGTCGACCGGGAAGCGTTCGAACGACTTTGCGATCTTCAGATAGCTCACGGGGCGACGGCGCTTGTCGTCTGCGGGACGACGGGTGAATCGGCAACGTTGACGCCCGACGAGCAGGGTGAACTTATCCATATCGCTGTCGGCGTGTCGCGTGGTCGCGTGCCGGTCATTGCCGGAGCAGGTTCGAACGCGACGGATCATGCGATCGCCTCGGCCAAAGATGCCGAAGCGATCGGCGCCGACGCGGTCTTGTCGGTCGTGCCGTACTACAACAGACCGACACAGGCGGGCCTTTACGCCCATTTCCGTGAGATTGCCGCCTCGACCGGTTTGCCGATCATCCTCTACGACGTTCCATCGCGAACGGCATGCGGCCTTGCCGATGCTACGATCGCGCGGCTTGCCGAACTGCCGCGGATTATCGGCCTCAAGGACGCCAGCGGCGACGTGACTAGGCCGTCGCGCTTGCGGACCTTGGTGGGACCGGATTTCCGGCTGCTGTCGGGTGACGATGCGCTCGGCTTGGCCTTCCTGGCGCAGGGTGGCGACGGTTGCATCTCGGTCACATCAAATGTCGTGCCCGGCCTGTGCCGGAGCATGTTCTTGGCTTGGCGACAGGGACCGGCAACGAGAGCGCAACGCCTCGCACGCCCAATCGCGCAACTGACTGCCGCGCTGTTTTGCGAGACAAATCCAGTTGCGCTCAAATATGCACTGAGTCTATTTGGTTTAATGTCGCCCAGGGTTCGCTTGCCACTCGTGGAACTGAGTGATCAATACAAGCCGGCAATTGCCGCCATCCTGGCCGATCTATGCGACGCATATTCGGAGGCGATGATCGGGAGGATCGGTGACTCCATCCGTACCGGCCGCCGTGCTATGGTGAGTTAAGCGGCCATTTCATCGCAGTTTTGTGACAGACGGCTCCTGAATGCGTCTATCCCGCGCGAAATGCTTGCGAGTAGAATCATAGTCGGTCACATGCTGCCATCGGTATATCGGTCGCCGGTGGCAGCGCATTGCTGGAGCAGGAATGAAGAGCGTATATCTCGATCTGACTTCGATCTTGAGCCGTGCGCTCGAACGCGCGTCGGAGAATCTTTCGTTCAATAAACTGCTGGTTCAAATTGGTATCGATCCCAGCAACATCACCTTCGACGCGGTAGTCCAGCGGCTGCTCGACATCGTGGTGACGCACGTCAATGTTGCAAGCATGTGCGCCCTGGTCGGCGCGGGCTTTTATGCCGCGACGATGCTGATGCGAACCATGGTGCCGCTGCGCGTCTTCGGCATCGTCAGCGCCCTGTTCTTTATGGCTTATGGGGCTTTCGCGGGCGCGATCTCGACCTTTTTGATGTATCTGCTTTTGCTGCCCATCAACAGCTGGCGCCTCTACCAGATGCGCAACCTAGTCAAGCGGGCGCGCATCGCCGCGCAAGGCGATCTGTCAATGGACTGGCTCAAGCCGTTCATGAACCAGCGCGCCTATCGCCAAGGCGACGTGCTGTTTCGCAAGGGGCAGCCGGCCAACGAGATGTACCTCACGGTCACCGGAAAGTTCCTCGTGACCGAAATCGGCGTCGAACTGCCGCCGGGACGCCTCATGGGGGAACTTGGCTTCATCACGCCCAACAATAAAAGGACGCAGACCGTCGAGTGCATCGAGAGTGGGGAGGTGCTGACCATCACCTACGATCGGCTGCTCGAAATCTACTTCGAGAATCCGGAGTTCGGCTATTACTTTCTCCGTCTCACCAGCGATCGCCTCATTCAGAACATTGCGCGTCTTGAAGGAATTATCGAGCAGAATAAGGTCAAGCTGCAAGCCGAGCCGCAAGCGACGCGTCATGAGATCGGGTCAAAGGTCTGATCACCAACAGGCAATGCAACCCGGTTGCAGCGCAGAGTGATTGCGGCGGGACATCCTGTCCAATTGTGCCGGACTGGGCGGTGCCGACACGATGGTACACTCCACTTTATGTCCTACTTTTCCGGTATGTCCTATTTGCTCGGTGTTGCAATGTTTCGCGGGCGACGCGGTGGGTGAGTCAGCGGCGAAAAGCAGCGCGCTGCGGTCGTTGGCGAAAAATGGATTTGTCATGAGTCGCACATGCGTTAGCGTTTGCGCTTATGCTGTGATTAATGGCAGTAGACGGCGACGCAAGACCCATGACCACTTCGCAGCCCTCACGTCACGTCCGGATGTAACCTGTCGATGGCTCCCCGCATGACGATAGATCGGGCGAGAGCGGCCATCGTTGCCGCGCTCCTTGTCATCGCCGCCATCGCCTATTGGACCTTGCGCCCCGGTGAAACGGCGAAGCCGGGGCAGGGCGCGCCGCAGCCGGCCGCGCAAAATGCCGCTTCCCTGGACAGCGTCGACCTGTCGGATTCCCAGCTCGCCGTAGTCAAGGTCGAGCCGGTCGCGGAGCGCGAATTCCCCGTCGAGAAAGATGCCGTCGGTAGCATCGACTTCAACGAGGACATGACGGTCCAGGTCTTTACGCCGTATCAGGGCCGCATCATCGCGCTGTTTGCCGAAGTCGGTGATGACGTCAGCAAAGGCCAGACGCTGTTCACCGTCGATAGCCCCGATCTTCTGCAAGTCGAATCGACCTTGATCGCGGCCGCCGGCGTGTTGGATCTCTACACCAAGAATCTGGCGCGGCTGCGCGACCTCTACACGACGCAGGCGGTCTCGCAGCGCGATGTGGAGCAGGCGGCGTCGGACGAGCAGACCGCCGAAGGCAATCTGCAAGCGGCACGCGATGCGGTACGTCTGTTCGGCAAGGCCGATGCCGACATCGACGACATCGTCGCCAAGCGCATCGCCGATTCGACGCTGGTGGTGCCGAGCCCGATCACCGGCCGGATCACGGCCCGCAATGGCGCGCCGGGGCTTTTCGTGCAGCCGGGCAACGCGCCTGCGCCCTATACGGTCGCCGACATCGCCACGATGTGGATGCTGGCGAATGTCGCCGAAGCCGACAGCCCAGCGTTCCACGCCGGACAACAGGTGCAGGTCAAGGTCAACGCGTTTCCCGGCCGCACGTTCGATGGGAAAATCACCACCGTCGGGGCGACGGTCGATCCCAATACGCGCACAGTTCTAGTGCGCTCTGAAGTCAGCGATCCGCAGCATGAGCTGCGCTCGGACATGTTCGCCAATTTCGTCATCAGCGTCGGAGCGCCGGTGCGCTCGCCGGCGATTCCGGTCGACGGCGTGGTGCGCGAAGGCGACGGTACGATGACGGCATGGGTCACCGCCGACCGCCGCCACTTCACCCAGCGCACGGTCATGATCGGCGAAGAGCGCGACGGCTACCGGCAAATTCTTGGCGGCGTTCAGGTCGGCGAACTGGTCGCCACCGACGGCGCGCTGTACCTGAGCAATACGCTCGCCGCCGCCGCGCCACCTTGAGAATTTCTACGCAATGCCGCGCCCGGGGCGCCGCCGGCATCCCGTTCGCGCTGATCTGCCTTTGTTACACCTGCTGGCAAAACCTCACGGCTCGATCAGGCGCCCGGTTGCCGCTTTCAGAACCGCTTCGGTGCGGGTCGCCGCGCCGAGCTTGGTCCGCGCATTGTCGATGTGGAAATCGACCGTGCGCTTGGTTAGATCGAGGATTTTGGCGATCTCGGCCGAAGTCTTGCCGCGCGCCGCCCAGGTCAAAACCTCGACCTCGCGCTCGTTGAGCCCTATCGTCTTCGGCCACAGCCCGGTGCGGGCGACGCCGGCGAGGCGCGCGGTGATGATGGTGGCGAGCACGTCGAAATCGATCGGCTTGGTGACGTAGTCGTCGGCGCCCAATTGCCGGCCCTTCAGCTCGTTATCGCGGTCGGTCAGCGCGGTCAGAAACACAAACGGCATTTTCGAGAACCGCGGCGCCAGCGCGATCAGGCTTTCCAGAAGCTCGAAGCCCGACATGGCCGGCATGCTGATGTCCGACAGCACCAAATCGGGCATGGTGCGCAGGATGGTGGCCAACCCTTCGCGCCCGTCATGGGCGAGGATGACCTCGTAGCCGCGGTCGATCAGTTCCTCGGCGATCAGCGCCGCGGTCTCGCGGTCGTCCTCGATGCAGAGAATCTTCACCGGCGCTTCGGCCATGGCAAAAACCTGGACGCTGGAAACCTCAACGCTGGAGACCTGGACGCTGTAAATGTGACGCAATTCCAGCCAAACCGCATCCGCCATCCATCCCGGTTACCTTGCCGGCGCTTTCGCCGGCGATCGGCCGGAATCCGGTTTCCCGCCGGCCGATAATTACACTATAATTCCTCCGGCCTTAAGGAGACCGTTGTTTGCAATTGCAGTTTGCCCCGCAGCGGTTGACCGGCCCGGCTCGGCGGCC
>Ga0187862_10002560_pt1 | contig 18258 bp, 15 predicted proteins | sample June2016WEW_10_1_FD_133003 | JGI IMG/M metagenome (GOLD analysis project Ga0187862, IMG submission 133003) | Peatland microbial communities from SPRUCE experiment site at the Marcell Experimental Forest, Minnesota, USA - June2016WEW_10_150 | ecosystem: Environmental > Terrestrial > Soil >...
TCAAGCTGCACGGCTGCACGGTTCACCTTGTGACCGAGCAAATGGACGAGGGACCGATCCTCGCGCAGGCGGCCGTTCCGGTGCTCGACGGCGACACCGAGGATACCTTGGCGGACCGGGTTCTGGTGCAGGAGCATTTCATTTACCCCGCCGCGCTCGAGGCGTTCGCTTCCGGCCGTGCCGCCGGTCATCCCCCTGCCACCGCAGCACTGCTCAACCCGCTGCCGATTTGACCTTTCGCGCCTGGCTCTTGCTCTTGGGGACTGGCTTGCCATAGAACGGCGAGCAACGATCCACTCTTGCCGAGGCGCCTGATGGCTCACCAACCTACCGTTTTCCGCGGGCCCGACACCGAGGAAGCGTTCTTCGCCGACAAGCTGCGCTTCTGGGGCGGCGTCAACAAAGCGATCGTTGGCACGGTCATCTTCATGGTCGTGTTGCTGGTCGGGATGGCAGTCTTCCTGCTGTAGCAGCATCGGTTCTCTCGCTGTTTCGGTTCGGGCAGGCAGCGTTTCGCTGGCCTTGCCGCAGCCCGACAATCCGCTGCACGGCATCGCGTTGTCCGTCAGTGCGTGCGCCGTATTCGCGATTGCCGACACGACGTCGAAATATATCAGCGCCAGGCTGCCCATCACCGAGATGCAGTGGATCCGCTACATGCTGTTCCTCGGCATGGCGGCGATCCTGGCTACGCGTGCGCAGTGCCGGGCACTGCGTCCGCACAATCCGAAATTGCGGATCCTGCGCGGATTATGCGTGACCGGTCGTTCGGTGCTATTTGTTTATGGCATCCGCGAAATGACCATGGCATAGGCAACGACGATCAGCTTCTTATCGCCGTTGCTGATCACCGTGCTGTCCATTCCTCTGCTTGGTGAAACCGTTGGCATCCGGCGATGGGGCGCCGTGCTGGCGGGCCGGGCCGGGATGCTGATCGCTGTGCGGCCCGGCACGAGCGGATTTCAATCGGCGGCATTGTTCGGCGTCGCTTCCTCCAGTTGTTGGGCTTTGGCACGGATCATTACGCGCAATCTGTCAATTGGGTCGGGGGACGAGAGGGGCCGACACGAACGTCGAAACGTTGCGGGCGACCCCTCTCATCTCCCGACACAAATTTAATGGTTCCAAGGGGCAGCGCCACTTGGTCTGGTCTCACGACAAAGCACCAGCGCCCCGTTGACAGTGTCTCACTCCGTCACCTACCACGCATATCAAAATAACGGCTTCATCGAGAGAACGGCCAAATCTTGCCACCGCTTCTGGATATCAGCGATCTGCACACCGAGTTTCGCACCGGTGCAGGCGTCGTTCGCGCGGTCGACGGTGTCAGTTACACCGTTGATGCCGGAGAAGCCGTGGCGGTTGTCGGCGAAAGCGGATCCGGCAAATCCGTCACTGCGCTTTCGGTCCTGCGACTGATCCCCAACCCGCCGGGTCGGATCACTGGCGGCTCTGTCACATTCGCGGGCCGTGATTTGCTTACGCTGTCCGAGCCCGAAATGCGCGAAATCCGCGGCGGCGAAATCGGCATGGTGTTTCAGGAGCCGATGACCTCACTAAACCCGGTGCTGACCGTCGGCCGTCAGATCACCGAAACGCTGGAGCAACATCGCGGCCTCGATCGCGCCGCAGCGGCGAAGCGCGCCGAAGCGTTGCTGGTGCAGGTCGGCATAGCGGAACCGGCACGGCGCCTGAAGCAATACCCACATCAATTGTCCGGCGGCATGCGGCAACGCGTGATGATCGCCATCGCACTGGCCTGCGATCCCAAACTAATCATTGCCGATGAACCGACGACCGCTCTGGACGTCACGATCCAGGCGCAAATTCTGGAATTGATGAAAGCGTTGACCCGGGATCGCGGCATCGCGCTGATAATCATCACGCACAATCTCGGTGTCGTGGCGCGTTATGCCGACAGGGTGAACGTGATGTATGCGGGTCGCATCGTGGAATGCGGCCCGGCGGCGGAAATTTATCACGAGCCACGCCATCCTTACACGGTCGCGCTGCTGCGCTCGGTACCTCGGCTGGATCGTCCGCGACAGGCGCGCCTCGATCCGGTGGAAGGACAACCGCCCGATCTGACGCGTTTGGATGCCGGTTGCGCGTTTCGCCCACGCTGCCGTTTGGCTGATGAGAATTGTGCCGTGGCGCAGCCTGTATTGACCCCGGTTGGCAGCCACGGTCACTCCGCTGCCTGCTTCAAGGCCGCCGCATGAGCGACCCGCTGCTGACTGTACGTGGCTTGCGGATGCATTTCCCGGTTACCGAGGGCATTGTCCGCCGCCGTGTCACCGGCGAGGTCAAGGCCGTCGACGGTATCGATTTTTCGATTGCCCGCGGCGAAACCCTCGGCCTTGTAGGCGAGAGCGGTTGCGGCAAGACCACCACCGGGCGTTGCATCCTGCGTCTGGAGCGCCCCACCGAGGGCGAAATCATCTATGACGGCACGAATATCGCGACATTGGACGGCAAGGCGTTGCGCGAATATCGGCAGCGTATTCAGGTGATTTTTCAGGATCCGTACAGCTCGCTCAATCCGCGCATGAAGATTGGTGCGATCATCGCCGAACCGCTGCACGTGCATGGGATCGAACCGAATGCGGCCAGGCGCGATGCGCGGGTGCGTGAGTTGTTGTCGGTTTGCGGACTCAATCCCAACTTTGCCGATCGCTATCCCCACGAAATGTCCGGCGGTCAGCGGCAACGGGTGGGCATTGCCAGGGCTTTGGCGATGAATCCGGAATTCATTGTGTGCGATGAGCCGGTCTCCGCTTTGGATGTTTCGATCCAGGCCCAGGTGGTAAATCTATTGGAAGATTTGCGGGAGAAGTTTGGGCTGACGTATTTGTTCATTGCGCATGATTTGTCGGTGGTGCGGCATCTGTGTCAACGCGTCGCCGTCATGTATCTCGGCCGTATCGTTGAGATGGCCGACAGCGACGCCTTGTTCGATGCACCACTGCATCCTTATACACGTGCCTTACTGGCCGCAGTCCCGGTCCCGGATCCGACCGTCGAGCAAGGCCGCGACTTCCAACCAGTAAAGGGCGAGGTGCCGAGCCCGATGCACCCGCCCTCGGGGTGCGTGTTCCACCCCAGATGTCCAGTGGCGGTGCCGCTTTGCTCTCAGCAACGGCCGGAGCCGCGCGAAATTCGGCCAGGTCACATTGTGGCCTGCGATGAAGTGCGATAAAGGTTGAACAACATGAAATTTCTGCTTGGCGTTCTGGCATTGCTGGCGGTCGCGCTGCCGGCACGCGCGGACGATACGCCGAAGCATGGCGGCATCCTGACGTTCATGATCCCGGCCGACGCACCGCCGTCGCTCGACGGACATAAGGAAACGACTTATGCGACCGTCCACGCGACGGCGCCGTTTTACAGCGTGCTGATCCGTATCAATCCGCTGAACCCGGGCTCGACAGATGATTTCGTGTGCGATTTGTGCACAAACATGCCGAAGCCGACCGATGACGGTAAGACCTGGACGTTTACCATCCGGGACGGCGTGAAATGGCATGACGGCTCACCATTGACCGCGTACGATGTCGCGGCGAGCTGGCAGGAGATCGTGCATCCACGTCCGGGCATGGCAAGTGCACGGCAACCGTATTTCATCATGGTCGACTCGGTATCGGCGCCGGATACGAGAACCGTAGTGTTCCAGTTGAAATTCGCCACCGGCGCGTTCCTGCCGGCGTTGGCCGACCCGTTCGCGTATATCTACAAGAAAGAGATTCTCGACCGCGATCCGCACTGGTATGAAAAGAATGTGATGGGCAGCGGCCCGTTTCGATTTGTCGACTACCAAATCGGCCAGTCGATGAAGGGCGAGCGCAACCCGGATTACTACCATAAAGGCCTGCCTTACCTGGACGGCTTCACCGCGATCTTCGCACCGAAGCAGTCGGTCATCATCGATGCGATTCGCGCGGACCGCGCGTCAAACGAGTTCCGTGGCCTGCCGCCCTCGGCGCGCGATCAACTGGTCAAGGAACTTGGCGACAAGATTACGGTGCAGACCAGCGACTGGAACTGCGTCAATATGATCACGGCGAACCATAAGAAGAAGCCGTTCGACGATGTGCGTGTCCGCCGCGCCTTGGCGCTGGCGATCGACCAATGGCACGGCGCGCCGGCGCTGGCGAAGATCGCCAACGTCCGCACCGTCGGCGGCGTGGTGTTCCCCGGCTCTCCGCTGGCGGCGAGCAACGAGGAATTGCAACAAATTGTTGGCTACTGGCCCGACATCGAAAAGTCGCGGGACGAGGCGCGCCGACTGCTGAAAGAGGCCGGTGCCGAGGGCCTGGCGTTCGAATTGCAGAACCGAAACGTCGACCAGCCGTATAAGTATATCGCCGCCTGGGTGATTGATGAATGGAGCAAGGTCGGCCTCAAGGTGACGCAGAAAGTGCTGCCGACCGGCCCATTTTTCGAAGGGCTGCGCTCCGGCAATTTCGATGTGACGGTGGACTTCAACTGCCAGGGTCTGGTCAATCCGTTGCTGGACATCAGCAAGTATTTGCCGCACTCGGTATACGAAGAGAACTACGGCAATTACGATGATCAGAAGGTCATCGACCTTTACCAGGCGGTGTTGCACGAAAACAATCCGACCAAACAACGGTCGTTGCTGCGGGAGTACGAGACCTACGTGCTCGATACGCAGGCTCACACGATCATGATGCCGTGGTGGGAGCGGATCGTGCCGATGCGGTCGTACGTGAAGGGGTGGAAAATCAGTCCAAGTCACTACATTAACCAGGATCTTGGCACGGTTTGGCTTGACAAGTAGCCGGCGGTGCGAAATCCATACGCCGATCAATGAAAAACAAGAACGACTGGGAGGCGAGTAATGTTGGCAAGAAAATGGCCTTTGACAATTCTGGTGGCGACCGGCTGCGCGATCGCCGTTGTCCTGTTGTCTGGCCGCGCGACCGCGGAAACGCCAAAGCGCGGCGGGACTTTGACCTATATGATCCCGGCGGACGCTCCGCCAAGCCTGGATGGACATCGCGAGGCGACTTACGCTCTGGTGCACGCGGTCGCGCCATTCTACAGCGTGTTGATGCGCGTCGATCCCGAGAACCCCTCGGACACCACCCATTTCACCTGCGATTTGTGCCTGGAAATCCCGACGCCGACCGACGACGGCAAGACGTTCACATTCAAGATCCGTCAGGGCGTCAAATTCCAGGACGGGACGCCATTGACCGCCGCCGATGTGGCGGCCAGCTGGCACGAGATCGTCTTTCCGCGCAAAGGCGTGCTGAGTGCGCGGCAGAACTGGTATTCGATGGTGGATTCGGTCGAAACACCCGACGCCACCACTGTCGTGTTCAAGCTGAAATTCGCGACCGGCGTGTTCCTGCCGTCACTCGCCGATCCGTATGCGTTCATTTACGAGAAGAAGATCCTCGACACCGATCCGCACTGGTATGAGAACAACGTGATGGGTTCCGGTCCATTCCATTTCGTTAATTACACCATCGGCCAATCGATCGAAGGCGTGCGCAATCCCGACTACTACCACCCGCCCGAGCCTTATCTGGACGGATTCAAAGGCCTGTTTGCACCCAAGCAATCGGTCCGGGTCGACGCCATCCGCGCCGATCGCGCGGCAGTCGAATTCCGCGGCCTGCCGCCGTCCGCACGCGATGAACTGACCGCGGACCTCGGCAACAAGATCGCGGTGCAGACCAGTGACTGGAATTGCGGCAATCTGATTACCCCAAATTCGTCGCGCAAACCATTCGACGATGTTCGCGTTCGGCGCGCGTTACTGCTGGCGATCGATCAGTGGCACGGCGGGCCGGCACTCTCGAAAATCGCCAATGTGCACACCGTCGGCGGGATCGTCTTTCCCGGTTCCCCGCTCGCTGCGACCAAACAGGAATTGGAGTCGATGGCCGGGTTCTGGCCGGATATCGAGAAATCCCGTGCTGAAGCGCGCCGCCTGCTGAAGGAAGCCGGCGCCGAGAACCTGAGTTTCGAATTGCTCAACCGCAACGTCGATCAGCCCTATAAGTTCGTCGGCATCTGGCTGGTCGATGAATGGAGCAAGATCGGCGTTCACGCCACCCAGAAAGTGGTGCCGACCGGCCCCTGGTTTGCTGCGATGCGCAGCGGTGACTTCGACGTTGTCGTGGAAGCGAACTGCAACAGCATCGTCAACCCGGTGCTCGATACCCAGAAATATCTGCCGCACGACGAGTTCGTTGAGAACTACGGTTACTATAAGGACCCGGTCGAAGCGGACATCTACGACAAGATGCTGCACGAGATCGACCCGGTGAAACAGCGTGTTCTGATGCGTGCCTATGAAAAGCAGATTGTCGACGTCGAGGCGCACGAATTCCCAATGCTCTGGTGGGAGCGAATCGTCGTTGCCCGATCCTACGTCAAAGGCTGGAAGATCGGACCAAGCCATTACATCAACCAGGACCTCGCGGATATCTGGCTGGATCAGTGAACTCGCTGGCTTTGGCGTCCGAAACGGGGTAAGGCGGTTCGCTGACAGAGGAAACTGGTTCGGCAGATGTATCAATACATCCTGAAGCGTGTGCTGTTGACGATCCCGACGCTGTTCGGGGCGGCAGCGCTTGTCTTCCTGCTGATGCGCCTTATTCCCGGCGATATCTGCATGATCCGACTGGGTGGCGGCGGTGCGACCTTCGATCCCAAGGCGCTCGCCGCCTGCCATGCCGAGATCGGCATTGATCGCCCATTGATCGTGCAATTCCTGGAATTTGTCTGGGGCGCCATGCGGCTGGATTTCGGCACCTCGATGTGGTCCGGCAAGCCGGTGATCGTTGAAATCGGCGCGCGATTGCCGGTCTCGCTGGAAATCGCGCTGCTTGCCACTGTCGTAGCGGTGTCGATCGCGATCCCGCTTGGTACGATTTCGGCACTGAAACAGAACAGCTGGCTCGACGTTGCCGTGCGGATTTTCGCTATTGGCGGCATCGCCACGCCCTCGTTCTGGATTGGGATTCTTTCAATTTTGCTCGTGCTCGACGTCAGCAACGCGATACGGGGCTCGCCCTGGATGCCGCCGATCGATTACGTGCCACTGTGGCAAAATCCGATCGCCAATCTGTCGATGGTGGCACTGCCGGCGATTACCGTCGGCTACCGCTACGCCGCGGTCAGTATGCGTATGACCCGCTCGGCGATGCTGGAGGTGATGAAGGAAGACTATATCCGTACCGCTCGCGCCAAGGGTCTGATCAACAAGCTGATCATCAACCGCCACGCGTTGAAGAATGCGCTGCTGCCGATCGTCACCCTGATAGGCATCGAGTTTGCGTTCCTGATCGGCGGCCTCGTGGTCACTGAGCAAGTGTTCAACATCAACGGCGTCGGCCGGCTGTTTGTGCAGGCGGTGCAGAACCAGGACTATACGCTCACGCAGGCGCTGGTCATGCTGACGGTGGCAGTGTTCGTGTTCACCAATCTCGCGGTCGACCTGCTTTACGGCTGGCTCGACCCGCGCATTCGCTTCAACTGATCGGGGCGCGCCAAGGGGATAATCATGTCCGTCACCGTCTTTGATCCCGATGCCCTCGATCTCCGGCCCTCGCTCTGGTCGCGCGCTCTGCGCTTCTGCCGCCGTCAGCCATTGGGCACATTCGGCCTCGCATTGGTGCTGATTATCGCCGTCACCGGCATCTTCGCCGAGATCCTCGCGCCCTATAACCCGACCGCCAACGACTTCGGTGCGATGACCGAAGCGCCGTCGATCAACCACTGGCTTGGCACCGACCAGTTCGGCCGCGATCTTCTTTCGCGGATCATTTATGGCGCCCGCACCGCGCTCATCGTCGGTCTGTCGTCGGCGTTCGTCGGCGGAACCCTTGGTTTGGTTCTGGGTGTCGGCAGTGCGTATTTCGGCGGGTTAATCGACATGCTGATGCAGCGGCTGTTCGACATCGTGATGGCGTTCCCGTTGATCATCATGGCGTTGGCCATTGTGTCGATCTTCGGCACCGGCGTGCAGAATGTCATCATCGCCATCACCATCCCGCTGATCCCGCGCTGTGCCCGCGTCGTGCGTTCGGCGGCGCTGGTCATTCGCGAGGTGCCGTATGTCGACGCCGCCCGCGCCTGCGGCTTCAGTGCGCCGCGCATTATCCTGCGCCATATGGTGCCCAACGTCATGGCGCCGTTCCTGATCATGGTCACCGCCTTCGTCGGTCAGGCGATCCTGGCTGAGGCGTCGCTGTCCTACCTCGGCCTGGGCGTGCAGGAGCCGGTGGCGGCCTGGGGGCTGATGCTGCAAGGCGGAGCCGAAGAATATGCCTCCACGGCGCCCTGGATTGCGATTTTCCCGGGTGTGGCGATCATGCTGGCCGTGCTCGGCATCAACCTGTTTGGCGACGCCTTGCGCGACACCCTGGACCCGAAGCTCCGCGACAGGTAAACCCCGCGGCACACCGATCCCAGGTTGTGTCGCATGTCAGAAGCCCAGGATAGCAGTCGCGATTTCGTTCGGGACATTGTGCAGTCCGATTTGGACGCCGGACGGGTGCGCGAGGTGGTGACCCGGTTTCCGCCGGAACCGAACGGTTACCTGCACATTGGCCACGCCAAGTCGATCTGCCTGAATTTCGGCGTCGCGGCCGAGTTCAACGGACACTGCAACCTGCGATTCGACGACACCAACCCGGTGAAGGAGGAGCAGGAGTTCATCGACTCGATCCAGCACGATGTGCACTGGCTGGGGTTCGACTGGGGCAGGCATCTGTACTATGCCTCGGATTATTTCGAGCAGCTTTACGAGTGGGCTGAGCATCTGATCCGTGTCGGCAAAGCCTATATCGACGATACCCCACCAGAGGCGATGCGCGCCCGGCGCGGTACATTGACTGAGCCTGGCCAGAACAGCCCCGACCGTTATCGCTCGATCGAGGAAAACCTCGATTTGTTCCGGCGCATGCGGGCGGGAGAATTTCCCAACGGTGCCCGCGTGCTGCGCGCCAAGATCGACATGACGTCGGGCAACATGAACCTGCGCGATCCGGTGCTTTATCGGATCCTGCATGCGAACCACCCGCGCACCGGCGACAAATGGTGCATCTATCCGACCTACGATTTTGCCCATGGCCAGTCGGATGCGATTGAGCATGTCACCCACTCGATCTGCACCCTGGAGTTCGAAGATCATCGGCCGCTGTACGACTGGCTGATCGAAAACCTGCCGGTCCCATCCCGGCCGAGACAATACGAATTCGCCCGGCTGAACATCAGCTATACGGTGCTGTCGAAGCGGATTTTGACGCGGCTGGTGTCGGAAAAGCACGTCAGCGGTTGGGACGATCCGCGGATGCCGACCTTGGCGGGGATCCGTCGGCGGGGCGTCCCAGCCGCCGCGATCCGCGAATTCGTGCGGCGGATCGGCGTGGCGCGGGCGTACAGCATTGTCGACGTCGCACAATTGGATGCGGCAATCCGGGAAGTGCTGAACCCGTCCGCGCCGCGGCGCATGGCGGTGTTGCGACCGCTGAAACTGATCATCGAGAACTATCCCGAGGGTCAGACCGAAACGTTGCAAGCAATCAACCATCCGGACGACCCGTCTGCCGGTACAAGACCGATTACCTTCGGTCGGGAAATCTATATCGAGCAAGACGACTTCATGGAGGACCCGCCGAAGAAGTTTTTCCGGTTGGCCCCGGGTCGCGAGGTGCGGCTGCGGTATGGGTTCTTTGTCACCTGCAACGAAATCGTGCGCGGACCGTCCGGGCAGATCACCGCACTTCGTTGCACCTACGATCCGGCGAGCAAGGGCGGCAATTCACCCGATGGCCGCAAAGTGCAGGCGACCCTGCACTGGGTCGCGGCGGCCGATGCGGTCGTGGCAGAAGTGCGGCTGTACGAGCAGCTGTTCGACCGCCCCGACCCCGGAGCGGAGGGCGACGTGATGGCAGACCTGAACCCGTCGTCGATGGAAGTTTTGTCTGATTGTCTGGTGGAACCGGCATTGGCATCTGCTCCTGAGGGGGAAGCGGTGCAATTCGAACGTCTGGGCTATTTCTGCCGCGACCGAGACAGCACGCCCACCCGCCCAATCTTCAATCGCACCGTCGGGCTCCGAGACACCGCCAAAGCGCAATTAGACGGGAGGGCTCAAGGTCGGGCTAACGCGGAAGTGTTGAGACGGTCGGCGCCCGCACGTAACGCCGACATGCCTTCTCGATAACGTCTTGAGGCGTGCACCCTTCTTACCCTGTCCCTTCGGATCGAGATTGCCGCGCTCCGTCCGCAGAGGCCGCAGAATTGTCCATTGACACAAGGTTCGTGCTCGTACATTCGTGCGTCATGTATCGCGCATCTCGCCTGACCACCGCCGACCGCCGACGCCGCCGTATCACGACGGGGGTGCCTGGTCTGCGTACGCCTTAGGCGAAATCACGGATCAATCACAAAGGCCCCCGTCGGCAGCGACGGGGGCCTTTGTGTTTTCAGGGTCTCCGCCGCTCCAGCACCAACAAGGAGCAAATCATGACCCTCGACCCGATCGTCAATCCGTTCGATGCCGTGATGGACATCACAGCGCGTCCACCTATTGTCTTTGTTTCCGGCCGCGGTTCGTGGCTGACCGACAGCGACGGCAATTCCTTTCTCGATTTTATTCAAGGTTGGGCAGTGAACTGTCTCGGTCATTCGCCGCAACCAATTATCCAGGCATTGGCAAAGCAGGCCGCCGAACTGATCAACTGCAGTCCGGCATTTTACAACGATCAGATGATCCGGCTGTCCGGGCTGTTGGCGCGGCATAGCGGGCTGCACCGGGTGTTCCTCGCCAACAGCGGGGCCGAGGCGAACGAAGGAGCGATCAAGCTCGCGCGCAAGTGGGGCGCAAAACATCGGGACGGCGCTTACGAAATCATCACCATGGATCATGGGTTCCATGGCCGTACGCTCGCCACTATGGCGGCGTCAGGCAAGCCGCAATGGGAGCAGTTGTATGCGCCGAAAGTGGCAGGCTTTGTCAAAGTACCACTCAACGATCTGGATGCAGTCGCAGCGGCTATTACGTCAAAGACAGTCGCCGTCATGCTGGAGCCGATCCAGGGCGAGGCCGGGGTCTTCGAGGCTACCACACCGTTCCTGCGCGGCCTGCGTGAGCTGACCCGGGAGCGGGGTTTGCTTCTGATACTTGATGAAATTCAGACCGGCATCGGCCGCACCGGGCGCTTGTTTGGTTTCGAGCACGCCGCGATCACGCCCGACATCATGACGCTGGCAAAAGGCCTCGGCGGCGGCGTGCCGTTGGCCGCGCTGGTCGCCCATCGTGATGTTTGTTGCTTCGAATATGGCGATCAGGGCGGCACGTTTTGCGGCAATCCGCTGATGGCCGCAGCCGGATGCGCAGTTATCGAGGAAGTGACGAAGCCAGGTTTCCTGGCCCGTGTTGTGCAGGCAGGCGACCACCTGGCCAACCGACTGTCGGCCCTTTCGCACAAGCATGGTCTCGGTGAAGTGCGCGGTCTTGGTTTGTTGCTTGCCCTCGACCTCAGGCAGGACATCGCGACAGAAGTCGTTGATCTGGCGCGGGCGCGTGGTTTGCTGATCAACGGCCCGCGCCCGGATTCGCTCCGTTTCATGCCGGCGCTGACTGTCACTAACGACGAAATCGACAGGATGATCGAGATTCTCGACGGCGTGCTGTCGGTCAACGGAGCAAACCCATGAGCCTGCAAGGACAATGTCTGTGTGGCGCCATCGCCTACGAGGTGGTGCAACTCGACTGCGTGATCGTGCATTGCCATTACCGACCCTGCCGCAAGGCTCACGCCAGCGCCTTTGCCTCCACCGCGCGCGTCGACCGCGAGCATTTTCGTTGGCGTTGGGGCGAGGAACAGGTTTGCGCTTACGAATCCTCTCCCGGCAAGCTACGCCGATTTTGTGGTAAATGCGGTTCCCATGTCGTCGCCGAACGGTCAGGCGTGCCGTACGTCATACTGCGTGTGGCGACGCTGGACGACGATCCGGCAATGAAACCGGCAATGCATATCTGGACGTCGCATGACGTGTCCTGGTTTGATCCCGGGGATGCGGTGCCCCACTACGAAACGGTACCCTGATTATTTCGCGGGGGGATCATGCCTCGGCGGTTTCCGCGAAATGGATCAGTTCGGTGCCTTCCTCGACCATATCGCCGACGATGTAACGGATCACCTCGACCGTTGCATCGCGCGGCGCGGTCAGGGTGATTTCCATCTTCATTGCTTCCAGCACGATCAGTGCTGCGCCTTTGTTCACCATGTCACCGGCCTGCACCAAAACATGGGTGATCCGGGCGGGGATCGGCGCCACAACTCGGTCATCGCCCGCACCTTGCGCTCCTGCCGGCACGAGCGGATCAACCAGTTCGAACAGGTGATTGCGGCCGCGATGGATGACCGTCAATTCCGCACCCTGACGCACCACGTGCGTGCGATGGGTAACGCCGTCCAGACTGATCCCATCCGTTTCAACCCGCGCGACCATGGAGTTATCGGCGAGCAGCAACCGGTATGCCCCGCGGTCCAGATAAACCGCACGGATCGTCGCCACCGTCTCGCCGGTCTGCAACAAAACCTCCTGATCTCCTTCGCCATTCAGGCGAAATGAATCCGCGAGATCCCAGGGATCGGTGGGAACAAAGATTCGCCGCCCGTCCAATATCGCGAGCGCGGCAGCCGCCAGCACTGCGGGCTCGGGCGCATCAGCCGCGGGTTCGGCGTGAATATGCCGGCCAATGAACCCGGTATCCAGATCAGCCGCCAGAAATGCCGAGCTCCCGGCAATTGCCTGCAACAAACCGAGATTGGTCGTGACGCCGACGATCTCATAAGCAGCCAGCGCTGCCGCCAGACGCAGCACGGCAGCGTCACGATCCGTTCCCCAAACGATCAACTTGGCAATCATTGGATCGTAAAAAGGGGTGATGGCATCGCCCTGGCGCACACCGGTATCAACCCGTACCTCCGGTGTTTCGACCGGCGAGCGCAGATGCACCAGCGTACCGATCGACGGCAGATAATCCCGCTCCGGATCTTCGGCGTAAATCCGTGCCTCGATCGAGTGGCCGCGGATCGCGATTTCGTCCTGCGCCAGTGGCAACCTCTCCCCGGCAGCGACGCGCAACTGCCATTCCACGAGGTCGAGGCCGGTGATCATTTCAGTAACCGGATGTTCGACCTGCAACCTTGTGTTCATTTCCATGAACCAGAATTGCCCCGGTTCGGCAATGAATTCAACGGTTCCGGCCCCGACATAACCGACTGCGCGAGCCGCGGCCAACGCTGCCTCACTCATCCGCCGGCGCCGTTCCGGTTCCATACCGGGTGCTGGCGCTTCCTCCAGCACTTTCTGATGCCGGCGTTGGATCGAACAGTCACGCTCAAACAACGACACCGCCTGACCGTGCGTATCGGCGAACACCTGAATTTCGATATGCCGAGGCCGGGTCAGATATTTTTCCACCAGGACCTGATCGTCGCCGAACGACGCCAGTGCCTCGCGCTTCGCCCCGCCAACTGCTGCTTCCAGTTCGCCAGAGCGTTCGACAATCCGCATACCCTTGCCGCCGCCGCCCGCTGAGGCTTTGATAAGCACCGGATAGCCAATCCGCTCCGCCGCCGCCGCCAACGTGGGAAGATCCTGCGCTTCGCCATGATATCCCGGCACCAGCGGCACCCCGGCCCGTTCCATCAACGTCTTGGCTGCGGACTTGGAGCCCATGGCGCGGATCGCTGCAGCCGGCGGCCCGATGAACACGATGTCCGCTGCGGCGCAGGCCTCGGCGAACCCAGCATTTTCTGAGAGGAAGCCATAGCCTGGATGGATTGCCTCAGCGCCGGTCCGGCGGGCGACCTCAAGGATCCTTTCGCCAACAAGATAACTTTCCCGTGCCGGCCCGGGGCCGATCGGCCACGCTTCATCCGCAAGACTTACGTGCTGCGCTCGTGCATCGGCCTCAGAATAAATTGCAACGGTCGCGATGCCGAGCCGCCGTGCGGTGGCGATGACCCGACAGGCGATTTCACCACGATTGGCGATCAGAATTTTGCGGAACATCGAGGTCCTCTTCAAGTACTGTCATTGCGAGCGAAGCGAAGCTCTCCGCACAAGGAAATTGCTTCGCTTCGCTCGCAAAGACAGGGGCCATTCACATCCGGAACAAGCCAAACCGCGTCGGTTCGATCGGCGCGTTCAAACTCGCTGACAGGCTCAAGCCCAGTACTCGTCGTGTGTCCACCGGATCGATAATCCCGTCATCCCATAGCCGGGCCGTCGCGTAGTACGGATGTCCTTGCACTTCGTATTGTTCGCGAATTGGGGCCTTGAACGCTTCCTCTTCCGCCACAGGCCAGCTTTGGCCGCGAGCTTCCATGTTGTCGCGACGCACGGTGGCCAGGACGCTGGCCGCCTGCTCGCCGCCCATGACGCTGATTCTGGCATTCGGCCACATCCACAGGAAGCGCGGCGCATAGGCCCGTCCGCACATGCCGTAGTTTCCAGCGCCAAACGATCCGCCAATAATCACGGTGAACTTTGGTACCGCGGCGGTGGCCACCGCGGTCACCATTTTGGCGCCGTCCTTGGCGATCCCGCCGACCTCGTATTTGCGACCGACCATAAAACCCGTGATGTTTTGCAGAAACACCAGCGGGATGCCGCGTTGCGCGCAAAGCTCGATGAAATGCGCGCCTTTTTGTGCGCTCTCGCTGAACAGGATGCCGTTATTGGCGACTATGCCGACCGGCATGCCCCAGATATGCGCGAAGCCGGTGACCAACGTCGCGCCGTACAGCCGCTTGAACTCATCGAATTCACTGCCGTCGACGATGCGGGCGATAATTTCCCTGATCTCAAACGGCCGCCGCCGGTCGGCCTCGACGATGCCATACATGTCGCGCGGGTCGTAGCGCGGCGGCACCGGTTCGCGCACCGCCAACGACGCCGGCTTCACCGTATTCAGATGCGACACGATGCCGCGAGCGATACCCAACGCATGCGCGTCGTTCTCCGCGTAATGATCGGCGACGCCGGAAACGCGGCAATGCACGTCGGCACCGCCGAGGTCCTCTGCCGAAACGATTTCGCCGGTGGCAGCTTTGACCAAAGGCGGCCCGGCGAGAAAAATCGTGCCCTGGCCACGCACGATCACCGCTTCGTCGGACATCGCCGGCACATAGGCGCCGCCGGCCGTGCAGGAACCCATCACCACCGCGATCTGAGCTATTCCCGCCGCCGACATGTTCGCCTGGTTGTAGAAGATACGGCCGAAATGGTCGCGATCCGGAAATACCTCATCCTGGTTGGGCAGGTTAGCGCCGCCGGAATCGACCAGATAAATGCACGGCAACCGGTTTTGCGCCGCGATTTCCTGCGCGCGCAGGTGTTTCTTGACGGTCAAAGGGTAATAGGTGCCGCCTTTCACCGTGGCATCGTTAACCACGATCATGCACTCGCGCCCTGATACGCGGCCGATGCCGGTGATGATCCCGGCGGACGGCACCTCATCGCCATACATGCCGTTTGCCGCGAGTTGCCCGATCTCCAGGAACGGCGAACCCGGGTCGAGCAGCGCCTGAACCCGATCCCGCGGCAGTAATTTCCCGCGCGAAACGTGGCGATCGCGTGACGCTTTGCCGCCGCCCAGACACACGGTTTCGGCCAGCGACCGCACATCGGCGACGAGGCCTTCCAGCACTGCAGAGTTGGTCTGGAAACCGGCAGCGCGCCGATCGATGACGCTTTCAATGATGGGCATCGTCAGTTGGTCTCGGCGAATAGTTCGCGGCCGATCAGCATGCGGCGGATTTCACTCGTTCCGGCACCGATTTCATACAGCTTGGCGTCGCGCAACAACCGGCCGGTGGGATAATCATTGATGTAACCGTTGCCGCCGAGTGCCTGGATCGCTTCCAGGGCCATCCAGGTGGCTTTTTCGGCGGCATACAGGATTGCCCCGGCGGCATCCTTCCGGTTGGTCTGACCGCGATCGCAGGCTTTCGCGACAGCGTAAACGTAGGCTCGCGTTGCGTTCATCGTCGTGTACATATCGGCGAGTTTGCCTTGCATAAGCTGAAACTCGCCGATCGCCTGACCGAATTGCCGCCGCTCATGCACATAGGGCAGCACGACATCCATGCAGGCGCGCATGATGCCCAGAGGACCCGCGGCGAGCACGGCGCGTTCATAATCCAGCCCGCTCATCAACACGTTGACGCCGCGGCCGACCGAGCCAAGCACGTTTTCCTCGGGCACCTCGCAGTCCTGGAACACCAGCTCGCAGGTGTTCGAACCACGCATGCCGAGTTTGTCGAGTTTTGGGGAGGTAGAAAATCCGAGGAAGCCGCGTTCCACCAGAAACGCTGTGATCCCGCGCGGCCCGGCCTCCGGATCGGTCTTCGCATACACCACCAGGACGTCAGCATTGGGTCCGTTGGTGATCCACATCTTGGTGCCGTTCAGAACATAGCGGTCGCCGCGCTGGTCGGCGCGCAGCCGCATCGACACGACATCCGACCCTGCGCCGGGCTCGGACATCGCCAAAGCGCCGACGTGCTCGCCGGAAATCAGCTTCGGCAGATAACGGCGCTTCTGGTCCTCGTTGCCGTTGCGAAAAATCTGGTTCACGCAGAGGTTGGAATGCGCGCCATAGGACAGGCCGACGGCAGCGGAGGCCCGGCTGACCTCCTCCATCGCCACCACGTGCTCCAGGTATCCCATGCCGGCGCCGCCATATTCCGGCGCAACGGTGACGCCCAGAAGTCCGACGGCGCCGAGTTTTGGCCACAAGTCCGCCGGGAACTCGTTCGCGGCATCGATCGCGGCAGCGCGCGGCGCGATTTCGTCAGCGGCGAACGATTCGACCGCATCCCGCAGCATATCGGCAGCCTCGCCGAGGTCGAAGTCCAGGCCGCGCATCTGGTTGCTCATGCGATCGGTGTCCTTTGTTCCGACATCCCGCACCAATACGCATCGGAATGCGGCGTCTGTCCATCGGGACCACGCCAGTTGTGCAGACCGTCGAAATCGCCCTTCCGTCATCTGAAGGGTTTTGTTGAGATTTGCCGTTCCATAATGCTAAGCCCACGCCGACAGGACCGCCGGTATTAAGGAGATGCAACGGATATGAAAATTTTATTAACCGGTGGCTGTGGTTTTATCGGTTCTGCAGTGATCCGGCATCTGATCCGGCATACCGGTCACGTCGTGGTCAATGTCGACAAAATGACCTACGCCGCCTCCGAAGAGGCGCTGGAGGAAACCCGGCATCACCAACGTCACATCCTGGTCCGCGCCGACATCGCCGATGCTGCCGCCATGCGCCAGGCGTTCGAGACCCACGATCCCGACGTCGTCATGCATCTGGCCGCCGAGAGCCACGTCGACCGCTCGATCGACGGCCCGGCCGATTTCGTCCGCACCAACGTGGTCGGCACCTTCACTTTGCTGGAGGCGGCCCGCCGGCACTACACTGGCTTCGATGCCGCCCGGAAATCTGCGTTCCGGTTCCATCATGTCTCCACCGATGAGGTGTTCGGCGCGCTGGATCACGGCGATGCGCCGTTCACCGAGACCACGCCGTACGATCCGCGCAGTCCGTATTCCTCGACCAAGGCGGCGTCCGACCATTTGGTCCGCGCCTGGAACCACACTTACGGCCTGCCAACCATGGTCTCCAACACCTGCAACAATTACGGACCCTGGCAATTCCCGGAGAAACTGATTCCCCTCGTGACGCTGAACGCGTTGTCGGGCCAGACGCTGCCGGTTTATGGCGACGGTTCCAACATCCGCGACTGGATCTTCGTCGATGACCACGCGTCAGCTCTGGTCCGGGTGATCGAAGCCGGACAACCGGGTGCCACCTATGCGATCGGCGGCCGGCAGCCACGCTCGAACCTAGAAGTGGTCAAGACGATCTGCGCCCACCTCGACCACCGTGTGCCGGACCCTGCGGGCGCGCGTGAGCGGCTGATCCGTTTCGTTAGCGACCGGCCCGGCCACGACTTCCGCTACGAAATTGACCCGTCCCGGACCGAGGCAGCGCTTGGGTGGAAAGCCCCGCACGATTTCGAAACCGGCATTGCTCGCACCGTAGACTGGTATCTGGAAAACCGCAGCTGGTGGGAGGGCGTACGAGCCGCCCGCTACGCCGGTCAGCGGCTGGGGACCCAAGGTTCAGGAATGGCGGCATGAAGGGCATTCTCCTCGCCGGCGGCTCCGGCACGCGGCTGCATCCGATGA
>Ga0187862_10002566_pt1 | contig 18242 bp, 19 predicted proteins | sample June2016WEW_10_1_FD_133003 | JGI IMG/M metagenome (GOLD analysis project Ga0187862, IMG submission 133003) | Peatland microbial communities from SPRUCE experiment site at the Marcell Experimental Forest, Minnesota, USA - June2016WEW_10_150 | ecosystem: Environmental > Terrestrial > Soil >...
GATCTATACCTGCATACAATTGCATGGGGCACCTCCTTTTTTAAAGTTTGCGGCTTTAAACACCATTGCAGGATAATACATCTCGGCAATGGAGGAGGTGCCTTTCTATGATTATCGGGCCGAGCTAAGTACGCTGCACAAGGTTAAAAGGCAAAAGGGTAGGCAAAAGGCGTAAAAGTCAAAAAATCCGTAGAGGTCCGTGGCTGGATTTTGCTGTCTAAGCTACCTTCTTCAGTCCCCTCTTGACCGGCTGATATGTTCCCGGCGTAATCCGGCCCGCAATTGCCAAGCGATTCCACGCATTGATTATTGCCACTGCCACCGTTAAATCCGCCAACTCTTTTTCGCTGCAATACTTTTTCGCTTCCTCGTACACTTCATCCGGCACGTGGGTCTCATAGACGCGGGTAACCGCCTCAGTCCACGTCAGCGCCGCACGCTCACGAGCGCTGTAGTATGGAGACTCCCTCCAGGCATCCAGCGAGTACAGCCGCTGCTCGTTTTCTCCGATAGCGCGCAGATCCTTCCAGTGCATATCCAGGCAATACGCGCAGCCGTTGATCTGGGAGGCCCGCAGCTTGACAAGGAGAAGCAACGGTTCCTCCAGACCGCACTCGCGCAGGTATTTCTCTAAATCGAGCAAGACCGCGAACGCGCGCGGCGAAACTTTCGTATAGTGAAGGCGCTCTTCCATGATTCTCTCTCCTTCTTTCCAGAGAAAAGCAACACTGCCGCAACGATGAAAGGCAACGCTTAAATAACCGTTTCCATTAATATAATCCTTCTAATTCATGACAAAGAAGGCATTGGCATTACTCCCCCTTTTAACCGCCATTACACACTTTGCTTCAAACTGTCCAATGTTCGACTGCCCTGTCACCAGGCTTAGACCCGCACGACGATGGAGAAGCGGAGTTGCCGCACGCCCCGCGACAAAATCGCGGTCGCAACGGTTCAGGTCAGCGGACCCAGCCGCAGCCGTAAAGATCGCATCGGTACTCACTGGTGCAATGGTCGCAGTTACGGACGACGCTGAGGTCGTAATCACGGATAGCGCAGCCGTCGCAACGGAGCAAGTCACCGTCGAAAGCGCAGCGGTCGCAGCGGTCGTAGTCATGGGCATAAACGCCGCAGTCGGCCAAAGCGATATCGGTCAAGAGCACTGGAACCAGGATTGTTAGGCCAAAAAGAAAAATCAGGGCGAAAAAGCCGAGTTTTGTGCCTTTCATGGAAAAGACTCCTTTATGGATATAGGAACCAGCAGATCATAGCGTCTCACGGGGCGTGGCAAAGACAGACGCGGTGAGGGTTTTGTCATCGTGTCACAGCGTTCCTGAATGCATGTCAGAAGAGATTACTCATGACACCGGCCCGGGCTCCGCAAAACGCTCACTGTTTTACCTTCACTCATCAAAGATAATCATTCACCTTATCGAGAGAGGCGTTAGGTCCAATGCTGTTAACTTAACAACAAACTGACTAAATGTTGGGACCTCCGTTTCCAGCATACCCGCGCCCGGGGGGCTGGAACCGGGGTCCCCACAAAACCTTAAACCACCTTAAGTTGACAGCATTGAGCCCGCGCTGATGCCTCACAAGCCATTGCGACAAAGAAAGAGCGGATAAGGAAAAGCTCAGACTCAAGGCAGTTGTTCCCGATGCATTCGTGAGAGCCGGATGGTGAAGGCAATCCGGGGCATCATCTTTGCCGCGAGTGGACAGCACAATAACTGTACCGAAAAACTTCGTTCTCCAAATTCTGTTTCGCAGAAACCGGGAGGGGCGAGAGGTAGCGAGTCAAAAAAAAGGGACGCCCTGCCGGAGCAGGGCGTCGAGTTACTTAAAAACCTGTAGATTTTGTTTTTCAGCCAAACGCTCAGCTGCCGGGAGCCCAGAACCCGCATTTGTGATTGGTGCAAAATGTCGATTCGGTCCTTGGATGCGGCGGAATTAGCGACTGGAACTGATCGGCATTCGAATTGTAAGGCGGCCAGTACGGCGTGAAGAACGAGTTGGGATTACTGAAACGCGCGAAGTTCGTCCAATAACCCGTCATGTCGCGAGACAGCTTTTGCTGGTCTGCATTGAGCGGGTTTAGTGCTGACGCGGGCAGGTTAAAGAGGTACTGGATCTCTGACGCATGGGCCGCGCCATAGGGCATGCCGCTTACCGTATCCGGCGGCAGGAACAACTCCGGCGCGTTTTGATCGTTGAACTCGTACGCGAACACCGGCACGAATTTCGCCATCTGGCGGATCGCAGATCGGGAGTTGCACGCGAAGATACCATCGGTCCCAACGGCGCCGAGCGCAATGCTGGGGGCCGGCGGGTTCGGTGAAGTGGGCGGGTACAGCACATCGACAACGTAATCAAGAATCCCGGCGGGAAGCGCATTCCCGAAGGACGCGTCCACCCAGGCGGAGTAGTTTGCAGAGCTTGTCGGAATACCCGTCGGCAGCTCGAAGTCATCCGCGACGAACAAACGCCATTCGTCGTGGTTCGATCCTTCCATTACCGGCACTTGGTTGAATTGGCCGCTCAGTAACGCCGTGTCGATTGGTTGGGTCAGCACCTTGCCATCGACGTTCCCGGTGAGGTCACTGCCCGCATACGCAAGCAGCGTTCCTACCGGCAAAGAGCGCAGGCACTTGGCGCTTTGATCGGAACAACCCATGGCGATTGCCGCTTGCGTTCCAGCCGCCTCAGCGAGGGCAAGCGGGGTCGTAGTCAAGAAATATGCTCCGCTTTCCACGATCGCGCCCTGGAACAACCCCTCCGCCCCGGGAGACGCGAGCTGTGTGTGCACACTCAAGCCTCCGGCGGATTCGCCGAATATTGTAACCCTGTCCGGATTTCCACCGAAATACTTGATGTTGCGGCGTACCCATTCGAGCGCAGCCTGCTGGTCCATGAACCCGTAGTCGCCTGACCCGCCATAATTGGTTTCCGCGGCGAGCGCCGGATGCGCGAGGAATCCGAGAAAACCCAGGCGATAGTTGAAGGTGACGACAATGACATTTTCAGCGACCAGCTTACTCGGATCGTAATCGTCGCTCTCTCCTACCACCAGTGCGCCTCCATGGATCCAGACCATTACCGGGTGACCGTTGTGGTCGTCGCCCCACAGGCACTCATGGTCTGCCGGAGTATACACATTCAGGTACAGGCAATCTTCCGTCGTGCTCGCCACACCGAAATAGCTGGCCACCTGCGGACAATGGTTGGCGAATTTCGTCGCATCGAGCAACCCGTGCCAGCCCGCCGGCGGTTGGGGCGGCTTCCAGCGCAGTGCACCTACGGGCGGAGCCGCGTACGGGATTCCGAGGAACTCGTTCATCGTCATAGTCCGCAGACCCATGACAGGGCCTTCGTCGGTGGGAACGACGACATGATCGGAATCGCATTGCATTTCTCGAGCGGCAGCGTAACCCACCGGTATCGCCACTATCACCGCCAGAGCCATAACCACGCCTACACATTGAAACTGTAAAATGCTTTTCCAATTCATAGTGCCTCTCCTCCTTATTTCGCCGATGAAAACATCTGATGCCGGGCTGTCCAAAAAACTTTCCCCTGGATCCAAATAACTCCACCATTACCCACACGCGTCAGGTATCAACCATAAAACTTAATAACGTACTCCATGCGGAAGCCCTTTTAGAGATAGCTATAAAGGTATGAACCGGGGCAACTCGGAATCCCTGCTCACTCTACAGGTTCTTGAGGTCAGCTCGATCGAGAAAAAGCCCATTGCATGCTGCAGAGGCTCTCAAGCAGACTCCCTGTACGTCACTCTTGGTAAGCAGCTGAACAACTTGGAAATTTATCGTGTAGCAGTGATGTGGCTATGCATGGAAATGATTTTAATACGCGATAATTCATTTCACACTATCATGAGAATGTCAAGGGCTAAAGTGGAGTGGATACATATTGGGTACTAACATTATACTATATGCCGGTTATCAGTTTAATCTTGAGTATATATAAATTATTAGACTCTCATTCGTATGGAGTTCCCATTCCATGACAAGAATAATGAGATCGGAGGTTATGGCAATTATGGGGCCGGATTGCCGCCATGGTGACTGGAAAAATGAAAAGGACCGGCCGCCAATGCATTCCGGCGGTCAGTCCCTTCAGACGATCTTATTGAATGAGACGAAATTTAATTCTTCTATTTGATTTTTTCGCTGAGTGTCTTGCCTGCTTTGAACTTGACAACTTTTGACGCCGGAATTTTTATCTTTTCGCCGGTCCGTGGATTGCGGCCTTCACGTTGAGACCTTGAACCGACGCTGAAAGTCCCGAAACCTACCAGCGTAATCTTGTCCCCGCCCGACAAAGCGGCTGAAACAGCCGAAACAAATCCGTCTAACGCTTTTTCAGCCTGTGATTTGATAATTCCACCTTCACTTGCGATTTTTGCAACTAATTCAGCTTTTGTCATTTCGTTTCCTCCTCAAAGTTAGATAATGAAGACCACTTCCTCTTAAGACCTCTTAAAGCTTATCATTCCACAAAATTTCGATCAGGCTCTTTCATAGAGGGTGTAAATATCGAAAGGATCACGAGGGGGTCTTTACCCGTATTCCTTGTCGAATGGACCTTATTCATAGGGTTGAAGTGAACCGTGCCCGGCTTCACATCAATCCATTTATCATTTACAAGCATTTGTCCTGATCCTTTAATCACATAAACGATTTCATCATGAATCTTGTGAAAATGAGGCTTTACTTGTGCCCCTTCAGTGAATCTTATCAGAAGAAAAGTAACTGCATCGTCCTGGGCAACATTGATCATCTGAACCTTTTCGTCCGCCTTCAATGGGTTCGCATTGAGAATATCATCGACTTGGGCAAGAATCTGGTCCGTAGTATTTGCAGGCTGTGCAGAACACATCGCAAAGGGTGAAAGGACCAGGCACACCAGAACCGCCGAGTTGAAAATCTTTCTGCCCCACATACGACCTCCTTCTTGATACCTTAAGATTTTGTATTAAATTCCCGGTTTCCTTCCGACCAGTAACGGACCTCGATGGACATTCGGGGTCCGTCTGCCTCCCTGAAACCTCTCATGAAACTTTGAAGGCCCAAAGAACCTTCCCACATACGAATCGAAAACGCAAGTGGAAGGGTTCGGCGTCTCCGCTTGAAACGCCCGAGACACCTACTTTCAGTGGGCTAGGCATCCGTGAGAACTTCGTGCGAGATATTATCGACTACGACAGAGCATTCAAAGCAGGTGAGCGATACAGCCGCCCCGTACTTTTCGCGCACAAAACTCTTCCAGTCCTGAGTATAAAGCCGGTCTGCATCTTCCTTGGAATTCCACAGATAGATACCACCACACGTTCCTCCGTCTTGCGACAAGATGTAGTACTTTCTGTTCACTCTTAACCGCTCACTGTTCAGTGCATTAAAGTTTAGTGGCTGTGGCAGAGATCAAGGCCAAAAGTGCCATAAAAGAGCCGAGTCCGAAAGATATGGATCTCCACCTGCGCGGCAGCACCCGGCCAGCACACCCCACCTCAGCCGGAGAGTAACGCTTTAAGGGTCTCCAAGCTCAGCGGTTGACCTCCAATACCCCATTTGGCCGGAGGCACCTCCTCAATGATACACCAGGTGTGAGGGAGGAGCTTTTCCTTGGGGTGAGGACGTGCCTCTATCTCAGCCACGATATTCGAGACTTTCGATATCATTTCCTTCTTTGCTTCCTCGGTAAGCGTTCCTTCCAGTACCTCGATTCGAATGAGCGGCATAGTGATTCTCCTTTCATTGGGTAACGTCCGGCCCCACGAAGCAAATTTATATAATATAGCCCGGGGTCAGTCCCGCCGAGCTTGCCCTCCTTCGGAAACTCAGGACAAGTTCGCCTGCTGAACGGGCGGGCCACCAACACCAAACCCATTTTTTTTACTCTGAAGGGGTTACATAGAATCTGCCATCATCGCGACCTGCAGATACTCATTTGCCGGATGAACCCTATTTCATCCCTATCTCTTTGAAGAAGGCCGTCACCGCGTCTTTGCACACGTTTGGGCCTCGGAACACCGCGTAATGAGCCAGCGGATTTTCGTAACCCACCAATTTTGCTCCCTCGATTTTTGATGCAGTTTCTTCAGCAAGAACGTACCTGAGCCATTGATCGTTTTTGACGTGCAGGATGAGCGTTTTTGCCTTGATACGGCCGAGCTGGTCGTTGATATTGTAGTTATCGAGCATATGATTCCTGAAAATGAGGTCATCCACGTCAAAATCCTTGGCCTTCGATATTAGGTTGGCTCCTTCGTCACCTTTGGGCTCCCAATAGAAAACATCTTTTTTTACCTCGTCCCATGGCTGTTTCACTCGGTAATCAAAACTGTACGCAGTCTCTCCGAGAACCGACCATCCGAACATCATCCCTTTGTTGGGATGCTGCTCTTTTGGTAAATTATAGTAATCTCCGCTGGTCTTCTGCCACACCGGGTCACTCTGCATTGCGGCGGTCATGATCGTAAAGAGCCACTCCAAAACCGGGTCAGAGGCCGTGCAGCCTCCGATGGGCATGATCGCATCCACGAAATCGGGATGGAGCGCTGCCAGGACGTAGCTTTGAATGCCCCCCATCGATACACCGGTGGCGAGTTTCACCTTGGCGACCCCCAGGTGGTCCTTGAGCAAACGGTAATTGGCCTGCACACAATCGAAATACGAGTACTGTGGGAACTTCATTCCCAATCCATCGCTGGGCTTGCTGGTCCCCCAGAGTCCTAAAGCGTCCAGGAATATTACGTAGTACTTGTCGGTATCGATCAGTTTACCTGGTCCCACCACCGGGCCTTCGGCAAATGCGTTACCTTTTTGGCCATCATACCACCAGAAGTACATGAACGCTGAGTCACCGCCGTAGTAAGAGCTTATGATTACAGCATTGACGATTTTCCCGTCCTTATCGCGTTCCGGGGTACCCACGGCTATATAGGACAGGCCAAGTGGTTCCCGCCCCAACGATTCAAGGGTAACGCCACCCGCGCCGCCCAATTCGAAGGAGGCTGGTTGCCCCGGATCGTATTTTCCGCCAATGATAAAGTTGGGCACAGAATAGTATTGCTTGAGGGATGCCAAATCCGCCACGCCTGACAGTCGCGTTATTGGCTCAGCATAAGCGCTGGCCACCGGGACGACGAGAACCGGGACAAACAGAACGACAAAAAGCCATCTCCTGAGGTTGTTGGTCGATAATCTCATTGACCTGCTCCTTCTCTATTTGACAAGTTTGACAAGGACAAAAAAAGTAACGAAGAAGATAAATATGAAGACACAAAAATATGGCTTGGAAACTAGTTTAACGACATCAGGCTCATGGATAAAGATACTAAACAGCTTGATGGCAAGAAGCAAGCCAATTAACGCAAATAGTATTGGCAGCGAAATAATAGAGTATCAAACTCTATCTCTACGACGTCCATACACCGGAGAACCCCCGTTTGCCGGATGAACCGGAAATCCCTCGGGTTTAACGGTTTACAAATTATCCTGGACGGACTTAACCAGTTTCTGGATCTCTTCGCCAGTGAGCTTGCCGTCTTTTCTAAAGATCAGGGTCCCTTTTTTATTGAATACCATGACATTACTGCTGTGATCGGCGATATTCCAGGCTTGGACCAACACTTTCTTGTAATCCCTGACATAAATGGTCTTGGGATAACGTTCCTGTTTTTCTTTCAAAGCCAAATTTATAGCGAAATTAGGCAGCATGGAGGCGGCCATGTTCACGATTCCATAGGATTGAAATCTGTCGGTGGGGAACTTCTCTTTATCCAGTGCATCGCTGGCCGGATTGTTGGTATCCTTCTCGTCGGGAGAGACATAAAAGATGACGGAAACTTTTCCCTGCAGCTCGTCGCTGCTCCAGGGTGTTCCGTCCAGCCTTGCACCCACTTTCTCCTTTAATTCCACGCTGGGAGGAGGTTCCCCGCATTCCAGAGCCCAGACGACTTGATTGATTAGCAATGCAGCCATCACAAGGATCAACACTATCAGCCAGTGTTTAACGATGGCGTTCCATTGCTCGATCTTGCGTTGCTTTAATTCCAGCGAAAACGACATTGCCGTCACCTCCAAAAGATGTGGTTTCTCGAAATGGGAAAACGGGCTCTGGCATGCCATCTGTCTCACGACAGCGCCCTTCAAGAATGAATCCAAGAGAAGTCTGTGAAACAGGAGAGCTACCCCTTAGGATGGTATGGAAGTTAATTGGGCAACATATAGCTAACATCAATTGTGGCCGTTCCATTCTTACAGATCGGGAGACCCAGTTCACGTGCAAACACTCTCGAATTTAAATCTGGATTATCCGATCAGTTTGGAAATTGGCAAACCCATAACTCCCAATCTGGTCGACATCGTAAAGGGACACTGGCAGGTCCGGGCCAGTGGCTTGCTACTGTGAAACTTTGAATGAGTCCAACTCATCTGTATACCGTTCATGGCGAACGCCGCCTGCGTTGTAATACTCCTCAACAGATTTCACAGGTCGCTTAATTTCAGGCACATACCAAAAGGCCTTGTACAGGCACCCTGTCGCCGTTTGCGGGGCAATCCTCTTTGACTGTACCACTACAGTTGATCCATCCCGATTTGTTTGTGTGCTGCTGCCAACCTTAATCGCTGGCTCAAGCTCAGCTTTCCAATTCCCTTCCGATTCGACCTTGATAGCTGTAAAATGTCCAGCCGGCACATCCACATCTTCCCATCCTATTACAATATAATCATGATGGAACTGTTCTACTTTGTGTTCTTTATTGGGATGATATTCTGTATAATCTATTTCCCACGATTTACCTGGCTCAAGTGGAAATAGAAAAGGGCGATTTACAACCTTTTCTTTACCGTTTACATTTCTGAACCTACTCCAATCTTTGCCAACTAGGTGTTCCTTTGGTGCTTGCGTAGAGCCTTTCTCCTTTATATTTAAAAGAATACTAGTCGAATCAATGCGAACAACAGTATATTCGGTATATTTCTGGATCCAACCGCTTTGACCTTTTTCTGTTGTGCTTCTATATGTCCAACTGTCCCCCGGTTGCACGAAAGGTAATCCAACGGGTTCGGCGACAGCCAACAGTGGAAAGAATAATAAGCAACTTAAGAAGATGATGATTTTCTGCATGACATCCTCCATTTGCAAAGTGTGCCGGTTTGAGTGCAACCCCTCTGTTAGCGTGAACGCTGCAGCAAGTGTGGGCTATTCATCCGAACCGCATTTTCGGGTCTGATTCTGCTCGAAAAAACTTCTGGAACAACCCCAAAGTCACAAAACCATACGATTTCGCAATCGAAGATGCAAGAGAAAAGGTCAATGGGACTGGTTTGGCGGTTCAGAACACACTACCACCTCCACAGTTGATGCCTCGTTTCCCGCCTTGCCATGTTGAGGGGCTCACATGAAAGCCTTTCCCTCCAAATACCCATCCTTCTTGCCTCTGCAGGGTTTCTCGCTCTAAAGTCCAGCATGGAGGAAAAGGTTCGGTTAATAAACATTCATACGCAACGTTAAGAGTAAGTCCATCGGCGCACAGCAACCCGCTTCTTACGGTTCCTGGAGCGATCCCGTCCAGGTTTCAAAGGACTGGTCGCCATTTTCCTTCGGAGTATAAAAAATCGTATAGGTAAGATATTTGGTGCCTATGAACCCGTTTGATCTCCCTTGAGTATATTTCTTCCGCCACGTTCCGGTGTTGAAATAGACCTGATCCATACCGTTCGTCGTGACCCGGATGGGCACCTCCAGTGCATTGTGGGTGTGTCCCATGGCCACGTATCGGTAGGCGGAAGTATGAGTCAAAAAATCCTGCGCCGCTTCGATCAAAGCCTCATCCGCTTTGCCTGGTTGAATCCGATCCGACGACCCGAAGATTGTATTGAATATTGTAACCAGATCCTCGGCAGCACCTACGTTGAACTGCTTGAACATTTCTATGGCGGCCTGAAGCATATCGCTGGAATCGGGCGCAAAGGGATTCAGGGTGCGATGCCTCTTGTACCACCTCTTGACCATGTCGAGATTGTTAAAGTTTTGGGCGATGTCCTTGACTGCATGGTTGATCTCATTCTGGATGCCTGGATTCTCTTGAACCTGATAGAAGAGCCACTGTAAGACCGCCGAATACGGCCTTATGTTGTCGATTTCCTGCAGATTGCGCTCAAGAGCTGTGAGTTGGCTTGCTGGAAGGGGAGGAGTCATCTGCTTCACATAGTTCATGATCGTATAAGGTAGGCCGGCCACAAGTTGCGTAGTAATCGCATCTCCTATGGGGACCTGGGCATAGTCGGCATTCGTGTAATTGGTTGTTCCTTCATAATTCCATTGGTCGAACTCATGGCCGTGCCGTGCAAAGACGCCGTACCTGTTGCTATACTGAAGATCATCGTATGAATGCGGAAACGGAGTCGTGTCTGGGGGCATCCCGAGGCCAGCCCGGACCTTATCCCTAAGGCTGTCGAAGATGTTGCAAAGCCTGTCATGGTTGCCGGGAATGTAGACCCTTTCGAGTTCCACTGGTAAGTGGCAAACGTCCGTTAGGTTTTGAAATATGCCGAAGGTGTCGGAATTCTTCTGCAAGATTTGATCTATTATGTTATTGGCATGCGCCTCGACAGTTTTCCAGTTTTTATCTATGTCCCCCCACGGCCTATCAGCTTCTGGGACCTTAAGCCAGTAAGTCGTTCTGAGCAGATCGAAAATATCACCCAGGAAAACGATTCTCACTTCCTCCGGCTCATCGCAGAATTTACAGATGTCCTCGAAAGTCCCCTTGAAAGCTTGGGCCGGTATATTATGCCCCCCGGCCGTTTCATCGATGAAATGGAAATCACTCATGAAAACCAGCATCGCCGACCTCCGTGATATGGGTTATTTTTGGAGCAAGGGCCAGATCTGGGGCCAACCCTTGAAATTAGAAAATTATAGTGTAATCCCCCTTCCTACTTTCTTGCCGATTTCCATTTTCAATAGGTGACCAGTTCCACTCGTTTCTGGGCTCCAAAGGAACGTTGCTGCCTGGATAGGGAGGCGCGATCTTCAGTTCGGTTTTCTACATTGGCGGCTTGACCAGCTTTCTGGGTTTGGCAATCAAGATCCTCACCGCAATGTTCAGCCTTGAAGGGAATTTTTGCTTGGAAATGGCAGATCCTTTAGCTGTGCCCGCTCTGCATGTGATCACAACCATTTTCGGGCGGAAAGGCCTCCCCCCGCCGCTACGGGAGTCAGTTCCGCCCGAGGGTTACGGGATGGGGACTAGTCAACTCTTCAGCTACGACGTTCCGGGATGCCGTGGCGACCTTCTTTGGCACGCGGAACAATCGCGTCGATCACCTGCTCGGCTGGCTGCGTGCTGTGCCTGACAAAACCAAATTCCGTATTGTCATGAACGTGTGTCATCATCAGCTTGCTATTTGTTCCGTGATGGCCAATAAAGATGTGATACATGCTTGGGATGCGCACGATGAAGTAACTCGATCGGTCTTTGCCGGAGAGCCCAAGCTGTCTGTCTCTCACCTCCACGAGATCCTTGACCAAATTATGCCTGCCAAGACGCCTGAACCTCCAAAGTCCCTCCTGTTTGGCAACCGTCACGGAGGAGAGGCTTTCCCGTTCTTGATAACAGGATAGACCAGTTCCGCACCATCGGTCAGCAGCTTACGGGCATCATTGCCGGCGAACTGTGGGGCTTTGCCTGGTTCGGGCAGCACCCTATGTTGTGATTTTGAACGAAAACGGCTCAGAAGGCATGCCTTCGTCACTCGTCACGACGATACTGACATCACCGGTCACATCGGCCGGAATAGTGACTTCGATTTGCGTGTCTTTCCAGTTACCCACCTCAGCTGGCTTGCCTCCGAACTTCACAGTGCCCTTTCCTTGCTGCGAGCCGAACCCTTCGCCAAACACATTGATCTGCGTTTTGGCAGCATCCGAGCCCGAATCGACCTTCGAGATCTTGGGCACCACGGCGCTCCCGGTCTTCACTTCGCCAGACAGGGGCGCGATTTTGAACAGCTTCGGGTCAGAAGGTTTGCCTTTGTCATTCGTCACGACGATACTGACATCACCGGACACATCGGCCGGAACAGTGACTTCGATTTGCGTGTCTTTCCAGTCACCCACCGCGGATGGCTTGCCTCCGACCGTCACTGTACCTTTCCCTTGACCAAACCCTTCGCCAATCACCTTTATCTGTGTATTGGCGGCGCTCAGCTCCGGATCGAACTTCAAGATCTTGGGCGCCACGGCGCTCCCGGCCTTCACTGCGTCAGACGGGGGCTTTTGAGCGGCTTCGGCGGTTGCCTTGGAACCGAAGTAGAAGCCAGTGATCGCCGTCAAGGTGCCGGCCAGTAGCATGAGCAGCTTCTCCGCTATGTCGGGAACCCTGGGCGCGAACACGACTAGGTGGAAGACCGCAACCGCCAGTACAAGGATGAGCGTCACCGCGACAATGCCTCGCGTGAGCCCAGTGAGGCCGGTTGGCCCCTGGTCCATGTCAACGAGGAGGGCCTTGATCTCGTCAGTGCTTAAATGACTCTGCAGTTTACCGAGAACTGTGGCCCGCTCCTTGTAGCTCTTGTAGATGTCGTAGATCGTGCATATTAAGGGCAGCGCAAAGATGAGCAGCAAGTATACAAGGAGGAGTACCGCAAAGGAGATCAGAGGCTGCTCCGCAGGCTCGACGTAGGTCAGCTGTCCAACCGCCAGCGGCTTATTGTCCTTGTCGAGGACACTAACATAGGCCCGCCCTACAATGTCGAGCTTCGGAAGCAGGACGGACACTTTCCCTTCCGGCTTTTGCACCTTGACGGGATCTCCACCGCCTATGCTAACGCTTTCGATCTTGTCTGAGATGCTCTTATCCAGCGAGATCGTGATCGTCGGCGCGGTGCCCTTCAGAATATGATCGGGGTTGAAGGATGCTTGCGGCTGGTCCGCGAGGATAACGACGGCGGTTGCCACGATGACGACCACAGCGACGACGGCGATGGAAATGATGCGACCTGTACGCATAATGCCTCCTTTTCGGCGTGTGTTACCAACGCCGACGAGCAGATAGTCCCTACAAACCGCGGAAGTTGACAGAACCGTTCTCATCCAAAATTGCCCCGTCGGGTCCAGACCGACGGCTGGGGTACTCCGGCCACGCTGGGACCTGCCAGTGCCAGGTGCGTCCCTTATATCATTAAAAGGTTTCTCAAAGGTTACATCACAACAGGACGTTATGAAGGTTAGAGCGGCGTCCGGACTGGACTTGCAGAAAAGCACCGTGTTTACAAATTTTTTTGCTCATCCGGCAAAAGATTACATGTGGTTGGATTTTTGCCCCGAAAGGGGAGGCGCTTCGCAAGTTTAAGCTGTTACGACGGGGGGACATGCTGCTGACTGTGATATGCCCCTTGCGGTGTTCAAGGACGCATGGAAGATAGATAATTGCCTCGATCGGGCGGCCCTGGCGGCCCCCATTGACTCAATGGTTTCGGCGTTGGGCAGATTAGCTGTCCGGCAGACACCTTTTTGTAGGATCTGGTGTTCCTCAGCGCCAGGCATTCCAGGGTATTAAGTGATCATCAATCCCCCCCACCGACCCGGTCATAAATGAAGACAGGTCAAAAGAAAGGTAGGCAACCAAAGGACCAATCTCTTCAGGCTCACCAAGTCTCCGCATGGGGATCGATTTCAGATATCGTTCGAGCATCGCTCTGTCTTCGAGTAAATGAGCTATGAGATCGGTACGAACCCACCGGGGGGCCACGGCATTTACGTTTATGTTATGCCTTGCCCATTCGACGGCAGTGGCTTTGGTGAAGTGCGCCACGGCTGCCTTGCTTGCATGGTAGATGGCCCGATTGGGACCTGCCACGAAGGCGCCGACCGACGCCATATTCACCACCCGTCCGTACTTCTGCGCAATAAAGTGGGGGCCGGCCGCCTTGGTGTAAAAGAACATGCTCTTCAGGTTTGCGGCCATCACCCTGTCGTAATCTTCTTCAGTGGTGTCAAGCAGCGGCTCGGGCAGTTCCATCCCCGCGTTGTTCACGAGAATGTGCAAGCCACCGAGTTCTGAAATGGTTCTCCCCACGACAACGGAGAACCCTCTATGGCGCTCGGGGATTGCCACATCAATAATAAGACCCATTGCGCGCTTTGAGATCTTAACTTTACCACACTTAGTACGATGAGACACTACCCCTGTTGCTTAAGCTTTTTTACTTCCTCTAAAATCTTCGGTAAGATTTCGCCGGTTTTTCCCTGGATAAGGTAATCAGACAGTCCCTCTGCGGTTAGAGGTGTCGGCTCGGCGTTTATCTCTATTATGGTCACACGGAATTCATCTACTGCTTGCAAACCGGTTTCCGTTTTTCTTGCTCTTCCCCCTTTTCGCTGCCTCGCTATCCTTGGCAGGTCAGCAAAGGGATAAACGACGGCCGAAGTCCCACAGATCAGCATCAGGTCGCATTTCGAGGCTTCTTCCAGGCTCCTGCTGATAACATCCGAAGGGATTGGCTCCCCAAAGTAGACGATATCAGTTTTTAGAATGCCATCGCATTTAGGGCACTGCGGGGGTAGTTGAATCTCCCGCAAGAGTTTTACCAGGTCAAATTCATGGCTGGGAAATCTGGAATTGCAGGCAGTGCATCTTAACTTCAAAATGCTGCCGTGATATTCGACAATGTGTTCCATTCCGCCCTTTTCGTGAAGTCCATCGATATTTTGAGTTATCACCGACTTCAAGATACCCATTTTTTCAAGATCGGCCAAAGAGTAATGGCCAGGGTTTGGAATGGCCTTTTCCAGGTTTCCCAATAAGTTCGGACTGGTTAATCTCTCTTCCCACCATGCTTTGGGATCTCTCAGAAACCTATCGTAGCTGAGATAGGCCCTTCTTTCCGCCTCAGGGTCCTTGCTCCAAATACCTGAAGGCCCTCTAAAATCAGGAATGCCTGACTCAGTTGAAATGCCGGCCCCGGTTAGCGCAATGGCATATCTCGAGCCCACTAATTCTTTGGCCGCTCTTTCAATCAGGTTCTCCATGCTCTTCACCCCATAGTTATTTTGTCGGACAATATACAGACCCTGACAGAGTTCCCCGTAGCCTTGGAATTTATAGCCTCCGTTAGCAGAACAGACACAAGTTGCGTCCACGCCGGGCACGGCTTGAAATACGGAGTAATCCATATTAAGCCAAGAACCATATTCGGAACAAGGGAGAAGCACTGGCCTGATTGATGCGGGTGCGGTGGTTGTCTGCAAAAAGAAAATCAGCCTGGAATTTACGTTGGCGCCGGCCAATGTCAGATCATTGGCAGAAGACGGTATAATGGATGGGATGCGTGCATCTAGGATGGGCAGCCCATGAAGGTTTACAAATGTGACGGACAGGGAAAGGTTGTTCGTGCTCTTGTGAGGCAATGTTCAAAAAAGTGGCGTTGAGTTCCTACCCGATTCGGGCATCTTTGTGCTTATTTCTGGTTCCATAAGCTGCTCACCCAAAGCGATCCGAAGCATGAGCCGCCTATGCCTGCAATGAAAAGGAAGAAATATCAGGGGCCGTCCGGCGTATGGCGATTTTGACTTTCTTCCACCTGCTCGCCAAGATGCCCGTCCCTCTTTTTTTCATCTAAATGGAGGGCTTACTGCAACATGGCAAGCTTTGCGTTGTTCGTGATGAACGTCAACTTGAGGCCATGGGAGAATTGATTACTCGGAATCGATCCTCCCTTTGTGAAACAGCCCTACCTGTCGGGCCGGGTTTCGAGTTTTGAAAAGCGCCCGGATGATTCCTTATTTTGTTCCATTCGGGCTGATAGCTCTCGGACTTGTTCCTTAAGGGTCTCTAATTCTTTATTTTGCCCCTTCAGGGCCGACACTTCCGCCCTCAGTGCCGATACCTCTTTTTGCTGCTTTTGCACTTCGTTCAACAGCATGGCGTTGATGAGGTGGTAGTAGACGGTCTGGGGTTGACCGGTTTTTGGATCGTACTGCACCAAGTCAGGATAGACCTCGGCAACCTCTTCGGCGATAAGGCCGTACTGCAGTTGGCGAGGCCCTTTGGCGTATTCCGGTTTGTAATGGAAGCTGACGGGCCTTAGTTTCATAAGGCCGTTGCTCGCATCGCCCATATCCTCGATGTCGTCCTTGTACCGGCGTGATGAAGTAAGCGTGCCGAGCTGACCGGTGCTGGGGTCCACATAAACGGCACTTCCAGTGACCGTAGCTCCGGATATACCGGCAATAAAGGTTTCGGTTTGACCGTTGCCGATCCTGATCGTGTCGGATTCGGTTGACGATTGCGCTTGTACATTAAAACCGATATAAATGTTGTTGTTGCCGCCAAAATCTGAGGCAAAGAAGCCGGCTCCCGTGCCCAGGGCGGTGTTATTGAAGCCGGTGGTGTTGGAGTAGAGCGCCCCAGCTCCGCTGGCGGTGTTAGAGTAGCCGGTGCTGTTGGAGTAGAGCGCCTCGGCTCCGCTGGCGGTGTTATTGATGCCGGTGGTGTTGGAGTAGAGCGTCTCAACTCCGCTGGCGGTGTTAGAATAGCCGGTTTGGTTGGAGTAGAGTGCTGCTTCTCCGCTGGCGGTGTTAAAGTAGCCGCCGGTATTCGTGAAGAGCGCCCCAATTCCGTCGGCGGTGTTATAGTAGCCGGTGGTATTGTTGTAAAGTGCAACAACTCCGCTGGCGGTGTTAGAGTATCCGGTGCCGTTGGAGTAGAGCGCATTAAGCCCGCTGGCGGTGTTATTGTTGCCGGTGGTGTTCCAGTAGAGCGCCTGATATCCGCTGGCGGTGTTCGCGCCGCCGCCGGTGTTGGAGAAGAGCGCTTCATATCCGCTGGCGGTGTTGCCGCCGCCGGTGGTGTTGGAAGGCAAGGCTGATATGCCGATCGCTGTATTGTTTCCATTCGCTACGAGCGGTCCAGTATACACAAAACGAAGCCCTACGACCTTGATGTATGCCTGAACTGAAGAGTGAGAGGCAAAGTTGATCGAGATGTGATCATGACCCGGCTTCAGTGTTCCCGGTAGTATGCTGGACACATCGATTTCCTGGAGTTCCTTTACATCAGCAGCAGGCATGCCATCCGAAAGATTGGCAAAGGACTCAAGGCCATTAGTATAGCTTTGTCCACCACTTGCAACCGTAATGGTTACATTGTACACAAGATTTACAGCCTTTGTCGGAATTATTATAATTTTCGCACTGGTGAAAGATGTCATGTTATCGGGTACGGCGAAGCTGAAATAGGCATTCCCGGTGTTCGTGACGCCCCAATTACCATAATATGTTTCAGCCCCCGATGGTGCTACCCATAACTCGTCTGCCAAAGCAGATATTGCTGAAATCTGCAATAGCAAAATGCCTGAAATCAACAGACAGATTTTCGTATATTTTTTCATTTAAATCCCCTCCTGATTGCAATTTTTTGCACTGTCTCACCTCTTTTTAAATGCACGAGTGGGGACAAACCATAAGGCGAGGGGCAGACCACTCTTGTTTCCACTTTGTCAACTGTGACAGCAAGTGTCAAGGGCGATTTTAGAGGGTAGGAAGTGGGTATCATCCTACCTAAATATACTTTTTTAAGCTGATATTACAGTGTCTTGGCAAAATCGGAAAACTCATACTACATACTGGAACTTTCTGTTGACAGGAGAGCAAGGCAATTGGACTTTCTCATATTGAAATTGTTGTTTGAACGAGATTCCACGCCACTTCCGACGGCCGTTCAGCGCAGGCTCACGCGTATTGATACATCTGGTCACACGCACAATGGGCGCCGCTTGAGAAGTTCCCAAATAGCGCCAATACCGGTCATCCCGGTTACGATCATGGTGGCCGGACCCAGAAAACCGGTCCGGCCGTCAATGTAGAAAATCTTCGCTATTGTGCTAAGTAGTCTCCATTCGGCCATCAACATCCGCCTGCGCCATGCCCGCTATTGAAACAGTATAATACCCGTTATGGCGATGATGTTGCCTATAATGAATAACAGGACGGTAAAACCTATTAAATCACGAATGCTTATCTTGGCTATTGCCAGCAGGGGCAATGTCCAGAATGGGCAGACAATATTCCAGACACTTTCGCCCCACGCAACACCCATGGCAACTTTCCAGTGCTCGACACCCAACTGCGCGGCAGCGGGCAGCATGAACGGCGCCTGCACAACCCAGTGCCCCCCGGCTGAAGGAATAAAAACACTGATAATGAGAGAA
>Ga0187862_10002567_pt1 | contig 18242 bp, 15 predicted proteins | sample June2016WEW_10_1_FD_133003 | JGI IMG/M metagenome (GOLD analysis project Ga0187862, IMG submission 133003) | Peatland microbial communities from SPRUCE experiment site at the Marcell Experimental Forest, Minnesota, USA - June2016WEW_10_150 | ecosystem: Environmental > Terrestrial > Soil >...
GACCCGAGCAATGGTAACGGCAATGGTGGCCACGATTTCGGCACCGGTCTGAGCGATGACCAGAAATGGCAGATCATCGAATATATGAAGCAGATGTAGCGCTCGGTTGAGCCGCGGCGCAGCGTCCTGGCCGGGCGCAAGCGTTGACGCCGTGCGGCCTTTGGGCTGGAACAGACCGTCCAAAGGAAGCACGCCACTTGACCCGGATGCTGATCGCCGTCGTGGCGATGTTTCTGCAACAAACCTGCGGCTCGGTGGCCCGCGTGCTGCCGGCCGTGCTCGCGCCGCTGATTATCCACGAACTGAACGCCGATCCGTCCTGGGTTGGGATGTATTTCGGCCTTGTCGCGATCGCTGCGCTGATCGGACAGCTCGGATCGGGCGGCTTCATCATTCGCTACGGCGCCATCCGCATGAGCCAGATCGCATTGCTTTCCACCGGCGCCGGGTTGGCGGTGGCGGTCATCGGCGGCACGGCAGGCTTTGTGCTGTCGGCCCTGGTCGGCAACGGCATCGCGGCCGTCGCCACGCCCGCCAGTTCCCAACTGCTTGGCCGATGGGCGGTGCGGCGATACGCGCCCTTCGCTTTCTCGATTACCCAGACCGCCATCCCGGTCGGTATCCTGCTTGGCGGCTCGATCGCCCCCACCCTCGCCCAATCACTGGGCTGGCGTGGCACAATGCTGGTCAGCGCCGTAGCCTGCTGGTGTTTTGTGCTGGTGCTGCAACCGTTGCACGGGCGGCTCGACACCGAGGCATCACCCTCCCACCGGGTCCACATGTCCGACTTTCATACGACGATCACCGGTGTGCTGGCGGTGACGGAGTTGCGCGGGCTGTCGTTTGCGTGTTTTGCTTTCAATGGGCTGCAAGCGGTGTTCATTGCCTATTTCGTGACGTATCTGGTGGCACTTGGTTACAACCTCGTGGCGGCGGGCGCCTTATTCTCCGCCGTGATCGCCATCGCCATTCCGTGCCGGATCCTCTGGGGGTGGGTTGGCAGCTTCTATGTCGCACCGCGGCTGGTGATGTCCGGTCTGGCGTTCGGCATGGCCGCGAGTGTCGCACTGACCGGGGCCTTTTCCGAAGCCTGGTCCGCCATCGCAATCGGCGTAGTAACCGGCGCGCTGAGCGCCACAGCGATGTCCTGGCACGGCATCCTGCTGTCGGAATCGGCTCGCCTCGCGCCCGTCGGCCGGGTCGGTTCGGTCACCGGCGGGGTGCTGTCGTTCGGACAAATGGGCGCGTTTCTGTGTCCGTCGGTATTTTCATTACTGCTTCGTCTGACCGGCGGCTACACCGCCGGATGGGTGGTCTGCGGCATTCCGGCCGTGCTGGTCGGTGTAAATTTGTTACGACAGAAGTCAAACGCAGAACGTTGCGGATAGCATGATGCAACGATTCCACAACAAATATTACCTTGCCGTTTCTCATGCGATTGCAACCTAAGATCTCATCTTCACTCGAAACGAAACGTCAGAGAAGCAATATAAAGCGCTTTCTTTTGTCACCCACATGGATATCGCCGCGAGGCAAAAATGATGCGGACGAAATGGAGCGGAACGTTGCACAAGGGACTTCATCAACCACGCCCGCGACAGAACGCTGCCAACCGTCTGTTCGGACGGAACAAAATCTTGGCACTCGCGTTGATGGTATGGCGCGCCAGAGCGGTTACGTAATGACTTTGAAGGGATATGAACGATGGCTCCCTTGCCATTTCTTGACTGGCCTCCCGACCTGTTTGCTGCCGCGCACGCTGCGGTCGAGGCCGCGCCGGCCCCCCGCACGCTGAGGTTCAATGAAAATAATCGTGCCTGTGGGTGCAACCAAAAGCATTACCGGGCCGTTTCCGCGGTGGAAGGCGAAGCCGGCAATCGTCGCGTGCTCTGGTTCCGAACCATTGGGTGCAAAAACAGGCACACTTTGCATTGGTATGAGGAATGATGTGACATGAAAACAAGCAAGCCGTCCGCATCCGTCAGGTCCGCGCCCGGGCCGGCACCATGGCTTAGAGAAGGCGCCGGATATCTTCTCGCGGTCGCCGTCGTCGGCACGGAGCTGATCGCCCGAATTACATTGGTCATGCTTCATTAGAGTATTATGTCATCTGATCGAAGCCGCGGACGCTCCGTTCTGCAAAGAACGGAGCGTCGCGGAAATTTGCATTTCTCTACCAATTGTTGTTCCGCTCCAGAATTTATTCAGCGGCCAGCGCCCTGTTCACGCCACGTGCCCGTTCGATATCCGGACCACGATACTGCGTCTCTGGAATCGTTCCCAATTGGGAAGGACGAAGCTTCGGCCCAAGCCCATAGAATTCCTGGAAACTCATGATCAGCGGATGCCATTTGTCCGGATCGACCCGGTTCGGTTCACCATCCATCACGATCGATTGATCTACGTGCACCCGCTGGATTCTGACCTCGATCAGTTTGGTCCTTGCTCGTAACACATCATCGTCCTGGGCCAGCCCGTGCACTGCCTCGACGACCGCCTCAAGCTGCACCGGGCATTCGCGGACCCGGGGAGCACGCACTGTCTCGGACGGTATCGCAGTGAAGCCGGACAGGCCGAACTTGTCGCGCTCATGGCGATAGCCGCGCTGGCGTTTCCCCTCCGGAACCGGGTCGGATCCCGTGGTCAGGGCCAGCCGGTCCACCATTCCTGCCAGCGCAGCGGACGGTAGGTTCAGCACACATTCTCCGGTGCGCAGCATATTCTGAGGCGTCTTCGAGGTGGCCGCCAGGCCCAATACGCAGCGCCAGCCCAGCCAGAATGCCGACGACATTGGCGCCAGATTGAAAGAGCCATCCTCGTTGACCGTACTGATCAGGACGACCGGCGTACCGAAGTAGAGGATGCCTGGTTCGATGGTAACGTGCATGGTTGGGTGCCTTGTCAGTGATACGCGGCACCCTGATCAATTGGCGCGGACGATCCCAGTCCGGATGTTGCTTTGAGTTAAAGCCGGGGAGTTAAAGCCGGGGTGTTAGAGGCGGGGTGTTAGAGGCGGGCGGTCACGCTCACTCGTCGTCCAGCGTTGCCTCCACCGCGCGCACCGCCTGCAGCGGCTGCTCGGCGCGCCCGACCACGCGAGGCCCTACGCAAGCCAGCCAGCCCGCGCCATCCGGCGGGCAGCCTGGCCGCAACTCCACCACCGAGGCGGTTTCGTCCCGCGCCACTGCACGGAACGACCGCCAGCCAGTCGAAAGCGGGCCCTGTACACGAACAACGCGGGCGATTGGCTCGCCCGCGTTGTTGTAACCGACCCACTCCAATGTGCGGGGTGAAATCCCGACACTTTCCTCCTGGCGTCCCCGCTTCCAGTGGAGGCGGGCGCCGCTCATGGCACACCCTCGGTCATTTCACCCCGTCTCTCATGCAATCCTGGGCCTCATGCACTCTTGGCCATGATCTCGTCGGCGATGTTACGTGGCACCGGATCGTAGTGGTGGAACTGCATCGTAAACGAAGCGCGACCCTTTGTCATGCTCCGCAGGTGAGAAATGTAACCGAACATTTCTTTCAATGGCACCAGCGCGCGGACAATGATCGTCGAGCCCGAACTTTCCTGGTTCTGGATCTGCCCACGCCGTCGATTGAGGTCGCCCACGACATCGCCCACGTGATCCTGCGGCGTGGTAACTTCCACATCCATGATCGGTTCCAGGATAATGGGAGACGCCTTCTTCATACCGTCCCGGAAGCATGCCTTGGCCGCGATTTCGAACGCCAGCGCGGACGAGTCGACGTCATGGTACTTGCCGTCCAGCAGCGTGTACTTGAAGTCCACTGTCGGGAAGCCGGCCAGCACGCCGGTATCGGCCTGCACCTTGATGCCCTTTTCCACGGCCGGAATATATTCCTTCGGGATCGAGCCGCCGACCACCTTGTTCTCGAATACGATGCCGCCGTTCCGCTCGGTCGGTTCGAACAGGATTTTCACTTCCGCGTACTGGCCGGAACCGCCAGTCTGCTTCTTATGCGTATAGGTCTCAGTGTGCGGCCGCGAGATGGTTTCGCGATACGCCACCTGCGGCGCGCCAATGTTGCAGTCGACGCCATACTCGCGGCGCAGCCGATCGATGATGATCTCGAGGTGCAACTCGCCCATGCCGGACAGAATGGTCTGGCCGGTTTCCTGATCGGTGCGCAACCGCAGCGAAGGGTCCTCGCCAGCCAGTTTCTGCAGACCAAGCGTCATTTTCTCAACCGCTTCCTTGGTGCGCGGCTCGACCGAGATGTCGATCACCGGCACCGGGAACGCCATCCGTTCCAGCACCACCTGGTCCTCTGCCGCGGCCAACGTGTCGCCGGTCCCGGTGTCCTTCAGCCCGACGAAAGCGGCGATGTCACCGGCCTCGACTTCCTTGATTTCCGCGCGCTTGTCGGCGTGCATCTGGAACATCCGTCCGATACGCTCGCGATGACCCTTGGTGGTGTTCATCACCGTGTCGCCCGACTTCAACATGCCGGCATAAACCCGCACAAAAGTCAGCGTGCCGTATTTGTCATTGATGATCTTGAACGCCAGACCGGCGAACGGCGCCTTCGGATCGGCTTTGATACGCCGGCGATCCGGATGCAGCGTCTCGTCCACGCCCTCGTCCAGCGCGACCGCAATGCCGGGCACGTCGATCGGGCTTGGCAGATAGTCGACCACCGCGTCGAGCAACGGCTGCACGCCCTTGTTTTTGAACGCGGTGCCACACAACACTGGCCGAAACTCTCCGGAGATGGTGCCCTTCTTGATGCAGGCCTTCAGCGTCGCGACCGAAACGTCGCCGTTTTCAAAATACTCTTCCATCGCCTTTTCATCGACCGACACGGCGGTATCAAGCAGAGTCTGCCGGTACTCGGCCGCCTTCGCAGCGAGCTCGGCCGGGATCGGCTCGTCGTGGTATTTCGCCCCGAGGTCACCGCCTTCCCAGATGATCGCCTTCATCTCGACCAGATCGACCACGCCGATGAATTTGTCTTCCTCACCAATCGGCAGTTGCAGCGGCAGCGCGACGATATCCAGCTTCTCCTTCAGCGTGTCGAACGCGCGGAAGAAGTCGGCACCGGTGCGGTCAAGCTTGTTGATGAAGATGATGCGCGGCACGTTGTAGCGGTCGGCGAGCCGCCAATTGGTCTCCGACTGCGGCTGCACGCCGGCCACGCCTTCGATGATGAAGATCGCGCCGTCCAGCACGCGCAGACTGCGATTGACCTCGATGTTGAAGTCGATGTGGCCGGGCGTATCGATGATGTTGATGCGGGTGTCTTTCCACTCACAGGTCACGGCGGCTGACGTGATGGTGATGCCGCGCTCGCGCTCCTGCTCCATGTAATCGGTCGTGGTGTTGCCGTCGTGCACCTCGCCGATCTTGTGGGATTCACCGGTGTAAAACAAAATCCGCTCGGTCGTCGTGGTTTTGCCCGCGTCGATGTGCGCGGTGATGCCGATGTTACGGATGCGAGCAAGCGGCGTGTCTGACACTTTAAGATCTCCATACACAAACGGGCGCTTCATGCGGTCTTTCCCCCGCGCGCCCGCATCGTTCCGGCGGCTCGAGTCCGAGCCGGCATATCTTGGCGGTCAAATGCTCTCGCACGCGCCATTTTGCAAGTGCGAAAGCAATGGAATGCGCATGATTGCCACGCTGTCTCACCAATTGTCATCGTTTGATACGATGTTCCGTGTATGATTTTGCCATGGATCTGCGAACCGCTCACGCTTTGGTGCGCTTCGGCATGGGTCCGACTGGCGCGGAGCCGCCGCCGGCCGACCCAACCGCATGGCTGCTAGGCCAGCTTCACCAGGCTGATTTTTCCGTCGATTTTTCCGGCAGCGTTCCGCCGCCATCCACCGAGGAAGGCCTTGCGGCACTGCGGACAGATCGTGATGCCAGAAAGGCCGCCCGCGAGGCGGATGCTGGGATGGCCACCGCGCAGCCGGTCCCCGGCCCAGGCGGACGGCTGACGAATTTTGGCCCCCCGAGGCCAGAGGCCGGCACGCAAGGGGACCCTGCCATGGCGGGCCAGCCGGATCCTGCCATGGCCGCCCGCCAGGTCGCGGTTGCCGGTTTGGCTCGCTCGCGCGCTCTCTATCGGGAGCAGGGACTGGCAGCAGTGGGCCGAGCCGTTGCGACGCGGACCCCGTTCCGCGAGCGCCTGGTGTGGTTCTGGACCAACCACTTCACCATCTCACTGCGCCATGGTGGCTGCGCCGCAGTTGCCGGAGCCTTCGTGCAGGAAGCCATCCGCCCACACGTCACCGGCCGGTTCGAGGACATGGTGCTGGCGGTCATGCGGCATCCGGCGATGCTGATTTATCTCGACAACGCCCAGTCGGTCGGACCGGACAGCATCGGCGGGCAGTTGTCGCATCGCGGGCTGAACGAAAATCTCGCGCGCGAGTGCATGGAATTGCACACGGTCACCCCGGCATCCGGCTACACCCAGGCTGATGTGACCGCGTTCGCCCGCATCCTGACCGGTTGGTCCATCGAACTGAACAACGAACCGGCCGGTTTCCTGTTCCGCCCGCGCATCCACGAGCCCGGCGAACAAACCGTGATGGGCCGCACCTTCCCCGCGGGTGAGGCCGGCGGCATCGAAGCCTTGCGCTTCCTCGCCAATCATCCGGCGACGCATCGCTCGCTCGCCAGCAAACTGGTGTGCCATTTTGTCGCCGACACGCCGCCTCCGGCTGCGGTCCGCCACATCGAGGGCATTCTGCGCGATACCGGCGGCGATCTGGGTGCTGCGGCAGCAGGCCTTGTCCGGCTCGACGATGCCTGGACCCCTGGCACGAAAATCCGCACGCCGCTTGACCTGACGGTCGCCAGTTTCCGCGCATTGCAGGTGCCGATCGATCCCAGCCCGCCCTTCCTCGCCATTCTCGCCGGACTGGGCCAACCGCTCTGGAGCGCCCCTGCCCCCAACGGCTGGTCTGACGTGGCCGCCGACTGGGTCGCGCCGGAAGCCATGATGCGCCGCATCGACTGGGCTTTTGCTGTCTCCGGTCGGATCGGGCAGCGCGACCCGATGACGATTGCCGACACCTCGCTCGGCCCACTGCTGCGGCCCGAAACCCAAATGGCCATGGCGCATGCGGGATCACGGCGTGAGGCCATGACGTTGCTGCTGACGTCTCCCGAATTTCAGAGGCGATGATGGATCACCTCCCCGCTTCCTCGGCTTTGGCGGTTCCCCGGCGCGCCACGCTGCTAGGCCTCGCATCGGTGCTCACGCTTGGCCGGGTATCGCTTGCCGTAGCAGACGCGGCGACCGAGCAGCGTTTCGTCGTGGTGATCCTACGCGGTGCGATGGATGGCCTGTCCGCGGTGGTTCCCTATGGCGATCCTGGCCTGACTGCTCTCCGGCCGGAACTGGTGCCACCGATGCCTGGCCAAAACCAGGGGCTGCTCGATCTCGGCGGCATGTTCGGATTGCACCCGGTGATGGCGCGATCGCATGCGCTGTACCAAGCGAACGAGTTGCTTGTGGTACACGCCGTCGCCGGCAACTACCGCGTGCGCAGCCATTTCGAGGCGCAGGACTACCTGGAAAGCGGCGCCGATCATCGCATGACCAGCGGCTGGCTGAATCGAGCTGTGGCCGCAATGCCGGCACAAAGCCAGCCGCACGCACTGTCGCGCGCAATCGCCGTCGGTCCGTCGGTTCCATTGTTGCTCCGCGGGCCGCAACAGGTCGCCAACTGGGCGCCACACGGGTTTGCCGAACCGGACCAGGGGATTTATCGGCAGGTCATGAGCCTCAATCGGTCCGATCCGATTATCGGACCGGCGATCGCTGCGGGGTTGCGGGATCGCGGGTTCGGCGACGAGGTCATGGCCGCCGACAAAGATGCTGCGACCGGCCCAGTACCTGGCCCAGTACAAGGCGGCGGACGCTACGCGTTTGCTGCCCTGGCGAAAGCGGCGGGGGAGTTGTTGAAGGCGCCGGATGGACCACGGATTGCTGCAATGGACCTTGGCGGCTGGGATACCCACACCGCTCAGGTCCCTCGGCTAACGCAGGCGTTAACCCAACTCGACACCGGGATCGATGCGCTTCGGACCGCTCTGGGCGAGGCCTGGGGGCAAACCGTCGTGTTGGTGATGACGGAGTTCGGCCGCACCGCACGGATCAATGGCACCCGCGGCACCGACCATGGCACGGCGACGGTCGCCTTCGTGGCCGGTGGTGCAGTTGCAGGCGGACGGGTCGTGGCGAACTGGCCAGGCCTCGGTACCGGTCAGTTGTTCGAGAACCGCGATCTGGCGCCGACCACCGATCTACGGTCGGTGGCTCTGGGCGTTCTGGTCGGGCATCTGGGGCTGAACCCGACGGCGTTGGCCGCAGTGTTCCCGGGCGGCGAGCCCGCCCAACCGCTGCGCGGGTTGGTGCGAACCGCCTGAGATAGCGACGCCGCAATAGCCTGGGTCACGCCGCTGTGGACCCCGCAACGCGCCAATCAGGCGCGCCCAGGGTCAGCGATAATACCCCGGTGGCGGATAATAACCTGGCGGCGGTGGCGGCGGGTAATACCCCGGCTGCGGATAATACCCCGGCTGCGGATAATAGCCCGGCGGCGGAGGCGGCGGTTGCGGTGTAGTCGCGACGCCGCCAACTGCGCCCACTGCGCCACCAATCAGAGCGCCGGTTGCGGCACCTCGCCCACCACCTGCCAGGCCGCCGATCGCCGCACCGGTGCCGGCGCCCAGCAATGCGCCTCCGGCGGCCCGCTGGCCGGGATCGTAGGGATCAGTGCAAGCCGTCAGGCTCAACAGCGCGCCTAGTCCAAGTGCCACCGGCGTGATCAGACGTTTCATGCAACCTCCCAAAGATTTCGAGACGCGTGACTGTGGTCAACCGAGCACTGCCGTGCAACGGAAAAACCCCGGTAAGGTTTCCGCATGGCAGCCGTACCCCTACCAAAATGATACGCTTTGCCGAATTGCATATCGTTTGCATGAAACCGGACACGGTTCGTCAGGCGACACGGCGAGGGCGCAGCCGTCCGAGCGGGGTAACGCGACAGTCCGCGGAGGTGCACAACGCCCCGCCGGCCGTACCGGTGCGACAATCTGTGCGGTAGCGGGATTTCCGCGTGCATGATGGATACGGTATCAATTCATTCGGCAAACAGGGCAATTCAATCGGCAAACAGGGCAATCGGTGCGCCTTTGGCCGGAGCGGGCGCGCGGAACAGCCCGCCCAACGTTGGGTGCTCGGCAAGGACCTCGGCGGATTTGCCTTCGCGTAGCGAGGTCACGTAAATGAAATCGTCGGCGAAGGCGGGCATCGTCGGGCCGGGCACGGGGAATGGCAGTTTCGTTAGCAATTGTCCGGCCGGCGAGAAACAATTGATGCACCCGGCAGACGGTCCGGCGGACCAATAATTGCCGTCCATGTCCGTCGCCGCGCCATCGGGACGGCCGTCCTCGTTGGTCAGCTTTGCAATCACCCGATGGTTGCGCATGCCGCCGGTGGTGGGCTCGAAATCCCAGGCCTCGATGATCGCTGACGTCGAATCGGAATGATACATGGTGCGCCCGTCGGACGACCAGGCAAGGCCATTGGACACGGCGTAGCCCTCGGATTTCTTCTCGATCCGGCCATCGGCGGTGACGCGATACAGCGCACCGAGCGGTCGCCGGGGAGAGTTCTCGTCCATACTGCCGACCCAGAACGCACCATCCGGCCCAACCTTGCCGTCGTTCATTCGGTTGCTGGCCGGTTCGGCGACGGCGGGCGTCAGGTCGGTAATCGCCTGTGTGCTCGGGTCGAACAGCACGACGCGATGGCGCAACGCAACCACCAGGCGGCCAGAGCGGCACAGGCCAAAACTGCCGACGACCTCAGGCAAAATCCAGCTTTCGCGGGCTCCGCTGTCCACCGCGAGTGCATTGATCTTTTTGCCGTTGATGTCGCAGAACAACAGCCGCCGGCTGGCGGCATCCCAGACCGGACATTCTGCGACGCCGCATCGCGAGTCCCAGACGAGTTCAAAAGTGCTCATGGCGTTCCCCCCCACCCGGCTTTGCCAGCCCCGTCACGATACGGGCGAGACGGACCGCCAGCAATGCGGTATGGCAGAGCACCTGCCAACCTGAGGGGAGGATTTTCGGATGACCGATCCGTTCGCACCGTATCAGGCGCTCGCGGATTTTCTGTTGCATGCGTTTGATGCAAACGAGGCCGGTGGCGCGCATGATGTGTCGCACATTGTGCGGGTTTGGCGGAATGCGACACATATCGTGCGGACCGAACCGGAATGCGACACCGAGATTCTGGTGGCGGCGGCAATCCTGCATGATTGCGTGGCGGTTGAGAAAAGTTCGCCGCAACGCCCGTTTGCCTCGCGACTGTCCGCTGCACGGGCTCGCGAAATCGTCGCGCCGCTGCAATGGTCGCCGGAGCGTGTGGATCGGTTGGCGCACGTAATCGAGACGCACAGTTTCTCAGCCGGCCTGGTTCCCGAAACGTTGGAGGCAAAGATTTTCCGGGACGCCGACCGGCTCGATGCGATCGGCGCCATCGGGGTCGCGCGGTGCTTTCATGTGAGCGGGAGAATGGATGGGGCATTGTATCATCTCGGCGATCCGGGCGCCGCGACGCGGCCACTGGATGACGGTGCCTACGCGTTGGACCATTTCGCTGTCAAACTGTTCAAAGAGGCCAAGGCGTTTCTGACCCCGGAGGGCAAACGTTTGGCTGCGGTGCGGACGCAACGCATGACGGAGTTCGTCACGGCATTTGGTGCCGAGATTGAGGGGGAATGACATGATCAACGCGGCGATCGTCGGCCTCGGCCGGTGGGGCAGAAACCTGGTCAACAGCACTTCCGGCAGCACAGCGCTGCACTTTACCACCGCAAACTCTCGCACCCGGCAAACCGCCGACTCGTACTGTCGAGAGAAATCCCTGACCTGGGCTGCAGATCTGGACCAAATCCTGAACGACCCGGCGATCGACGCGGTGGTATTCGCCACCCCGCACAGCCAGCATCCAGATCAGGTCCGTCGCGCCGCCGCTGCCGGCAAGCATGTGTTCGTGGAAAAGCCGTTCGCTTTGACGCTGGCCGAGGCCGATCAAATGCTCGAGGCTGTTGCCAAGGCCGGCATCGTTCTGGCGGTGGGATTCAATCGCCGATTCAGTCCATCGATGACCCGTCTACGCGATGCCGTACGCGGTGGCCGGCTTGGCACCATCGTTACCATCAGTGCTGAACAAACCGCCCTGCACGGTTTGACGCTGACCGAAGGCGCATGGCGTGTGCAGCCGACTGAATCGCCGGGCGGTGCCATGACCCCAATCGGCGTGCATCTGGTCGATGGCATGATCGACCTGCTCGGCCCGATCGACAGCGTGTTCGCCAGGGTCAACCGCCACGCCGCAACCCATGCCGACGACACGACCGATGTGCTGCTGACATTCAAAAATGGCGCAAGCGGTCACATCTTCTGCTCAACCGTTGCAACGCCGAATTATCGGATGGCGCTTTACGGGACCGGCGGGTTCGCTGAAATTCTCGGCCATCAAATGGGCACCTACCGGTTTACCGCCGCCTTGCACGGGGAGGCGTTCGGCGCCGCGGAGGCCGAGGTTTTCGAAACCAAAGGCTTCAACATGTTGACCGCCGAACTTGAATCGTTTGCCGCGAGCATCGAAGCCGGGGATCCCTTCTCCACCCCGCTCGCCGACATCAGGCACGGCGTGGCAGCATTCGAAGCGATCGTGCGATCAGCGGAGTCCGGGCGGCCCGAGACGGTCGAATAAGCAATTTGCACGACGAGCCGAGCGATCAAACATCGACCTCCTCGACCGTCTTCGCGTGTTCCTGAATGAACTGGAACCGCAGTTCCGGCCGCCGCCCCATCAGACTTTCGACCAGATCGGCGGTGGCCGCGCGCTCCTCCGGCGCCGCCACCACTTTCAGCAGCGTGCGCTTTGCCGGATCCATCGTGGTTTCCCGGAGTTGCGCCGGAGGCATCTCGCCCAATCCTTTGAAGCGGCTGACCTCGACCTTGGCGCCGGCCTTGAACTCGGACTTCGACTTGCGCTGCAGGTCAGCGTCATCCATCGCGTAGACCGACTTCGCCCCCTGGGTCAGCCGGTACAGCGGCGGCTGCGCCAGATAGACGTGGCCGTGTCGCACCAGCTCCGGCAACTCGCGATAAAAGAACGTCATCAGCAATGAGGCGATGTGCGCGCCATCGACATCGGCGTCGGTCATGATGATCACGCGCCCATAGCGCAATTTCGTCCGGTCGAAGCGGTCGCCGACGCCGCAGCCCAAAGCCTCGATCAGATCGCGCAACTCCTGGTTCTGCCGAAGCTTGTCAGCCGAGGCCGACGCCACGTTCAAAATCTTGCCGCGCAACGGCAGGATCGCCTGAGTGTCACGATTGCGCGCCTGCTTGGCAGAGCCGCCGGCGCTGTCGCCCTCGACCAGAAAAATTTCCGTCTCGGCGGCATTTTCCCTGGTGCAGTCGGTCAGTTTGCCAGGCAGCCGCAACCGCCGCGTGGCGGACTTTCGCGGCGTATCCTTGGCTTCCTTGCGGCGGATGCGTTCCTCTGCCCGTTCGATGACGAAGGCCAACAAGTTATCGGCAGACGCCGGGTCGGCCGCCAGCCAATGATCGAACCGATCGCGCAACGCGGTTTCGGTCAACCGGGTCGCCTCGGAGTTGGTCAGTTTCTCTTTCGTCTGACCCTGGAACTGCGGCTCGCGGATGAACAGCGAGAGTTTCGCCGCAATCGGATCGAGCGCGTCATCCGCGGTGATCTGACCCGCCCGCTTGTTGCCGCGCTGTTCGCCCCAGGCGCGCAAGCCTTTAACCAGTGCGGCGCGGAAGCCGGTTTCGTGGGTGCCGCCGAGTGGCGTCGGGACCGTGTTGCAATAGGAATGGAGAAACCCTTCGCCTTCATCCAGCCAGGTCACGGCCCATTCGACCTTGCCGGTGGCTTCGCCGGGCAGTGCGGCCTCGCCGGACCAGATTTGCGGCAGGACGCGTGGCTGCTCGCCAATGTCGGCTTCCAGGCTGTCGCGCAGTCCACCGGGGAAATGCAGCACCGCCTCGGCGGGAATGTCCTCCTTCAGGCCCTTGAGCAAGGCCGCATCGCAGGACCAGCGGATTTCCACGCCGCGGAACAAATAGGCCTTGGAACGGCAGAGTTTATACAACCGCGCCGGCTGGAACCGCGGGTTGGGAAACACCTTGGCATCGGGCTGGAAGCGGATCGAGGTGCCACGCCGGTTGTGCACCGGTCCGGCATTGATCAGCTTCGTGACCGGCTCGCCACGGGCGAAATTTTGCTTCCAGAGGGTGCGGTCGCGGGCAACCTCGACCTCCATCGCTTCAGACAAAGCGTTGACCACCGAGCTGCCCACCCCGTGCAGGCCGCCGGATGTCGCATAAGCCTTGCCGCCGAATTTGCCGCCGGAATGGAGCGTGGTAAGAATGACCTGCAACGCACTGAGATTTTTGAACTTCGGATGGGGGTCGACCGGGATGCCGCGCCCATTATCGCGGACCGTCAGGAAACCGCTGGCCTCCAGATACACCTCGATGAAGCTGGCGTGGCCAGCCACCGCCTCATCCATCGCGTTATCCAGGATTTCCGCGGCGAGGTGATGCAGTGCGGTCTCATCGGTGCCGCCGATATACATGCCGGGCCGCCGCCGAACCGGTTCAAGCCCTTCCAGAACCTCGATATCCTTGGCGGAATAATCATCGGCGGGCGGCGCCGGAACCGTCTTCCCGCGTTTTCCCGCTGCTGCCTTCCCGCTTGTGCCAAACAGATCGTTCATGGTGTGTTCCCGTCGCGAGCCCGCACCCTAGCCGGACCTGACGAGTCAGAGCAACCCGAACCAGCGGACGGGCCAAGGCAATCGGGGGAACCTGAGAAGTCCAAGGGCGTCGCCCTCCAACCCACCAGGCGGCATCGGTCCGCTCTTCGCGGCCCCAATCCTCCTGGACCTCCGGCCCGCGCGACAAGCGCGAGGGCAGTCGCCGGGCGAGGCCCTTTGCAATCTGTCCATTGGTTGGGTGTACGAGGAGGGCTCACCGTGGCCGATCGAGATCCGTGTAAGCCCTTCTCCTACGCCCAACCAAATCAATGGTTCCAAGGGCCATTGCCCTTGGTGGGGATCCAAGGGGCAAAGCTCCTTGGTTGGGGTCCGGGGCGGAAGCCCCGCCCAGTTTGTGGCTTGACGGACTCGGGCGTTTCCCATCCAGTGGCGGGGCAATCTTCCAACCCCATTTTCATCAGGTGCCGGCATGTCTGGCTTGTCGGTTGTTCGCGCGACCTTCCTCGCGCTTTGTTTGCTTGCCTCCAGTTTGGCCGCCTCTGTTGCAGGTGCGGCGGACGCTCCCCCCGGCAGCGATCCCGTCCGTGTCGAGACCGGACCTTCGACCGGGATTACGGTGCGGCTTGGCGAGGACCTCGCGAGCCTCATGGATGACGGCACAGCGCGCCGCGTCATCCCTGTGGTGGGCCGCGGCGGCGTGCAGAACATCGCCGATCTTCTGGCAGGGCGCGGCGTCGACATGGCGTTCGTGCAACTGGACGCGCTGGATTACGCGCAGACGCAGAAACTGTTTCCCAACCTGGAGACCAGGATCAGTTACGTCGCCAAGCTGAACTACGTCGAATTCCACCTGCTGGCGCGGCCGGATATCTCCAACATCAACAGCCTGACGGGCCAGGTGGTCGACGTCGGACCGGCCACCGGCAGTACCGCCATCACGACTGCGAGATTGTTCAGGCTGTTGAAAATATCGATGATTCCGAGCAACGATGAACCGGCACTCGCAATTACCAGGCTACGCCGCGGCGAAATTGCTGCGGTTGCGTTCGTCGGTGGCAAGCCGGCACCGCTGCTGCGGCTGGCCAACACCGAAGGGTTGCATTTGCTGCCGATCCCACTGACCACGGACGTCGTCGCTGCTTATGTTCCCAGCCGGTTGAGTGCAACGGACTACCCGGGTCTGGTGCCGCACGACGCGCCGGTCGACACCGTCGCCGTCGCCACCGGCCTGTTCGTTGGACCGGTGCCGACCGGATCGGACCAATATCGCAAGCTGGCCAACGTGGTCGATACGTTCTTCACTCAGTTTCAGACATTGCTGGCGCCCGGCCATGATCAGAAATGGGCCGAGGTCAACCTGTCCAGCCAAATTCCGGGGTGGCAACGATTCCCCGCCGCCGACGACTGGCTCAGACGCAATGCTGCGATTTCTGACGGCGAGGACCTGCGCACGATCTTCATGAAGTTCCTCGACGAGCGGGCGAAGGTCACCGGCGGACAGCAATTGTCACAGGAGCAAAAGGCTGCCCTGTTCGACCAGTTCCGGCGCTGGCAAACCGGCCAGGGCGCGCAGAACAATTGACCGGTCCGGTTGGCCGCTAACGCAGTGTGTCGGGCCCGGAACCCGTTTCGGGCTGGCAATCGCGCTGTACAATTGACCAGCGTTACGGTGGACCGGCGTTTACGGTCCGCTCAGTCGGTCTCCCCGCTGGCCGACGCCTGCAATTGAGCCCGCTCGAGCAATGCAACGGCGGTCGTCACCCGGTCGTACTGCGCCGCCAGACGCTGCTTGATACGCCCGATGCGCGCCACAGTACCGGCGATTTGTCTGGGAAACTCTGCAGCAGCGGCCACCAGTTCCACGTCCGTCATGGCGAGAAAAAGCTCGACCATGCGAAACGCGGCAAAGTCGTCGTCGGCCTGTAATCGCCATTCGGCAAGCGTTTTCGGGGTGCATGTCGGCTCGCGATCCACCTGATCGATCTTATCGGCGGCCGGCAGCGGATTGTCATTCGACCCTGAAGCCGCGATCTGCGGCCGCGCCGCCCCTGCCACACGAGCCTGGGCCTCGCGAGCCTGGGCCACGCGAGCCTGGGCCACACGAGCCTGGGCCACGCGAGCCTGGGCCACGCGAGCCGGGGCCACCGGAACCGGGGCCACCGGAACCGGGGCCGAACCCTGGCTCGCCAGTTCGCCGCCGGCGTTCATCGTTTCCATCAGCGGTGCCAGACAGGCCCGCAATGTCGCGTCTTCGATGTTCGGCAACTCGGGTGGCTTCTTGTTCACGGCCTGCTTTGAGCTTCCAGGCGATCAAGCAATGTGCGCGCCTCTGGATCCCCGAGTGCTGCTGCCTTGCGGTACCAGGCTTCCGCGGCGGCCGGATCAGGCCGTATCCCGTGCGTGTCCGCCCGCAGCAAAAAGTCGAGGTCGTAAGTCTTACCAGCCGAGGTGGCGGCGGTTGCCGAGCCCATCGCGGCGGCGCGCTCGTACAGCAGGCGGGCCGCAATGATGTCGCCCATGGCGACCGCGGCATCCCCGCGCTGCGTCAACAGCCCAATCATTGCCTGTGAGGGCACTGCAGGTTGCAGTCGTGCTGGCGCCGCGGCAGACGCCGGGGCCGGTTCCGATCCTGCCGCGGGGGTTTGTGCGGGGGTCACGTACTGCGCTGGCGCCGGAGGTGCCGCCTGCGCCGGGTCCGATGGCGGGCCCGAGATCGACGTTGTCGGTGATCCCGGCGACGACGCCACTGATTGCGACGAAGGCGCCGACGGCACCGCCGCGGACGGCATCGACTGTGAGCCCGGCGTTGACGGTGGCACTGCCGTCACGGCAGACCCCGTGTCGGAGCGAACGGCGGTCCCCGCCTCGATCGGCGGGTCGATCGGTGCCGGCAGCTCAAACAGCCAGGACATGCAAGCCACGATGAATGCCGAAGCAAGCCCAGAGAGCAAAACGACGCTCCAGCGCACACGCGCAGGAGGCAAAACCGGTCTTCGCATGACCAATTGCGTTGAGCCGCCCGGCTGCACAACGACCTCCCTGGCGGGCCCGGCCCGTGCGATCAGGCGGGGGCCCGCATGCTGGCGAACCGTACCCTCCGCCCTGGCGCCCACCGGCGATCGATCCGCTCCCGCCGGTGGGCCCGCCAATATCGGACGGACCGACGATGCGGTGGCCAGCATCGGCGCACCAGCCGGTGGCGGGCCAACCTGATCCGAAAGGGCGACTGTGAGGTGCCATCCTTCTCGCGGCAAGATCCCGGGCGTCATCGGCGCAAACTGATCTGCCGGCAGCGGCGCATGGTCGTGTGGCTGCGGCTCGGACGTCAACCGATCCGGACCAGCTTCCGGTGGTGCCGACCAGTCTTCCGGCAACATCTCCGAGGCGGCTGCGACCGGGTGGACCGGTACGAGGCTCGGTGGCGACCAATGTTCCGGCAGCAGGTCCGACGCTGCCGGGGCCGGATTGGCCGATTCGGCAGGCCGTGGCGGTGACCCGTTATCCGGCATCCCCCCAGGCGCAAACGAGACCGGGTGAAGCGGCACAGAGGGAGGCGCCGTCAATCCGCGCCCGACCGGCCTCTCCAGGCCAAATCCGGCCGGATCAGCCGGTACGGCAGCAGGCGGCAGCGGCCCATGTTCCGGCTCTGGCGCCGGTGACGATGACGGTGGCGATGACGCCGGATGCGACGGCCTGGTAGCCAGTGATGCCGGACGATCTGCGGCAGCCGCCGCAGAGAGCGGCGTGGTAGGATCATCCACGACGTCGACAGCTGGCGGGCTAAAATCGGTTGGGATTGCCGACTCCAAATTTTCTGGGTGAGCCGGATTTGCGGCCGCTGACGGAGGTTGGTCCGCGGGTGGTGTCTCCGGCACCACCGATGCCGGATCAACCGGTCGGGCCGCCGGAGGCGATGACCGCCCCGGCAGCACCTCCAACGCAAGTGGCTCCAGAAGCGCGCGAAACGCAACGTCGTCCAGATCCTCCCGGGAGGTCATGTCAGCGCTCATGCGACTGTTTGAACGTCCTGGAGATAGGGCCAGGAGCCGCGCGCCGTCGCCGCCGTGCCCTCCGCGGCGAGTGGTTCCGGGCGCGCCACCGGCGGAAGCTGAAGGCCAATGATACCCAGTACCTCATCAACCAGGCTGGCGACGTTGGCTGCCGCCTGCTCGCCGCCGTCCTGCCGCCATGGCGGCTTGCCGGTGTAGGTCATCGACTGGAACGCAGCACGCTGCACCAGTTCGACAGGCAGCAGCGGTAATCCGGCGCGCACGAACTGCGCTCGCGAGTGATCTGCAACCCGCTGGCGCAACACCGGAGTCCGCGACAGCACCACGCGGTGGGCAATGTCGCGACCTACAAGGTCGGCCGCCTTGCGGACAACGCCCACCGTCTTGACCGCCTCGACCACGTCGAACCGGGACGGTTGCGC
>Ga0187862_10002568_pt1 | contig 18236 bp, 18 predicted proteins | sample June2016WEW_10_1_FD_133003 | JGI IMG/M metagenome (GOLD analysis project Ga0187862, IMG submission 133003) | Peatland microbial communities from SPRUCE experiment site at the Marcell Experimental Forest, Minnesota, USA - June2016WEW_10_150 | ecosystem: Environmental > Terrestrial > Soil >...
GCCGCTCGGTCCCTATGCGAACCTGCGCGGCTGGTTCGATCGCGTCGCGGCGCTGCCGTGCTGGCGCGAGACCGCGCCGCAAATGCCGGCGGCGGCGGCGTGATTCAGACGACGGAGGGCGGATGACAGACGACGGATTCTCTATCCGTCGTCTGTCATCCGCCCTCCGTCATCTGGTCGGTACCGGCTTGTCGCCGCGATAGTCGTAAAACCCGCGCTGCGTCTTGCGGCCGAGCCAGCCGGCCTCGACGTATTTCACCAAGAGCGGGCACGGGCGGTATTTGGAATCCGCCAAGCCCTCGTGCAGCACTTGCATGACCGACAGACAGGTATCGAGGCCGATGAAGTCGGCCAATTCGAGCGGCCCCATCGGATGGTGGGCGCCAAGCCGCATCGCGGTGTCGATCGCCTCGACGTTGCCGACGCCTTCATAGAGCGTGTAGATCGCCTCGTTGATCATCGGCAGCAGGATGCGGTTGACGATGAAGGCGGGAAAATCCTCGGACACCGCGATCAGCTTGCCGAGCTTGGCGATGAAATGCTTGGTCGCCTCGAAGGTGGCGTCATCGGTGGCGATGCCGCGGATCACTTCGACCAGCTCCATCAGCGGCACCGGATTCATGAAGTGAATGCCGATGAAGCGCTCCGGCCGATCGGTCGAGGCGGCGAGCCGCGTGATCGAGATCGACGAGGTGTTGGTGCCGACGATGGTTTCCGGCTTGAGCACCGGACAGAGCGCGGCGAAGATGTTGCGCTTGACCGCTTCCGCTTCGGTCGCCGCCTCGATCACCAGATCGCAATCGCCGAGATCTTCGAGCGTATTCGCCGGCGCGATGCGCTTGATCGCGGCCTGGCGCTGCTCGTCGCTGATGCGCTGGCGGCTGACCTGGCGCGCCAGGTTGCCGCTGATGGTGGCAAGCCCTTCGGTGATGCGGTCCGGCGCGATGTCGTTGAGCAGGACATGAAAGCCCGACAGCGCGCAGACGTGGGCGATGCCGTTGCCCATCTGGCCGGCGCCGACGATGCCGATCTTGCGAATGGCCATTGCTTCCGTCCGTTCGCTGCGGCTGCGTTCTTTGGGCCGTTCCTTGACCTCGACCATATTAGCTTACCTCGGATACCCTGAGCCACACCTTGTATTTGCTGGTGCGGCCGCAATCAGCGCTTGACTTTGTCGAGCTCGCTGGCGAGCTCCGGCAGGGCGGAATACAGATCCGCTACCAATCCATAATCCGCGACCTGGAAGATCGGCGCTTCCTCGTCCTTGTTGATCGCGACGATGACTTTCGAGTCCTTCATGCCGGCAAGATGCTGAATGGCGCCGGAAATGCCGACGGCGATATAAAGGTCCGGCGCCACCACTTTGCCGGTCTGACCGACCTGCCAGTCGTTCGGCGCGTAGCCAGCGTCGACCGCGGCGCGCGAGGCGCCGACCGCGGCGCCGAGCTTGTCCGCCACCGGCTCGATATATTTGGTGAAGTTGTCGCGGCTTTGCATCGCCCGGCCGCCGGAAATGATGATCTTGGCCGAGGTCAATTCCGGCCGCTCCGACTTCGACAGCTCCTCGCCGACGAAGCCGGAAATGCCCGGATCGGCCACGGCGGCAGCGGTCTCGACGGTTGCAGAGCCGCCCTCGCCGGTGGCCTGGAACGCCGCCGTGCGCAGCGTGATCATTTTCTTGGCATCGTGCGAGCGCACGGTCTGAATGGCGTTGCCGGCATAGATCGGCCGCTCGAAAGTGTCCGGCGCCACGACCTTGATGACGTCGGAGATTTGCATCACATCGAGCAGCGCCGCGACCCGCGGCATGATGTTCTTTCCGCTCGTGGTCGCCGCCGCCATGATGGTTTCATAAGGGCCGGCGAGCGCGACGATCAGCGCCGCGGTCGGCTCGGCTAGCATGTGGTCGTAAATCGGCGCATCGGCAAACAACACCTTGCTCACGCCGTCGAGCTTGGCGGCGGCGTCCGCCACCGCTTTGCAGCCGGAGCCGGCGACCAGCACGTGCACTTCGGTGCCGAGCGCCTTGGCCACCGTCAGCGCCTTGTTGGTCGCATCCTTGAGCGATTTATTGTCGTGCTCGGCAAGAAGAAGCGTCGGCATCAGATCGCCCCCGCCTCGTTCTTCAACTTGTCGATCAGTTCGGCGACGGTTTTCACTTTCACGCCGGCCTTGCGCACCGGCGGCTCGGTGGTTTTCACCACTTCGAGCCGCGGCTTGGTGTCGACGCCGTAATCGGCCGCGGTCTTCTCGTCGATCGGCTTCTTCTTCGCCTTCATGATGTTCGGCAGCGAGGCATAGCGCGGCTCGTTCAGGCGCAGGTCGGTGGTGACGATGGCCGGCATTTTCAGCTTCACCGTCTGCAAGCCGCCGTCGACCTCGCGCGTCACCATGATGGCGTCGCCGTCGAGCGCGACCTTCGAGGCGAATGTGCCCTGCGGCCAGCCGAGCAGTGCCGCCAGCATCTGGCCGGTCTGATTGCAGTCGTCGTCGATCGCCTGCTTGCCGAGAATGATGAGGCCGGGCTGTTCGGCATCGGCGATGGCTTTGAGGATTTTCGCCACCGCCAACGGCTCGACGGCGGCACCGTCGGTCTTCACCAGGATGCCGCGGTCGGCGCCCATGGCAAGCGCGGTGCGGATGGTCTCGGCGGCCTGCTGCGGTCCGATCGAGGCGCAGACGATCTCGGTAGCTAGGCCTGCTTCCTTGAGCCGGATCGCTTCCTCGACCGCGATCTCGTCGAACGGATTCATCGACATTTTGACATTGCCGAGCTCGACGCCGGAGCCGTCTGCCTTGACGCGGATTTTCACGTCCTTGTCGACCGCCCGTTTTACGGGGACGAGAATTTTCATGGCATTTGAGAACTTGGTTGTGATGGCTTTTTTGGCTGTTCCCGGCGGCAGCCGCCGCGCTCAGTAAGCGGGGCGATGCTGCGGTGCGGGAACCTACCGGCCGAAGCCGCTGCGGTCAACGTGTCAGCTTATGCTGGTACCTTTGGCTTCCGCTTCGCCGGGTTGAATGCATTCGAACAGCCGAATCCCGGCCGGCCGCATCACCACGAACAAAACGGCGCCGGTAATCAGACCGCCGATATGCGCCCAATAGGCAACACCGTCATCGACGCGGCTCGCGGCGTCGATGAACTGCCAAATCGCCCAGAAGCCTATGATCCAATAGGCCCGCAGCCGAAGCGGAATGAGGCCAAGGAGGCAGGTGACCTTGGCGCACGGCCGGAACAGCAGATATGCGGCCACGACGCCGGCGATGGCACCGGAAGCGCCGATCAGTCCGGTTGTCGAGCTCGGATCGCTCGCCACAAACGCAAGGCCCGAGCCGATGCCGCAAGCCAGATAGAAGACCAGGAAGCGCCAGTGCCCAAGCGCCTCTTCGATGTCATCGCCGAACACGAACAGAAAGATCATATTGCCGAAGACGTGCATGAAATTGGCATGCAGGAACAAGCAGGTGATCAGCGTCAGCGGCGCCGGAATGTCGCCCGCACTGCCGCCGCCGATGAGCGCGGCAGGGATCAGGCCTGCGGTGCGCGCGACGGCCTCCGCATCATCCGGTGAGAGCCCGGCGGTCCAGAGAAAGACGCCGAAGTTGACGACGATCAGGGTCCACATCACGTAAGGCGGCGTCGGCCACTCGAACGGATCGTGATCCCATAACGGCATGACCATGGCTTGCCCCGTTGTTGTCAGGTCAGCGATTTTGTCCCGGCTGCCAGAGCACGTCGTGCGTGCCCTTGCCGTTGGCGTAGCGGCTGGCGACAAAAAGGAAATCGGACAGCCGGTTGACGTATTGCAGCACCTCGGCGCCGACGCTTTCGCCCGGCTTGTCCTTGAGCTCGGCGATCATCCGCTCGGCGCGCCGGCAGACGGTACGGGCGAGATGCAGAGAGGCCGCCGCCGGGCTGCCGCCCGGCAGGACGAAGGATTTCAATGGCGCAAGTTCGTCGTTGAGGCGGTCGATTTCGCTTTCCAGCCAATCGACCTGCGCCTGCGTTACCGTCAGCCGCGCGCCCTGCGGGCCCCTGCCCTTGCCGGGCGTGCACAGATCGGCACCGACGTCGAACAGATCGTTCTGGATGCGCGACAGCGAGGCATCGAGCGAACCGTCACCGGCGGTATGCAGCCGCGCAATGCCGATCGCCGCGTTGGCTTCGTCGAGCGTGCCGTAGGCGGCGACGCGCAGATCGTATTTCTTGCGCCGCTCGCCAGAGCCGAGCCCGGTGGTGCCGTCATCGCCGGTGCGGGTATAGATCTTGTTGAGCTTGACCATAGCTCACTTCGACATGAACCACAGCGTGGCCATGATGATGATGATTGCGAAGAATTGTAAGAGCACGCGCAGCCGCATCAGCCTCTGCGACGTATTGGCGGAACCGCCGCGCATCATGTTGTAGAGGCCGAGCAGCAGCACGACCGCGACCGCGCCGATGGCGACCGGGACCGCGAAATGGGACATGAAATTGGCCATGGGCCTAGTTGTAGCCTGGGTTGAGCGGTAGCGAAACCCAGGGGCGGCGTTGCGGGTCCGTCCCCGGATTGCGCTCCGCGCAATCCGGGCTACAAGGAGGCCGCAATCCGCAGAGGAACGCCCGCATGATCGTCGATTTCCAGCACCATTTCACGCCGCGCGAATTGATCAAAGAGGACCCGGGCGACCGCCTGATCCTCAATTACGACGCCTCGGGCGCGCCGAGCTACACGATCCATTCGCTGCTTTACGACCTCGACGAGCACGTGCGGATGATGGATGTAGCCGGCATCGACGCCGCCTGGCTGACCAGCGCCGCCGGCATGTGCGCCGATCTCGACACCTCGCGGCTCGTCAACGACAAGGCGAAAAAGGCCGAGCGCGATTATCCCGGCCGCTTCATCGGCGCCGCCCACGCCCATCCACTCGGCGGCGCCGACGCGTTCAAGGAACTGGCGCGCTGCCGTCACGAGCTTGGCTTCCAGGGCGTCACCATCACGTCCGAATTCGACGGCAAATGGATCGACGATCCGGCGATCGAGCCGTTCTGGAACGAAGTAGAAAAACTCGGCCTGTTCGTGTTCGTGCATCCGGCGCTAAAACTCAATCGCGCCGAACAGTTCGACGCCTACGACACCGCGCGCGGCGTCGGCCGCGAGTTCTCGCTGATCATGGCGACCATTCGCCTGGTCAATTCCGGTTTGTTCGACCGCCATCCGCAGCTAACCGTGCACATGGCGCATCTTTCGGGCGGCATCGCCTCCATGCTGGCGCGCATCCGAAGTTTTCAAGACAAGGACTTTTGGGGCACCGCCGGCAACCCGCGCCATGGCGTGACGCCCAAGCACGACTTCGACTATTACATCCGCAACAATCTCGTCTTCGACACCGCGGGTTTCGCCGGCGGCATGGGCGCGGTCAAAGCGGGATTGTGCGAAATCCCGGCGTCCCGCATCGTCTTCGCCACCGATTATCCGCAGGAAATCCGCAAACGCGAAATCGTGCGCGACTTCGTGCGCGACATCCGCGCGCTTGGGGCCGATGGCGAGCGTATTTTGTCGGGAAATGTCGGGCTGCTTCTTAAGAAAACCTAGCCCTTCGCGAAGCGCGTAAGGTCGGATAATATGGTTTTTATGAATAGAATCGAAGCCATCGATAAGCTCCAACGTCAGGCCCAGGCCATCAAGGCCATGGGCGCGACGTCGCTATATCTGTTCGGTTCGATCACGCGGGACGAAGCCGGACGCGACAGCGACCTGGACCTTTTTATCGATTACGATCCGAATGGCCGCTTTAACGCTTTCGACCTGGTTGGGATTAAACAACTTTTGGAAAGCGAGTTGGGCATCGACGTCGACATCACAACCCGCGACGGCCTGCATCCGATGCTGCGTACCGACATCGAACAATCGGCTATCCGCGTATTCTGATGCCGCGTAAAGTCGGCCATGTGATTCACGACAAATTGGAAGCGATCGACCGTGTTGAAGAAGTTACGCGTGGCAAGAGCTTGTCGGACTTTGAGGATAGCTGGCAGTTGCGTTGGCTCGTTCAACGAGCGATCGAAATCATTTCGGAAGCGAGCCGCGGAATTCCCAAAGATTTGACTGCGACGAGACCAGAAATTCCTTGGCCGCGGGTACAGGGCATCGGCAACGTTTTGCGCCATGAATACAGCGGTCTATCGGACCGGATTATCTGGAACGTCGTCGTCGACGAGCTGCCTCGACTGAAACTCGCCGTTGCGGCCATCGCGGCAATAGTCAAGGAATAATCAAGCGGCTTAGTTCGACCCATCCAGCAAACGCCGCGCGATCACGTTGGCCTGAATCTCCGCCGCGCCCTCGAAAATATTCAAGATACGGGCGTCGCACAGAATGCGCGAGATCGGAAATTCGACGGCAAAGCCGTTGCCGCCGTGGATCTGCACGGCATTGTCGGCCGCCGCCCAGGCGACGCGCGCGGCCAATAGCTTCGCCATGCCGGCTTCGAGGTCGCAGCGGCGGCCGGAATCCTTCTGCCGCGCGGCATAATAGGTGAGCTGGCGCGCGATCATGATCTCGACCGCCATCATGGCGAGCTTGTCGGAGACGCGCGGGAAATTGGCGATCGGCTCGCCAAACTGCACTCGCGCCGTGGCATAACTAATCCCCTGCTCCATCGCCGCCTGCGCCACGCCGATCGCGCGCGCCGCGGTCTGGATGCGCGCCGATTCGAACGTTGCCATCAATTGCTTGAAGCCGAGGCCCTCGACGCCGCCAAGGAGATTCTCCGCACCCACCGCAAAGCCGTCGAAGGCGATCTCGTATTCCTTCATGCCGCGATAGCCCAAGACCTCGATCTCGGTGCCGGACATGCCGGCTGCCGGAAACGGCTTTTCATCGCTGCCGCGCGGCTTTTCGGCGAGCAGCATGGAGAGCCCGCGATAGCCGGTCTCGGCCGGATTGGTGCGCACCAAGAGCGTCATCAGGTCGGCGCGCACCGGGTGGGTGATCCAGGTCTTGTTGCCGTAGACTTTATAAGTGTCGCGCTCCCGCACGGCGCGCGTCTTCAGCGACGCCAGATCGGAGCCCGTGTTCGGCTCGGTGAACACCGCGGTCGGCAGCACTTCGCCGGACGCGATCTTCGGCAGCCATTGGCGTTTCTGATCCTCGGTGCCGCTGCCCAAAATCAGTTCGGCGGCGATTTCGGAGCGGGTACCCAGCGAGCCGACGCCGATATAGCCGCGCGACAGCTCTTCGGAGACCACGCACATGGATTCCTTGCCGAGTCCCATGCCGCCGTAATCCTCGGGGATGGTCAGGCTGAACACGCCGAGCTCGGACATCTGCGCAATAATATCAAGCGGGATGTATTCGTTGTTGAGGTGCCATTCTTGCGCATACGGCACGACCTGCCCGTCGGCGAATTTGCGCATCTCCTCACGGATCGAATCGAGCGTGTCTTCGAGGCCGCAGGCGCCGACCGTGGCGTCGGGCCGTTCCCGCATCAGTTCGACGAGCCGCGCGCGATGCGCCGCGGTGTTGCCCGTCGCGATCAGATGATCGACGGCGGGCGTGATTCGCGCCGACACCGCGCTCGCGCTCAAGCCAAGATCGGCCAGGCGCACGACCTCGCCCTGGCTCATGGGAATGCCGCCGAGAATTTGGGCCAAATATTCGCCGGCGCCGATGCGCACGACCAAATCTTCGATCTCGCCGAAATTGCCGGTGTCGATCATGCGCCCGGCATAGGCCGCAAGCTGCCGGATCGCCTCCACATAGGTCGCGAGCCAGGCCAGCCCATGGGTGGCGCGCTGCTCGCGATCGAACACGCGGGCCATTGGGCGGCCCTCGACCGTGACCCGGGCGGCGACGGCGCGGCGGGCATCGGCAAACAGCGCCTCGGCGGCGGCAACCGCCTCGTCGAGCGCTGCGATCAAGTTCTGGCCGGCGGGCATGGAGGGTGCGGCAAGCGGCATGGGAGGCTCCGAAAAGCTCGATTTTTTGCGCCGCCCGGACGGCCCGCCAAGCTTACGCGTGCAGTGCACAAAAGCAATGCGAACCTACGACTGGTTGAAATCGGGCTTTTCCTCAACGCGGGCCGCGAGTCCTTGCCGAATATTAACCATTTTCCGTTTTGCTGCAGTGGAATGCCGCCATGATGCGCCGCGGCAGCAAAAGCCGCATTCGGTCCGTTCATGTTCATCATCAATGCCTTCTCAAAACTGTCGGTTCGCGCCCGCATCGTCGTGCTCGGCGTCATTCCGGTCATCGGATTTCTCGCCAACGGCATTGCCTTCATGGTCGGCGACGTCGAAGTCGGCCGCGCCTTCGACAGCGTGCAACGCTACACCCAGGTGGCCGACGCCAGCCGCGATCTCAAGACCGGCCTGCTGATCATGCGCGCGGCGACGACCCAATATGTCGCGCGGCCGTCCGACAAGGAGGTCGCGGATTTCGCCGACGGCCAAGAGCTGGCAATGCAATCGCTCGAGCGCATTGCCGCCATGCTCGGCGCCTCCGCGCAGGACGTGATCACGCCGCTGCGCATCACCGTGCGCGACCTCAAGACCAGCTTCGAAAGCCTGGTCAACGAGCAGAAATCGCTCGGCTACGACGACAGCCACGGCATCACCGCCGAGCTCACCGCGGCGAGCAGCACGGTGGAGCGCATCATTCACGAAGATCTGTCGTGGGTCGCCGACGGCGACGCCCGCGAAATGCTGATGTCGCTTCTGACCATGCGCCGCGACGAGATCGCCTACCGATTGACGCGCTCGCGGGCGTCCGAAAAACACTTCCTCGACGAAGTCAGGAATTTTAACGCGCTGTTCGAGTCAGTCGACGGCGCGCCGTCGATGAAGCAGAAGCTGAACGACGAAGTGAAGACCTACAGCTATGCCTTCGCCCAATGGGTCGCTTCGACCGACAATATCGAGCCGCTGGTGACGCTGATCGGCCACGATACCGAGACCGTGCTGCCGGAAGCCGATAAGATCATCGCCGCGGCGCGCGACAGCGCCAGCGAAGCCGGCACCGCGCTCGCGGCATCGCGGGCGCGCATCCGCAGCTTCATCCTCTGGGTCGGCCTGTCGGTGGTGCTGATCGGCATCAGCTTCAGCTGGCGCATCGGCCGCTCGATCACACGGCCGCTGGAAGACCTGGCGCGGGTGATGAAGCGGCTCGCCGACGGCGACACTTCGGCGCAAATTCCCGAGACCAGAGCGCATGACGAGATCGGCGCCATGGCGCGCACGGTCGTTGTGTTCCGCGACAATATGATCGAGCGCGAGCGGCTCTCGGCGGTGGAGAAGCAAGCCAATGCCGCGCGCGCGCAACGCGGCGAGACCATCGCGGCGATGATCGACACGTTCCGCGCTTCCGTCGAGCAAGCGCTGGCCCGGCTGCGCGAGGCCGCCGGGCGCCTGGAAAGCGCCTCCAGCGGGCTCAACGACGCCGCCGACGCGGTGTCGTCGGAAGCGCGCGACGCCGAAAATCGCGTCAGCACCGCAGCCGTCAATGTCACGACGGTAGCGAGCTCGATCGAGGAGCTGGCCGCCTCGATCGGCGAGATTGCGCTGCAGGCGACGCGCTCGACCGAAGTCGCCGGCCGCGCCGTTGCCGAATCCAAGCGCACCGTCACCACCATGTCGGACCTCGGCACCGCCGCGAACCGCATTGGCGAGGTGATCGGCCTCATCCAATCCATCGCCGGCCAGACCAACCTGTTGGCGCTCAACGCCACCATCGAGGCGGCGCGCGCCGGCGAGGCCGGCCGCGGTTTTGCGGTCGTGGCGACCGAAGTGAAATCGCTTGCCGCGCAGACCGCCCGCGCCACTGAGGACGTCGCCGCCCAGATCGGCTCGATCCAATCGGCGACCGCCGACGCCGCGCAGGCCATCGAGCAGGTGTCCTCGATCATCGACGACATGTCGGAGATCGCCGTGACGGTCGCCTCCACCGTCGAGGAACAGAACAACGCGGTCGCCTCGATCGCCGAAGGCGTCAACCGCGCTTCGGTGGAAGCGCGCACCGGCGCCCAATCCATGAGCCGCGTCGCCGGCGCCTCCACTGGCGCCCGCGCAACCGCCGCCGACGTCAAGGCGCTGGCCGACGCGCTGGCCATCGAAGCCGCGAGCCTGCAAAGCGAAGTGCGGCGGTTCTTGGCGGACGTGCAGGCGGCGTAGCCTCTTTCCGCCCCCGCTATCGCGGGGCGGATGATCGCGCTGTGCTATGAATAGCACTTCCGCGGAGACCGCCTCGCTTGCACCCGATCCGCCTGTCCTACCGCGTCGCCATGGACGCCTTCTATCGCTTCAATGCCGACGACGGCTGGGCGATTGCGAGCCACATCGCGCTCTCGGTGCTGATGTCGATGTTTCCGTTTCTGATCCTGGTCACGGCGATCGCCGGCTTCATCGGCTCGGAAAATCTTGCCGCCGAGGTCGCGCGCATCATCATCGAAGCATGGCCGCGCGCAGTCTCCAGCCAGATCACCGGTGAAATTCGCGACGTACTGACCACGGCGCGCGGCGGCGTGCTCACCGTCGGCGCCATCTTTGCGATATATTTTTCCTCAAGCGGCGTCGAGAGCCTGCGCATCGGATTGAACCGCGCCTATGGTCTCGTCGATCCGCGGCCGTGGTGGCTGTTGCGGCTGGAATCCATCGGCTATGTGCTGGTCGCCGCGGTCGGATTATTGGCGCTGTCGTTCCTGGTGGTGCTCGGCCCGCTGGTGTTTCGCACCGCGCTGGTCTACGCGCCCTGGCTCGCCCAAGTCGAAAGCCACTTCAATATCGGCCGCTTCGTGGTGGCGAGCATCCTGCTCATCACGTCGCTGTTGATCCTGCATATGTGGCTGCCGTCCGGACAGCGCCGCTTCGCCGAGGTCTGGCCGGGCATCGTCGCCACACTGGCGATGTGGCTGACCTGTGGCTTCGTGTTCGGCCGCTATCTGTCCGATTTCTCCTACACCTATGTCACCTATTACGCGGGGCTGGCCTCGGCGATGATGGCGCTGGTGTTTCTCTATTTCACCGCGCTGATCTTCATCTATGGCGGCGAGCTCAATGCCGCGATCGCGCGCCGACGCCAGGAGGGGGCGGAGTTACCATTGCCCTGAGGTGCTAAGCCGCGGTTTCGGCGACGGCGCCGCCGGTCAGCGTCTTGACCTTGCGGGCGTGGTCGACCGCGTCGCGCGCCGACTGGTTGTGGGTGAACAGTTCGAGCGTCGAGGTATCGTCCTCGCTCACCGGCTGCATCGCCTGGTCGCTGTACGGCACGTTCGCCGACTTGGCGACCTTGCGGTAGATGCGGAAAATGCCCCAAGCCGCCTTCGCCACGCGGATGTGCTTGACCAGCATCTCCCAGGCCAGCGCCGGATAGAATCTCCACGCCGGCTCGAGCGGCAGTTCGGGACGGCGCTCGTGGCGCGCTTTGAGCCGCACGAAGCCGCCCTGCAGCGGATGCACTTTCTCGATGGTCAGCGATTGCGCGAACCAGAGAATGATCTGCGCCAGACGCAGGATATTGATGCCGTAGGCCTGGGCGCGACGCAAAATCGTCTCGATGTGCTCGGGCGTATAATAGATCTCCCAGGAATCGCGGTAGAGCTTCTCCCACTCCGCCTTGCTCATATGGGCGTGCGGGGTCAGCGCGTGCTCGAGATCGTATTTGTTGAGATCGGGATCGAGCGGTGCGCCCTTCGACCACAGCACCTTGTGATCCTCGGAGCCGGGCAGCGGCGTGAGGAAGAAGAATTCCAAGACGTCGAGCGGCATTTCCTTCTTGATGATCTCGATGTCGCGCCGCGCCGATTCCGGCGTGTCGTTGGGAAAGCCCAGGATATAGCCGGCATAGGTCCAGATGCCGACCGCTTTCCAGGCCAGCAGCATGTTGCGGTATTCGGTGATCTTGTTCTGCCGCTTCTTGGCGGCAAGCAGATTGTCGGGGTTGATGTTCTCGAGCCCGATGAAGATGCGGGTGACGCCGGCGCGCTTGGCCTTGGCGACGAAATTCGGGATTTTGTGGCACAGCGTGTCGACCTGGATCAGGAAGCGCACGTCCATGCCGTCTTCCTCGCGCAGCTTGATGATGCGGTCGAAGATCGGCTCCCAATCCTTGTTGCGGGCGAAATTGTCGTCGGTAATGAAAAACCGATCGATGCCGTGCTCGAAATTCTTGCGCAGGATGCGCTCGACGTCGTCGGGGCTGCGGCGCCGCGATTTGCGGCCCTGCACGTTGATGATGGTGCAGAACGAGCATTGGAACGGGCAGCCGCGGCCGGCGTCGAAGGTCGTCACATTGCCTATTGTTTTGCGCACCGAATTGCCGGGCAAAAACGGCGTCACCGCCTCTTCCAGCGCCGGCAGGTCGTTGATGTAATTGTAGAGCGGCTTGAGGGAGCCTGCTGCGGCATCGCGCATCACCTCGTCCATGCGGCCTTCGGCTTCGCCGGCGAACAAGGTGATGCCCATGTCGAGGGCTTCCTGCAAATCCGCCATCACGTCCGGGAACATCGCCAACATGCCGGAGACGTGGAAGCCGCCGATGATCACCGCGATGCCGGCCTCGCGCAACGGTTTGGCTATATGCAGCGAGCGCGGATACTGGTTCGACTGCACGCCGACCAGGCCGACGAAGCCGAAATTACCGTTGGCCCGCATTTCGGCGATGATGCGGTCGACGCGCACCCGCGTATTGGTCTCGTCGATGGCGACGATGTCGATGTCGATGTCGGGCCCGAGCACCTGACGCTGCGCGCAATCGTCGACCAGACCGTAGACCGTGGCCAGTGAATTGGCCGGCATCGGCGACCGGAACCAGCGGATGACATAGCCGTCGTCGTCGTAATGCGACGGCTTCACCAGGATCACGCGGAAACGCTTGCGTACGCTGGCGGCCTCGGTCCGCGATTGACTCGACTGCATGCTGGCCCCGTTCCCGATCTGATGAATTTTAGCGGATACGTGACGGTAACGCCAGTTTGTTTTCGACTGGGAACTTGCTGGAAAACTGAGTAAAATTGAGCTATTTTAACACCATGCGTTCGCACGATGTTATCGACCGACTGAAGAAAGCCGAGCCCGCGCTACGCGCGACGGGCGTGGGCGCCTTGTACCTTTTCGGCTCTCACGCGCGCGACGAAGCGGATACCGATTCTGATGTTGATGTTTTCGTCGACCCGCAGACCGATGAGGCGTTCGGTTTTCTCGATTTCATGAAGGCCTATGCAACTATCGTGGATGCCGTCGGTCCGAACGTCGAGGTCGGCTATTCGACGCGCGAAGGACTATCGCGCTACATCCGGGAAAGTGTCGAACGAGAAGCCACGCGGATTTTTTGATGGCGGCGAGCAAGAGCCCTCATCTGCGGTTACTCCATATTCGCGACGAGATCGACGGAATGGCATCTGCGCTGCAAAACGTAACTTTTGCGGACTACAGAGAAAGCTACACGCTGCGCCGCGCGGCCGAGCGAGCGGTACAAATTGTCTCGGAGGCCGCGAAGTCTCTGCCGCCGGACATGCTAGCCAGACATTCAGAGGCACCCTGGAATGCGATCATCGGTATTGGCAATATTCTTCGGCATGAATATCAGCGCATCGACGATCGTCGACTCTGGGAAATCGTTACTGTGCACTTGCCGGAATTGCGACCGGTGATCATGGCAATGATCGACGAATTAAAAGATTGAATGAAAACTGATCGGCCGCTGTCAAAGAGCGCCCGCCGCCTCCAGCACGTCCTCAAAATTCCGCAAGCCCGGGCGCGGGGCATTGACCAGCACCGCCATGTTGCCGGGCTTGTGGCGGTTGGTACGCATCAGCTCGTGGGCGTAGGGGATCTTCTCCCACGGGAACACGTCGCTCATGCATGGGTCGATGCGGCGGTCGATGACGAACTGGTTGGCGGCGCTGGCCTGTTTCAGATGCGCGAAGTGCGAGCCCTGAATGCGCTTCTGCCGCATCCAGACATAGCGTGCGTCGAAAGTAATATTGTAGCCCGAGGTGCCGGCGCAGAACACCACCATGCCGCCGCGCTTGACCACGAGGCATGACACCGGGAACGTCGCTTCGCCGGGATGCTCGAACACGATATCGACGTCGTGTTTGCCGGTGATGTCCCAGATCGCCTTGCCGAAGCGCCGCGCCTCTTTCACCCAGGTGTCGTATTCGCCCGTGCCGACCTTCGGCATCGCGCCCCAGCATTTGAAATCGTTGCGATTGATGACGCCCTTGGCGCCGAGATCCATGACATATTGGACCTTGGCCTGATCGGACACGATGCCGATGGCGTTGGCGCCCGACGCGGCGACGAGCTGCACGCCGAACACGCCGAGCCCGCCGGAGGCGCCCCAGACCAGAACGTTGTCGCCGGGCTTGAGGATGTGCGGTGCATGGCCGAACAGCATGCGATAGGCGGTTGCCAGCGTGAGCGTGTAGCAGGCGGATTCTTCCCAGCTCAGATGCGGCGGCTTGCGCATGAGCTGGCGCGACTGCACGCGGCAGAACTGCGCGAACGAGCCGTCGGGCGTCTCGTAGCCCCAAATGCGCTGCGACGGCGACAATAGCGGATCGCCGCCGTTGCACTCCTCGTCGTCGCCGTCGTCCTGATTGCAGTGAATGATCACTTCGTCGCCGACATTCCATCGGCGCACTTTCGAGCCGACCGCCCAGACGATGCCGGACGCGTCGGAGCCGGCGATATGGAACGGATGCTTGTGGCCGTCGAGCGGCGACACCGGAATGCCTAAGCCCGCCCACACGCCGTTATAGTTGACGCCGCCGGCCATGACATAGACCAGCACCTCGTCCTCGGCGATCGGCCAAGTCGGCACCACCTCGCTCTGCATCGCCTGCTCCGGCGGACCGTGGCGCTCCTTGCGGATCGCCCAGGCGTGCATGGTGGCAGGCACATGGCCGAGCGGTGGAATTTCGCCGATGTCGTAAAGATCCTTCAGCGGGGCGGCGGACGGTTTTTTCTGCGCGACGGCCATGAGGGGCTCCGTCTCACCAAATTTTCGCGGCGCACAGGCCGCGGCGGTGATCCGACCCAGTCTGCAGCACTTTATGCTGCAGTGCAACAATTACCTGATGGGCATAACAACGGCAAGGCACGTGGCGGGCGCTGACAGCTTGGTCGCGAAGCCTTATGGTCATAGTGACGCGGCACAGACTGCGTAGGGTGCGTCACGCACATAGAAGTCCGGCCATTGCCGGGACTGGGAAACGGGGAAAACACCATGGTTGAGAGTTTCATCATCTGGATCATCGTCGGCGCGATTGCCGGCTGGCTTGCGGGCATGGTCGTCAAGGGCGGCGGGTTTGGGCTGATCGGCGATATCGTCGTCGGAATCGTCGGCGCGGTGATCGCCGGCTGGTTGCTGCCGCAACTCGGCATCGTCATCGGCAGCGGCATCATCGCCGCCATCATTGACGCCTTCATCGGCGCGGTGATCCTGCTGGTCATCATCAAGCTGGTCAAACGAGTCTAAGGAAACGACAAGCCGGGAGAACAAAAGATCGCGCCGGGCGCCGCGCCGCAGCTCTCGCCACAGCGGACGATCAAGCTGATCGGACTGACGTTGGCGCTCGGCTACCTGATCGTTCTGGGCGGCAGCTATCTGCAAGGCCACTTTCTGACCGACGCTCAGGGCCGGCCGATCGCCAATGATTTCGTGAACGTCTGGGCGGCCGGCCGGCTCGCGCTCGACGGCGCGGCTCCAGCCGCCTACGACTGGACGCTGCACCGCGCCGCCGAAGTGCGCGCCGTCGGCTACGATTTCGACGGCTATTACGGCTGGCACTATCCGCCGCCGGCGTTTTTCTTTGCCGCGGCGCTGGCGACGCTGCCGTATCTGGTTGCCGCGGTTGTTTGGCTCACGACGACGCTCGCTGCTTATGCCGCGGCGATTGCCGGCATTCTCGGCTTGCGCACCGGCATTCTGTTCGCGCTCGGATTTCCCGCCGCGATCTGGAACGTCACCGCCGGGCAAAACGGCTTTCTCACCGCGGCGTTGATCGGCGGCACGCTCGGTCTGCTGGAGCGGCATCCGGCGCTGGCCGGCATCTGTCTCGGGCTTCTCACCTACAAGCCGCAATTCGGTCTGTTGTTTCCGATCGTGCTGATCGCCGACCGGCGTTGGCTGACCATTGCGATCGCCACGCTGACGGCAATCATGCTCGCGGCGCTGTCGTGGCTCGCTTTCGGCAGCGCGAGCTGGGAAGCCTTCGTGCACTGGGCGCCGCTTTCGAGCCACGCTTTGATCGACGAAGGCGCGCTGGATTGGTACCGGCTGCAAAGCGTGTTCGCGTTTGCGCGCGCCCATGGCGGCAGCGAACCGCTGGCCTGGACCGTTCAAGGCATACTGTCGCTGCTGCTCGCCATAGGATTGGTTTGGCTGTGGCGGAGCCGCGTTGCCTTCGCGCTCAAGGCCGCCGCGCTTGCCGCCGGCGCCTTGCTCGCCACACCTTATCTCTTCATGTACGACCTGGTCGTGCTCGCCGTCGCGGTGGCGTTCCTGTTGCGATTTGCGTTAGCGCGCGAATTTTTGAGCCGCGTCGAGGGCGCCGCGCTGGCCGCCGCCGGCGCGCTGATCCTAATCTACCCTTACGTGAAGACCCAGGTCGGCTTGGCCGCGGTCGCGATCGTCATGGTTTTGGTGGTGCATCGCGCCGTCGTGGCAGCGCGGCTCGCATCGGAGGCGATGGGTTGAAGCTATTCGGCCGGCACCGCGACCGGGACCAATGCGCCGGCAGCGCCGCGAACCTGCCAGTTGGCGATGGCCCGTCCCGCATAGCGCGCCGCGACGATGGCCAGCGCCGCAATCGCGCTCCCCGCGATGATGTCGATGAGATAATGGCCGCCGTTGATCGGCGTCGCCGCCAGCATGGCGGTGAAGGCCAGCACCACGATCGGCCGCATCCAGCGCACCGGCCACAGTGCCCAGGCATAGAGCACGGCGGAGGCGGCGTGGAAGCTCGGAAAGGTCACGATGCCGCCCAGCCCCAACAGATCGAGATGGCGCAAGACGCCGTCGCGAGTCGGCGGCAGATCGCGCAGCTGCTCGAGATAGGGCTGCAGGTTGAGGTGCTTGACGCTGATCGGATCGAGCCCGATCTGCTGGAACACGCCGATCGCCGGCACCAAGCCGGAAATGATCGTGGTCACGATCAGAGCGAGGCCGAAGGCGAAGGTGAATTCCTCGATGCGCTGATAGCGGTGCGTCGCCGCCAGCACGACCGGAATGGCGAAAATCGGCCAGCGGATCATGGTGTAGCCGTAGTTCAGCCAGGCCGCGAGAGCGGGATGATCGTCGACGTAACGCACATAGGCGCCCCAGTCGAAGCCGAGCGCGCGGTCGATGGCGAGCAGGTTGGCATCCTGCATCGGCAGGTTGGCCGACGCCGCGACATAGGTCAGTGGCGTCATGACCGCGGTGATCAGCACGATCTGCGCCGTGCCGCCGAGAACGAACATCACCTGCGGATCGCGCCGCTTCGGCGAGACCGCATTGGCGTGGGCAAAGCCGGCGTAGAGCCCGACATAGGCTATAGAAATTGCGAGGCCGGTCAGCTCGAGCGAGAAGTTCGTGAACGCAAGGCTGAGCGCCAGCACAACCCCCATGCAGCCTACGAAAATCCAATTGACCAGGAGGAACCGCCACGCGGCCTCCACGTCGGGCATCGGCTGTTGCGCTTGCATGGCCGCGACTGTGGCGCGGCAGCGGTTAAAGCCCCGCGAATTGCGACGGTTAAAATTGGGTGTGAAGCACGCTCATCGTTAATGTTGCATTGCAGCAAAATCCGCGTCACAGTGGTGTCGCCGGACGACGTGCAAGGCCGATGCGCGACAAAGCTTTACGCGACAAACCTTGGATCTTCCGCACCTATGCGGGGCATTCGACCGCCGCGGCGTCGAATGCGCTTTACCGCAAGAATTTGAGCAAAGGCCAGACCGGCCTGTCGGTCGCCTTCGATCTGCCGACCCAGACCGGCTACGACAGCGATCATCCTTTGGCCAAGGGCGAGGTCGGCAAGGTCGGCGTGCCGATCTCCCACATCGGCGACATGCGTATGTTGTTCGACGGCATCCCGCTCGGCGAGATGAACACGTCGATGACCATCAACGCCACCGCGGCTTGGCTGTTGGCGCTCTATGTCGCGCTCGCCGACGAGCAAGGCGTCGCGCGCAAGAGTCTGCAGGGCACGACGCAGAACGACATCATCAAGGAGTATCTGTCGCGCGGCACCTACGTATTCCCGCCGGC
>Ga0187862_10002579_pt1 | contig 18208 bp, 11 predicted proteins | sample June2016WEW_10_1_FD_133003 | JGI IMG/M metagenome (GOLD analysis project Ga0187862, IMG submission 133003) | Peatland microbial communities from SPRUCE experiment site at the Marcell Experimental Forest, Minnesota, USA - June2016WEW_10_150 | ecosystem: Environmental > Terrestrial > Soil >...
CCTCATAGACGGCCCATACCAACTTCCGCTTCCGATAGGACAGAAGGGAATTGTGCAGGGAGACCGCCTTTCGATCTCCATTGCAGCCGCCTCGATAATCGCCAAGGTCCATCGCGACCGCCTGATGTGTAAGTTTCACGAAACATTTCCTCAATACGGATTTGATTCCCACAAAGGCTATGGCACCGCTCGCCATTGCGAGGCCATTCGCAAGCATGGGCCATGTTCGCTGCACCGGATGACTTTCAATGGTGTCTTGCCCGGTACGGAGTGCCGCGTTGATGATGAGGAGCCGATATACTAAAGGGAAAGAGGGTGAGAGAGCGGCGGCAGAACACCTCTCGAGCAGCGGAATCAAAATCCTCGAGCGAAACTTCCGGTGCCCGCCGGGCGAAATAGATCTGGTCGCAAAAGACGGAAAGACAATCGTATTCGTTGAGGTGAGGGCCCGGCAGGTGGACGGGATCTGCAGCCCTGAGGAGTCCATTACCATATATAAACGCAGGCGTTTGACGCGCGCAGCCCTGTGGTATTTGAAACAGCGGGGGCTGCTGGACTCACATGCGCGATTCGACGTTGTCGCGATCAGGTGGGACGGCGAAAAACCTGAAATAAACTGGATAGTCAATGCCTTCGAACCTGGACGCTGAAAAGGTGGCGAAGGAAGGGACGCTCTACATTGTTTCAACGCCTATCGGAAACCTTGCCGACATTTCCCTGAGGGCGCTCGACACCCTGCGGGCGGTCGATCTGATCGCTGCGGAGGACACCCGCCACACACGAAAACTCCTGTCCTATTACGACATTCATAAACCCTTGATCAGCTATCACGAGCATAATGCACGGCAACGTGGAGGCGAACTGCTCGATAAAATCGCTTCCGGGCAAAGCGTGGCGCTGGTGACGGATGCGGGAACGCCGAGTGTGTCCGACCCGGGAAAGATTCTAATTGAAGCGGCGCTGGAGCGTGGGATCGAACCTATAGCCATTCCCGGTGCGACCGCCCTCATATCGGCACTGGTCGTTTCGGGGCTGCCAACCCAACCATTCGTTTTCCTGGGTTTTCCTCCCGCCAGAGGCGCCGAGAGACGACGCTTTTTCGAAAAAAACGCCCGTCTTGAAATGACCCTTATTCTGTATGAGTCTCCAAGAAGGCTTACAAAAACCCTCAAAGATATGCTCGGGGGCTGGGGCCAAAGGAGGGTGGCGATAGCACGGGAACTCACAAAGATACATGAGGAAATTTTTCGGGGTTCGATTTCTGAAGCCCTCGGGCATTTCTCTGACGAGGTCAGGGGGGAGTTGACACTGGTAGTGGAGGGTGAGGGGACCGGACAGAATGTGGATTCCAAATGGTCCCCGGAGTCCGAACCCGGGAACTTTGGTCTCGCACGAATGAACCGGGATCCCTCGAATCAGGAGTCTGCGGCCTGGAGAGACGAGCTAAAGGCTTTGCTCCTGAGGGGTCTTTCATCAAAGGAAGCTGCATTGGCAATTGCCGGCCGCTTCAACCTGTCCCGAAGGGTGGTGTATCAAGCGGCTTTGGCAATTAAGAAGGCTCAGCTTTGACCAGCATTCGCCGCGCTGCCAAACCGCCCCGCGGAAACGGCCCTTCGGACCTTCTGAAGCTATCGAGGCGCACTGCCAGCGAGGGAGAACCGCTGGCGCGTGGTGAGAAATTCCTTATTAACATCATCGAGTTAGCACCATGTCAAACAAACAGTTTTGGATAGGTGTTGTCTCTCGTGCCCATGTCCAAATTGCGGTTAACGGCGGCTTTGTGCAATTAAATCACGGCAAAAAGGCCCCTCTTCAAAAGCTTCAGGCCACTGACGGCTTTGTCTAGTATTCCCCCAAAACCAGTTTCCCAACGGGTGAACCGTGCCAAATGTTCACGGCGATTGGGATTGTGAAGAGCCGTGAAATTTATCAGGCTGATATAGGCGACGACTTCCACCCTTTTCGGGTTGACGTTCACTTCCTCACCGCCAAAGAAGCTGCCATCAAACCTATGCTCGACAAACTTTCATTTATTAAAGACAAGGCCCATTGGGGGGCCGCCTTTCGATTTGGGCACCTTAAAGTGCCAGCCCGGGATTTTAAGATAATCGCAGAGGCAATGGGTTGCGATTTCGAGCGCGATTTTGGCGCCTAAGACTTGTTGCGACCAAGCGGAGGAAGTTACGCGCCTGCCTTGTCGTTATCGCCCGCAATCCCAAGGCTGTGAGCGACGCCTTGCAAACCCAGCCCGCATAGCGGGTCGTATATACTGTATCTGGAATACTTAATGAGTTCACAGATTTTGCTGATTATTGCTATATTATTATTTCTTGCTTACTTTTAACCAAGACATTAGAATAACTTGAAGCCCAAGTCACCAACCTGGAGATTATGTAATAGTCAAAAAGCAGTATTGAAAACATTCTCCTGAAGATGGCGGTTTTCAGCCAGAGGTTATCAGAATTCCGCCGGTCTCTGCGAGTGTGGGCGAAGGGCCGAGTTCCATGATACAAGCAATCCGGCGGGCGTTAGGGGCCGCTTAAGGGAGGCTGAAATTCGCTGCGTTTTCTCCGGAGTATTTCAATCGAGCGATGTTCCGGCAGGCCTGTGTAAAACAGTGGATTCCGTGCAGGCAAGCATCGGTGGTTCGTCGGCAGCGGGAATCTTCCGTGTACCGTTTTCCGGCATCCTTCATAGCTCTACACAAGCCGCCCCCGGTATCAAACAAACACTAAAACAGGACCTTGAAGCAATACTCCTCCTCGAGCTGAACGGTGAGGGCTGCGAATTGCAGGCCTCTCCAAACCACTTCCCCTTTCTTTCTCATCTTTTTTCGAGTGCCAAAGGACAATGGTGACACCAAACATTTGAAAGGAGACAGGTCGTGATGTCAGCAGAGACTAAGCCGAAATTCAGCAAAGATACGAGGATGGCAATGATTTCCCAGTTTTTGGGGTTCATGCTCGATGCCTATGATATGGCGCTCGTGCTCGTCATGGCCCCCATTCTGGTCAAAGTGTTTTCACCTCCCGGCGGAAGCGCGTCATGGCAGTATATCACGATCGTCTTCACCTACTCGATAACGATGGCTGCCAGGCCTGTCGGTTCTGCGATCTTCGGACATTATGCTGATAAACTGGGGCGTCGCTTCCTCCTGGTGCTCACCATCGGCGGGGTCGGAGTGATGTCTGCCGCCTCGGCCTTTCTTCCCACGCAAGCGGTGGCCGGAGTTTGGTCATACGTTATATTTTGTGTGATAAGATTTGTAATGGGATGTTTTTTCGGTGGAGAGTATGCCGTGGGGCACACCTTTGCCATCGAGCATGCCCCGGCTGGAAAGCGCGGTCTCGTGGGCGGCTTCATTCAATCCGGATTCCCGTTGGGATTTGTCTTTGGTTCCCTGGTATTTGCCCTGATCTCACACATCGTGGGCAAAGAGGCGATGCTTAGTTATGGTTGGCGCCTGTCCTTTCTGACCGGGATAATGCCTGTAATCCTTGCCATCTACATCAGAAGGCGCTTGCACGAAACCCCCGAGTTCGAAAGTATCAAGAAGGAGGGAACTATTGAAAAAGCGCCATTTTTCAGCATGTTCAAGCCCCCGGCGCTCTGGAATTTCCTGCAGGTTTTCTTCTTTATGACCGGTCTTTTCCTCACCGATTATTCAGTCTATGGATTTCTTCCCAAAATCCTCACGCTGGACGGAAGAGGATTCGATACCACGACCTATAGCCTCATCTACGGATTCGCCCTTTTTATGGCTTTCCTGGGCTATATCTTCTACGGCTGGATCTCCGATTATACCGGACGCAGGATACTAACCTTGTATTACTGCTTCTTCCTGATTATTTTCGGCGTCCCCTCTTATTACGTCCTCTATAATGCCGCTATTGCCCGCAACGTCTTGCTTGCAGTCGTGGGCGCAACGATGGCCGCAATGCTGAAGCTGGGCTGGGGCATAGTACCGGCCTATCTTTCCGAACGGTTCCCGACCAAGCGACGAGCGGTGGGCGTGGGTTTCGGGTACTCTTCGGGCGCGCTCCTGGGAGCATGGTTCAGCGTCTATGTCTGGTGGGCCCACCGTATTCCCGCAATTGCCGCCATCGAAAAAGGAGACCTGTGGCTCTCTCCTGCTGTCATTTTGACAATAGGAGCGCTGATGACTTTCGGCAGCATGTGGGTCAGCCCCGAAACAAAGCACCTCAGACTTTCAGAAGTGGATGATATGGTGCCCGTCATTGCGCAAGGCGCTCTTCCCAAAACTGGGGGGGGGAGATAGAGCTTTACCAACCGTAGTGTGGGTACGATGAAGCCGTGCCCACACTACGGTGTTATACGACGCTGCCGGTAGCGGTCCCCGTTTCCGGTGGGCTCTAGCTCGTCAAAAGCTTGACTTCCGGCGAAGTCCCGTCCTTTAGAAGGAAGGGGTCCCGGTCACCCCCCGTTTGGCCTTTCGGTCCGGTGTGATTTTACCGCACATATCATCAAACCTTTTCCTACACGCAATCCCACGTTTGGCCAACATCTTGCAGCACTGGGTCTGCCGGTGCCCTCTGCGTCTGTTCCAGCAGCCGTTTTAAACATGAGGGGAGAGCCGCAAGGCCCTTTTGACAAAAACCAGCGAAGGCATTAATCGGCATTTCTTGAATAAGGACAGGAGCAAGCCTTGATAAGTTCGGGACTGATTCCCACCCGGCGCGCGGTGATCGACATCAACCGGCCATGCAACGCCAGGTGCAGGATGTGTTACTACACATACGACCAGTCCGACTGGTCCAAGCCTCTGGAAGAGGTTCAAAACGAGCTGAGAGCTGCCCTCGAACGTGGAAACACTTCGGTTGATTTCACAGGCGGCGAGCCGACAATCTATCCGCAGATGGCCGAGGTAATACGGTATGCCGAGTCGATAGGCCTCCACACATGCATAATTACCAATGGTCTCGCTTTCGAAAAAGTCAAAAAACTGGCGGAGGCCGGATGCACGGAGTGGCTGCTCTCCATTCACGGCTTCGAGGAACAGCAGGACAAGCTTTTGAACGTTCAGGGCGCATGGGACAAAATGAACCGTACTGCCCGATACCTCAACGAATCCAGTTGCTTTATCCGGGTTAACTGCACTCTCACAAGGTACAATTTTAAAGACCTGCCCAAACTGGCCGCGTATTATGCCAGTGAGATCGGTCCGCGCGTAGTCAATTTCATAAACTTCAATCCGCATTATGAATGGGGCAGGCACGAGCAGCCGGAAACAGTAAAGCGTTTGAACGAAGTGCAGGTTTGCGCCTCTGAGGTTGCTCCATGGTTAAAGCAAGCCCTGGATTATCTGAATGAGAGGAAATACTGGGTAAATGTCCGGTATTTTCCGCTCTGCCTGCTCAAAGGCTATGAACATCACGTATGCAACAATCCCCAAGTGATGTTCGACCCTTATGAGTGGGACTACGGCGTATTTCCCAAGACCGCCGAAGCTTACCTGAAACATGGGAGGGAGTTCCAGAAGCGTATTAACACCATGGAGGGGGCCTGCGCGTCATGCGGCATGATTGATGTGTGCGGAGGACTCCACGGCAATTATGCGCAGCTCCATGGTTTTTCCGAACTCGACCCTTACTCAGAAACAAGCGACTATCCATACCAGTTCAAAACGGACCTTGCGGCGGACATCATAATTCCGGCTTTCAGACCCAGCGAGAAGCTGGGAAACCTGCTCAGTGAAATAACGGGGAAGACCGTTCCGCCGTATAACCTGATTATGGTCACCAGGCAGCAGAGCGCGGCGAAGAACCGCAATGAAGGTTTGCGGGCGTCTCAAAACCCTTACGTTATAATGTGTGACGACGACATATCGGGGCTTCCGCCCGGATGGAACAGGGACCTGATTTACAGGCTTCGGGAAAACCGGGAATTATTCGGGATTTCCGCACGCCTCATGAATTCTGACGGTACCGCCGGTCGAAACAGCGCAAATCATTTCGACATGGCTCCTCCGCTTCCCAAAGTGGACATGATACCTACGGCATGCTGTGTTTTCAGAAAAACGGACCTTCGTTTTGACGCAAGGTATATCAGGGCCGGTTGGGAGGATACGGACTTTTTCATGCATGCGATCCACAAATATGGAGACCGGTTTGCAATTGCAAATACAATCCGGGTCCAGCATCTGAACGAAGAAAAGAACGGCGGCGGGGTGGAAAACGAGCACAACCGCGAGCTTTTTTATTCGAAATGGAATTTTGCGGAGCCCGATGGGCTGGATCAGCAGAACCAATACGACCGGTCTTCTCCGGATTCCTGCGGGACCGTCGCCCTGAATCCTCCACCCGGGCTGCGTGCGTTATATGAATCGGTTATGCTCGACCCGACCGATATGGACGTCTTTAGATCATTCATCCATGAATCTTACAAATCCAGGTGCTTTCACCTGATTGAATCCTGCCTCGAAGAGCTTCTGAAAACCAGGTCAAGTTCGAAGGAGCTATGCTACCTGCTTGCTTCCTGCCTTTTCGAACAGGCAAAATATGATGAAGCGCGTCCGGTGGCGGCGGATCTGGCCTCTCGATATCCGGGCTATGCCCCTGCGAGGAGCCTTCTGGAACTGATCGAAACCATGGGACAATCAGGCGCCACCGGGGTCCCAAGCGCAACGAACGGGAACTCAGGTATTGCCGGCGAAGCGAATGGAAGCGCGAAAGTCTGTCCTGCCGAAGGGGTCTCTGTTCCCGGCCCCTACCCGCGCATCAAACTCCTGGTAGGCCCGGGACTCATGGATCCGCTTGGAAATGAGGCTTTTCTGATAAAGGCCTTGAAACGGGCGGCCGATGTCGTAACCTTCGACCACAATCACCAGCGGTTCGAAGAGGTGCTCAGAGCGTTTCCAGCGGGCTGGACGCCCGATGCAGTGCTGGTGCGGGACGCCGAATACTACAAAATTCCGCCTGGTCTCGAGGCGGCAGAATACCCGGTTTTCTGTCTCCTGGGCGACTACAACCTCTCATTGAACCAAATGCTGCCGGTTATGGGTGCTTTCGACCATTTCTTCTGCGATCTCAAGGGCGTGAGAATTTTCAAAGACCTGGGGCTAACAGATTGTGAATACTTTTGTCTTTACGGGTTCGATCCGGAAGTTCACAGGCCCTTTGGCAGGCAAAAAGAGTGGGACGTGCTTTTCGTCGGCAACCTCAATCACCAGGTCCAGCAGGAACGCGAGCAACATCTCTACAGACTGGCTCGGCTGGCGGATAAATACAGGGTCCATATCGGGACCGGCATATTCGGAGCCGAATATGCCAGGATGCTTGCCAGTTCTATCCTGGTCTTCAACCAGTCCATACGCGATGAGGCCAACATGCGCTTTTTCGAAGCCCTGGCATGCGGGGCATTCGTGCTGAACCCGCGCCTGGAGGAACTGGACCTTCTGGGCTTTTCTCCCAATGAGCACTACCTGGCCTATGAGTCTCTCGAAGATGCTGTCAACGACTACTTCCAATGCTGGCCTGAGAGCAGGAAACGGGAAGCCGCAGAGAAATCGCGCCTTGCGCTCGAGCAACACTCGTACGAGGCGCGCGCCTTTGAGTTGATTCGCAAAATAGCCGGAATCGAAGTGGATATCTCGAAAAGGCCCCTCAGACATCTTCCCGGGGAACAAATCCAGGCGAGATGGGATATGCACCACTGCGAGCACACCGACATGGCCGGCCTGGGGCGGGTTGGCCGCTACGATCCTAAGATGGTGATATGGCAAACTCACCTGGTAAACAATGATCTGGAGATAAGAAACTTCGATTTCAGCATGTGGGTCTGGTGGGTCAACCTTCTGCGCGCAGCCGGCCTTCGTTCCTACCTGGCGCGTTTTCTCGATGAAAAGGGGCGGCTGCTCGAATCTTTCGCTTGCTACCGGAAGGTGGCGGATCAAATCGGAGAATGGAAAAGGGAGATCGATCCAATGGTTCCGACAACGTTAATAAATGAAACAAATTTCAGAGAATCCGACAGAGGGGGAACGTCATGGGGATAGCCAGTTGGGACACCGGTTGCGGGCAGATTTCCGCTCAGAGCTGGTTCGAAAAGGGTGAAGCGGCGTTTTGCGAAGACAAGCATACGGAGGCTGCCGATTGCTTCGAGCAGGTACTTAAGACCGATCCGTTCAACGCAAGGGCCCACACCAGGTTGAGCAACGTTTACTGGGCGCAGGGCAGGGTTGAAGATACCCTAAACTCGCTAACAAGAGCGCTGGAACTGGAACCCGGGGACAGGGACACGGTGCTGGCGTGCACCCGTGTCTTCGCGGCGCTCGAAAAAGAAGACTTCGCCAAAGAAGTGCTCCAATCGTATCTGGACAAAAATCCTCAGGACAAAGAGATTCGCTCCCGACTTGACTCGCTCGCCAAGCCAGCAGATCAGGTTCATCATTCACATGATGCGGCAGAGTTTTTCAACCGACAGGGAGAATATCAGTTCGAGCGCGGAAACGCCGCGCATGCTGAAGCCTGCTTCGAAATGGCCATTGAGCAAAACCCCCTGATGGCAATGGCATACAATAACCTGGGCGTGATAAATTTCGAGAAGGGAAATATCACGAAGGCTTTGGAGAATTTGTTCAAGGCGCATGAGCTTAAGCCCGAAGATACCGAAATCCTCCGAAACAGTGCTCGGGGGCTTGCCAAGGCGGGACAGTTCGATGCCGCCATCGATGTATACAGGGAATACCTGCGCCGCTCGCCGGAAGACAGCAAGGCATGGCTGGAGTTTGAATCCCTTATCCGGCAGACTGCCTCTCCGGGGTGGAATCCGGGCGGCCTTTCCAATGAGGTGGCCGATATATATTTACAGACGGCCGAGATGCTGGGCAAAGCCGGCGATTTGAAGGGGGCGACGGAAGCAATCTCAAGGGCGATGAAGATCAAACCCCCAGCCCCGGATTCCCTTTGCGTGCTTGCCTCTCTGCACTGCGCCATGGGGCAGCAGGACGAAGCCGAAGGTATTCTTAACCAGGCGTTGATTATCGACCCATCGCACGGGCCTTGCTCGGCTATGCTTAAATCCCTGGGTAACGGCAATAAAACGAATTGAAGGATTCCGAATTCAGGAATTCAGGGATTCAGGGATTAAAACCAATTCCTGAATTCCTAAATCCTTCAATTCCTCAATTGGTTTTAAACGGCATATGCGTGAACCCCTCATCTCTCTTTGCACGATCGTCAAAAACGAGGAAAAGGACCTTCCCCGCTGCCTGGAAAGCGTTCGAGGGCTGGTAGATGAAATAGTGGTTCTCGATACCGGATCCGAGGATAACACAGTTTCGGTTGCGGAATCATTCGGTGCAAAAGTCTACCATATGCCCTGGCCGGGCAATTTCTCGGCTGCCAGAAACGAGTCACTGAAAAAAGCCAGCGGGAACTGGATACTGTACCTGGATGCCGATGAAGCACTCGATCCAAATGGATGCGGGGACTGCATTAGAAAAGCGGCATCGAACCCTGCGGTCACCGCGTGGTCGGTACCGATTCGCAGCTACCAATGGGAGAGCGCCGCTTATGACGTCACCGTGAACATGCGGCTTTTCCGAAATCTGCCGGAACTCCTTTTTGAAAATGAGGTCCACGAAAGAATCGAACCGGCGCTTGCCCGAATTGGGGCAAAAATCGCTGCCGCCCCTTTTTACATCGACCACTATGGCTACAGAGTGCCGCCGGAGGCGATGAAGGAAAAGATGAAAAGAAATCTCCTCCTGTCACAAAAGCACCTGAAACGAGACCCAAACGACCCCTATTGCCTGTACTACCTGGGGGCAAGCCTCCTTTTGCTCCAAAGGACCGCCGAAAGCAGGCGGTACTTTCAGCGCGCTCTGCTGTCCAAGGACCTTCCGCTCTACCTTGAAGCAATGACCAGCAATCTGCTGGCCTATGTCGAATTGCTGGAAGGCCGGACGGACGAATCACTTGTGTTTGCCAAAAGATCCATCGATCTGGTGCCCGTGCAAAACACGGCATACATGGTGAGCGGCATAGCCCTTTTCCGCAAGGCGGAATTCGGCGCAGCCCTTCCTCTGCTGGCAAGATCACAAAAGTTCCTTGGCCTCCCGCCGGATCTGCGCCGAACCGATCTCAGCCAGGAACATGCGTTCATAGACAATCTGGAATTAGACAAGCTGCTCGGAATCTGTCTTTCGGAAATCGACCGGCCGCGCGAAGCCGTCGAACATTTCGAACATTTCATGCAACCGGGCGGCAAGGACCCTGAGGTAGCAAGGCGTGCGGGCGTCTGTTGCGTAAACGTGGGCGAATTCGCTTCCGGCCTGAAGTACCTCGAAGAAGCCGAAAGACTCGGGGTGGCCAGGTCCGAACTAGTCCTTCCGATGGCCATGGCCTCAGTGAAGCTCAAAGATTTCACTCGCGCCGAACTTCTGCTGAAAGAGGCCGAAACGAACCCATCGCCAGACACGGATAAGATAAGTAAGCTAAGAGGTCTTCTCGACTCGGGATCTCAGAGTTGTTGCGCCCCTCCCAAATACAGGACCGATTGCACCGCGCCCAGCGTTTCGCTTTGCATGATCACAAAAGACGAGCAGGCAAACATTTGCGGATGCCTGGAGAGCGTGTGCGGGCTTGTTGACGAAATCGTTGTCGTAGACACGGGTTCAGCCGACAGGACTAAGGAAACAGCCCGGTCCTGCGGCGCGAAAGTATTTTCTTTTCCCTGGACAGGCAGTTTTGCCGAGGCTCGGAATGAATCCCTGCGGCACGCGACGGGCGACTGGATCATATTTCTGGATGCCGATGAACGGCTCAATACGTTCGGCGTGAAGGATTGCCTGAGGAAGAGCGCATCTAACCGGGGGGTGGACGCTTACGTTGTTCCCATTATCAACTCAGGCCCGGATGGAAAGGCTGAATCAACGGTCGGGCGAGCCGTGCGGTTTTTTCGCAATCTGCCCGGCATTCAGTTTTCGGGTCGCGTGCACGAGAACGTGGACCTGTTTCTGACCAAATCGGGCGCCAGAGCTTGCCACGCCGACTTTGAAATCCTGCATTTCGGATATGCGCTGGAACCCGATATAGTCAAGAAAAAATACGAACGCAATCTCCATCTGCTCAAAGAGGAACTGACCGAATATCCCGGCAACTCTCATTTCCGGTATCATCTGGGCCTGACCTTTATGGCCCTGGAACGGGAAGAGGAAGCACGGCAGGCGTTCGATCTTGCCCTTTGCGGCACAGGTCTGACCCCGAGCCTCGAGGCTATGATCCTGAACATGAAGAGCTATCATCACTTGAGGGCCGGCGAAATGGACCATGCGCTGGAATCCGCTTCGAGATCGCTTTCAGCCGCGCCGGTCCAGAACACGGCCCGGCTGCTGAAAGGACTCTCCCTTTTCCGGAAACAGGCCCACCGTGAAGCGCTCCCCCTGCTTCTCGAGGCCTACCGATTCGTTTCGCTCCCTCCTCGGGACCGCAAAAGCGATATCTTTTTCGAAGACAGCATTGACAAGATCGACCTGGTGGAAGTTATCGGAATCTGTTTAGCCGAAACCGGCCGCTTTGACGAGGCGGTCCCGTTTCTCAAGCTCACCGGATGCCTGAAACCGGGCCAGGCAGTCTTTGAGCACCTTGGAGTCTGTCTGCTCAATTGCGGGAATTTTTCGGCTGCCCTGGAGTACCTCCAAAAGGCCCGGGACGGTGCGCCTGAACCCAACTCGCTCGCTCTTCCGCTCGCTTTCGCATCTCTGAAGACCGGTGACATGGCCGCCGCCGCAGAATACTTTTGCAGCGCCAGGCCCAAGGACGAAAGCGAAATCTCCGTAGCCTTTCAAATGATGCAGGCGATGGCCGCCGATAGCGACTTCCGGCCCTATCTTACGGGCTGTATCAGGAGCCAGGAGGACGTCTTTCGCCACGCTTTTCCGGAGCGATTTCTCAGGTTTTTATACGGCCTCGGGGATCCTGAGTCTATTTCCCAAAACCCGGAAGCCAGTGGAGGCGTGAACTGATGGCTCAATCCCCGGGCCTCTCGGTCTGCATGATCGTAAAAAACGAGTCGGCAAATATTGCGGACGCGCTGGCTTGCTTTGTTACTTTCGCCGATGAAATCATCGTCGTCGATACCGGCTCGATGGATGACACAAAGGAAATCGCAGCCCGGTTTACCTCAAAGATTTATGATTTCGAGTGGACCGAGGATTTTGCAGTCGCAAGAAACTTCGCCATGTCGAAGGCTGTCAGAAGCTATCAGCTCTGGGTTGATGCGGACGACAGGATCACCCCGGAACATCAGGGTCACATCGAATCTCTGAAATCACACTTCGACGGTAACAAAGCCTTCTATTTTATATTGGAAAACCATCGGACGGATACGCCCCCCACTTCCTGCCGGCAATTGCGCTGTACTCCCATAACAGGGGCGGTGCGGTTTGAAGGGCGCATTCATGAACAGATATTCCCCAGCGCCGTCAGGGCCGGGCTTGAGTTGGTGAATGCAGATATCGTGATTCGTCACCTCGGGTATATGACAGAACAGATTCGGATGGCCAAGGCAAGACGCAATCTTGCAATAATGGAAAGGGAAAGAGCCGAAGGCAGGGACGATGGAGGGCTGCATTTTTTCCTTGCCTTGATTTATGCGCCCCTTGGCCGGCGGCCAGAGGCGATACGGAGCATGGCGGATGCCCTGGAGCGTTTCGAGAAAGAAAACTATAATCATCATCTCATTCCGGAGGGTTATCTTTTCCTGGCAAGGGTCAGCTTCGAGATGGAAGAATACGACAGGTGCGTCCGGTATCTGGCGATGGCAAGAAGCCTGGTGGAGGGAAACCCGCTGCACAACTTCCATATGGGAATCATCTACCAGCGGATGGGAAAGCACAGGGAGGCGCTTGAAGTTTTTAAGGAAGTCTGCGGCAAAAAATATGTACCCAATCTTTTCCCCAGCCAACCGCTGCCCGGTTACTCCGAGTTGCTCCTTCACATGGCCTACAGCTTCTGTTGCATGAACGATCACCAAAACGCCTTAAGGTTGATAAACGCCTCAGCCCCGCAAGGGGGCGGCCCTGAACTCGGCAAAAGCTGGGAATGGTTGGGCACAAAGGCTTTTTTGTTCGAAAATATTGAGTTAGCCCAGATCGCGTTGGAAACGGCCCTGCGCTTCAGCGCACTGGAGCCCCAAAGTTGGGGGCGCCTGGGCGCCATTTACAAGCTGCGCGGCTTTTCGGAAAAGGCGCAGGAATGTCTTACGCACGCGGAGGGCTGGAATGCAGGCATGACCCCACCATCATGACCCCACCTTGCGCTCGGCAGGGAGCGAGGGAGCCACGAGTTTGGCGGCTACCTTCGCCTGCGGGGCGACATCCTATTTTCATCCACACTCACAGGCTCCTCACAACTGTTTATCCGCAGATGTACGCAGATGGTTTTGGGAGAGATTGAGGCGCTTGTATTCAAGGCGCGGTGCTCCAAAGTTAAGCAATAACGGCATAGGTCCGTTAAGCTCTCTTTAAAGCATCTGTGTTCATTTCCCTGACTTGTCTATGATCAGTCATCCTTGGATTAATCCTTCCTTGCCGGGCGCACGAAAAGCAAAAGCCCCATACGGGGCTTTGCGGCTGCTAAATAGTTTTAGCGTTTTAAGTTTTCACACTAAGAACTAAAAACTGTAACCTAATAACTGATTTTCAAGCCTGCCGGGCCAACTGAACTTCCTGTTTATCGGTCTTTATGAGACCGACTCCTTCGCCCGACAGAAAATCCGCGTAGGTTACGCCCAAACCCAGGCCCTTGGCGAGGTCACGGGCGTCCTTGGACATCTGCGGCTGAGTAATGAGAACGACCAGGTCGAACTCCCTGGCCTGCCCCTCTCCGAAGGCGACCTTAACCGAGGACCCGCCGTTCGGCGCAACCGATTGAACCGGGGCGTTCAGCACATCGACTCCGGCCAGATTGAGCGCCTTCTTCCCTTCCGGAAAATCATCCAGGCCACCGGCAAACATTACGACCTCAGCCTTGGGGAGTTTTTGCCGGAGCAGAGAAGCCTCATTTATGGCGAAGGTAAGGGCCGCCAGATGCATGCCCGGAGCCGCCTTCTCATATGCCTGGACAAAGGAGACACTTGCCGGGATTTCACCGTCATAGGGGCGGATGACCAGCCCGGCGCTTGGGCCGGATTCGCTCAGCATGCGTTCGAGCTGGAGGTCCGTTATTACATTGCTATCTTTGGCCAGGCCGAAACGCCGGTCGATCCGGTCGAGCGATCGTTCGACTCCCGGCGAGATGATCACGGAATCAGCCGCAAGGTCGATTATTTCATCCTGGATATCAAACTGGATGGCTTCGGGCTTGCACTCGGCCCAGCACAGGGCGCACCCCAGGCAGCGGCGGCAGCTAAGGCATCTTTTCGCTTCCCCCAAGGCCCTTTCCTCGTCGAATCCCAGTTCCACCTCACTGTAGTTGTTCCGGCGCTCTTCCACCCCGATTTCAAGAAGGTGCCGGCGCGGTGAGGGAATGTCCCTGAATTTTACTATGAATCGGCCTTTATTTTCGTATTGCATCGTTTCCTCTTTGCGGCGAGCCGCCGCGGGCCATTGTCGCCACTCAAACCTTCGGCGGCGGCCTTTTAGTCTGACTTCTTGCGACCCTGCGTCTGGCCTCAAGGAACAAACAGCGGGCAGCCAGTATCCAAAACTAACCTCGCTTCATGCTGCTTAGTGTTTAACCGAGGTTTGGGTTTTTTCCCGTTTAGCCTCAAGATAGCGGATTATGCCGTCTGCGGCCTTGCGGCCTCCTGCGCAGGCGCGAATCGCGATGTCCGGGCCGGTTTCGACGTCACCCGCCGAGAACACTCCCGCAACGTTGGTCATATAATTGCTCTTGTCCACCGCGAAAGTGTCCCACCTGGTGATGCTGAGCCCGCTGCCCTCATGGACGAAGCTCAAATCCGGACGCTGACCGATCGCAGGGATCAGGGTCTGGGCTTCCACGACGAATTCGGACCCTTCGATGGGCACCGGGCGGCGCCTTCCGCTGGCATCGGGCTCTCCGAGCTGCATCCTGAGGCACTTGAGGCCGCTCATCCTGCCATTCTCGCCGACAACCTCAACGGGGGCCACCAGGTACTGGATCTTAACGCCCTCGTGTTCCGCCGCCTCGATTTCCCACGGACTGGCGGGCATTTCCTTTTTCGTCCTGCGGTAGAGGATGTGGACCTCCTCGAAACCTTCGCGCCAACTCACCCGTGCAGCATCCATTGCAACGTTTCCGCCGCCAATTACTATGACCTTGCCTTTGGCGGGCCACTTCTTGCCCGAGTTCACCTCGCGCAGGAAATCGACACCGTCGACAACGCCTTCCATATCTTCGCCCTTGATCTGGAGCTTCATTCCCTTATGCGCGCCGACGCCGATAAATACGGCATCGAATTTATTCATGATCTCTTCGAAAGTGATGTCCGTACCGATCCTGGTATTGCAGCGCAGCTCCGCCCCATGGGCAAGAATCCAGTTTATCTCGTGCATCAGAGTAGGGGTCGGGAGCCTGTACTCGGGAATGCCGTATCGAAACATACCTCCCGGCTCGGGCAGGGCTTCGAAAACGACCGAATGGTACCCGGCCCTGCCAAGAAAACAGGCGCACGAAAGACCGGCAGGTCCAGCGCCGATGATTGCGACCTTTTCCTCATGGAACTCATCGGGAACTTCGACCGAAGCAGTGAGGCGGTTCTTCATTTCATGGTCGGCAACGTAGCGCTTGAGAGTGCAGATGGAGATCGGTTCGTCCATATATCCCCGGTTGCAGGCGGTTTCGCAAGGATGGGGGCAAACACGGCCGATGGAGAGCGCAAATGGGAGTCGTTCCCTTATTTTTGCAAGCGACTTGTCATATTCGCCGTCAGCAATGAGCCCAACGTAAGAACGGATATCCAGGTTCGCCGGGCAGGTCGCCTGGCAAACCGGCATGTCTTCCTTGAATATGTTGAAATCGCCGGTCTGCGGGTTGAAGAAGTCGATCGCCGTACGGAACCCGATCCCCTCGTTGAAGTCATCATACATATTGATCGGGCATACCCGGATGCACTCGCGGCAACCGTTGCATTTTTCGATGTCCACGCGGGAGGTTTTGCGCCGGATGCGAAAAGTGTACGATCCGTCTTTAGCTGCGGCTTTTTCCACCTGAGCGTTTGTGATGATTCGGATGTTCGGGTGTTTTTTCGCCGCTTCGTAGTTCGGGTCCACCCATACCGGGTTCCCGTTCAAAAGGTGTGTTTGCGGGATGCGTTCGGCACCGAGGGCCGGGGAGGATTCCACCAGTACGACGCGCATGCCGGCTTCGGCCTGTTCGATTGCAGCCGCAACTCCTGCAGGGTCGCCTCCGAAAATGATTACCTGTTTATCTGACACTTGAGTCCTCCGGGCGGTGGGACCGCCGGCCAAGATGCCCGCTGCCTGCGGCGGCGGGCTAAAGACTTATCAGGGCGGTGGGACCGCCAACCGACTTGAATGCCGCTCAAACCTCAGGCGGCGGCTTTGGCCGCCCGTTCCAAGACCTTATATTTTGGCGTTGCGCCGTCAATGCCGGCCAGTCCAATCAAGCCGCGCCTCTGCAGGGCCAGAACGAACTTGAGAGCGTCGGGAGGGGCTATCTCGATCCTCTCTGAGACATCCTTGACCGAAACCGGGCCTTTCTGCATTTCTTTCAAGATGCCATGGGTGGCAATTTCGTCAATCACGATGGTATCGAGGGTCCGCCACATTTCATGTTCGGTGAACCTCTCGCCGTACTTGTTGCCGATGTCCTCGAACTCCGTGAACTTACCCACCACCCAGCGCAGCTTCTCACTGCCCAAAGCGGCCCTCGCGGTTTCCAGCCTGTCCTTAAGCCTGGGGAGCGAGAACCCTTCTGCCGAACCAAGGGAGCCCATTTCGCGGATATTGCCGTCGAAGGCGGTAACCTGGCTCACAAAGCGTTCACCCTCCGCCGACGAGCACTGGTTGAAAGCAACCCGCCCCGTATTGAGACCAACGTAGCCGAGGGTCCTCGAGGCAAGCCCGATCTTGACCCTGGCCTGATAATTACCGGTAATGTAATGGCAGTCTCCGAAGTGGCAGCCGACCACCATGATTCCGTCCGCCCCTTCGATGAAGGCGTCGACCACCATGGTCGGATCCACTCGGCCCGTACACATGAGACGGATGATTCGCACATCCGCCGTATATTGCATCCTGGAAACTCCAGCGAAGTCAGCCGCTGCGTAGCCTCACCAAGTGCAGCACATTACCAGAATTTTGGGAATAAAATCCGGCATTTATTAGCCTCCTCGAGTCTTCTGCCCTTAAAATCCCCCCTCCCCCCTGTAGAAAAGCGGGGGATTGGCACCCCTTTAGAAAAGAAAAGGGAACATCTCCGTTTACCAAGAACTATAAATCTTGTATTGACTCTTACGCAGATTCATCGCGGGCATTGCCCGCTCCTGCCGATTCTTCCTCCAGGAACGCCTTTATCTGCTCGCCTATCTGCAGGTCCGTGTAGGAATTGACGCTAAGGGCGTGCTGATAGCAGGTGGCGGCGCAAACCCCGCATCCCTTGCACGCAACCGGAATCACCTTGACCTTGCGGCCTTTTTCGCCGTGAACGATCTCGAGTGCGCCATAGGGACAGAGCGCGGCGCAAAGCCCGCAACCCCGGCACGCATCTTCATCAACCAGCGTGGAGACGATGGGCTCGACCGACATCACTCCCTTTGAAAGGGGAATGGATGCGCGCGACGCTGCGCCGAGCGCCTGCGACACCGCTTCGCGAACGTTGGCCGGATAGTGCGCGTTTCCGCACAGATAAATGCCGTCGGTTGCGAAGTCGAGCGGTTTGAGCTTTACGTGTCCCTCCAGAAAGAACTTGTTCGCATCGAGCGACACCCGAAGCAACTGGGATATCGTTTCGTTGTCTTCGCCTGCCACAAGCGGGGTGGAAAGGACGACCAGATCCTGCGGCAGTACGATTTCGCGCCCGAGCAGATCATGATACACTATAACCTTTCCGTCCTCGACTTTGGGCGGGCGGGCGGGATCGTATTTAATAAAAATTACGCCAAGCTCTTTGGCCTGCTGGAAAAGGGCTTCGTTTTCGGTCCCGTAAGCCTGGACATCGCGGTAGAGGATGCGAACGCCCGCTCCTGGGTTCCTCTGCTTGATTTCGATCGCATTCTTTATGGCCACCATGCAGCATATGCG
>Ga0187862_10002580_pt1 | contig 18206 bp, 17 predicted proteins | sample June2016WEW_10_1_FD_133003 | JGI IMG/M metagenome (GOLD analysis project Ga0187862, IMG submission 133003) | Peatland microbial communities from SPRUCE experiment site at the Marcell Experimental Forest, Minnesota, USA - June2016WEW_10_150 | ecosystem: Environmental > Terrestrial > Soil >...
ACGATGCACGCCTCCTGCACCGGGGATCAATCCGACGCGGGGTTCGGGAAATCCAAAACTGGCCTTTTCCGAGGCGACAATGACGTCGCAGGCAAGGGCAATTTCAAACCCGCCTCCAAGAGCCAGTCCATTAACGGCTGCGATGAAAGGTTTATAGCAGTCAAACCGTGAGGTTATTCCAGCAAACCCGCCTTTCACTCCTTTCATAATTTCGATCATCTTGGCCGGGCCGTTTACGGCTTGAAATTTCAAGTCATTGCCCGCTGAAAAAGCCTTCTCTCCCGCGCCTGTAACGATACAGACCCACTGTTGCGGGTCGGTATCGAAATCATTGAATGCATGGTCCATTTCCACGCTGACCAGCGGACTGATGGAATTCATGACATCAGGACGATTTATTGTCACTGTAGTCACATGCCCCTTCTTCTCTGCCTTGATAAACTCATAATTCATAATCTGCCTCCCAGATAGTTTTTTATATTATTACAGTACGATTTCTCTCAGGGTTCAACCAGAATCTTAATTGCGGTCTTACTTTTCTTCGCCAAAACCTCGAAGCCGCTCCCGGCGATGTCAGCCAAGGGTATAATGTCCGTGATGATGCATTCGGGCCGGATCTTTCCCGTTTCCAGTCCATATCATCGGGGATCTTCAACAGCCGTTGTGTGGGACAAACGATGGCTTCGGCATAGGGAAGGTGCAAACACGATCGCCGACGGCATATCCCTCAACGTCTGGCGCGACGGCGATGATATTGCCGCAGGCCTCATGACCAAAAGGGCTCTCCGGAAATTGGCCATGCAGGTATTCATGCAAATCAGACCCGCAGATGCCGCAATATCTGATATTGACCTTGACTTCCCTGGGCCCCGGCGCCGAGTCTGGAACTTCCTCAATCCTGACGTCCCCTATGCCGTGATAAATTGTTTTTTTCATTAGAGATCCCTTTTCAGATTGTTAAGCTGCGGCTGGTGCAGAGCTTTAGGATGCCTACTTGAAGCCCAAGACAGGATGCGGCCTATAGGGCTCCTCGAGAAAAGCAATCTCTTCGGGCGTAAGACGCAGCGAGAGAGCTGCAGCGGCCTCCGATAAATGGTGCGGCTTCGTAGCGCCGACAATTGGCGATGTAATCGCCGGATTGCTGAGCATCCAGGCAAGCGCTACCTGAGCGCGGGAAGCGCGACGCTGCTCTGAGATCCGCCCCAAGCGGTCGACGACTGTGTGGTCAATTTCTTCGGTCTGCGAGTACAGGCTTTTCCCGAACTCGTCGGTTTCATAGCGCCTGGTGCTTTCAGTTTGCCAGGGGCGGGTCAGGCGGCCACGTGCGAGGGGACTCCAGGGAATGATGCCGATGCCTTCGGACTGGCAAAGGGGAATCATTTCGCGCTCTTCTTCACGATAAAGCAGGTTGTAGTGATTCTGCATGGAAACAAAACGGGTCCAGCCGTGCAGTTGAGCGAGATAGAGCGCCTTGGTGAATTGCCAGGCGTACATGGAAGAGGCCCCGATATAGCGGACCTTGCCCGATTTCACCACGTCGCTCAACGCCTCGAGAGTTTCCTCGATCGGCGTTTCGTAATCCCAGCGATGAATTTGGTAGAGGTCCACATAGTCGGTCTGCAGACGACGGAGGCTCTCGTCGAGTTCGAAAAAGATGGCCTTCCGGGACAGGCCTCGGCCATTGGGCTCGTTGCGCATGATACCGTGGACCTTGGTGGCGATGACGACGGCTTCGCGGCGGGTGTTTGCTTTCAGGAATCGCCCGAGAACGATTTCGCTGTCGCCGCGCGAATAAACATTGGCAGTGTCGAAAAAATTGATCCCAAGTTCGAGGGCTTGGCGCAGGAAGGGCTGGCTTTCCTCTTCGCTAAGGACCCATGCGTGGCTGCCGGGTTTGGGTTCGCCTTTGGCAGGCGTTCCATAGGTCATGCAGCCGAGACAAATGCGGGAAACTTTGAGGCCGGTCTTACCGAGACTGACGTAGTCCATTATTTCTCCTGGGCAGGAATGCAGATTATGTCCGAGTAACGTGCCCGGGCACAATCGGTTAAGGATTTACGAGTGGTCATTTCTTTTCTCATTTACTAAATCTACCACATCTTTGTAAATATCCGATTTCCCATGTGGCACCATCGTCCACCTGTGAGCGATCCAGCAGGCGATCGTAAGGTGAGCAGCAAGAAGGCAAGCGATCACAGCCCGCTTTGTGATGAGTCGGGGTTAATCAAGATGAGAAAATGGAAGAGCCAAGAGGGGGATTTTGCTCTTGGCTCTGGATTCTGGAAAGAAAGGGTGTCTGTTTACTACTACATTCGGAACAACGAACGTTTTCCTTAAGAAATAAATTCCCAGTAATGAGCGCGCAATAATCAAATCACAACGGGCCCGGTTTATGGGCAAATAGGGGGTGCGTTGTAGGATTTCCGGTGTTATCATGCTTCCGCCTCATTATTATGGAGGTCGCACTGGGGGGATGCCCTGGCGGGCGTCTCGCGAGTTATCCAATCCGGAACATCAAGATGGAGAACAAGATGGGACCCACGGACTGGTTGGACCAAATCGAAGTGATCATTTCCAACTGCGACGAGCATGGCATCACCACCTTCATGAATCGGCGCGGCAGCGAGAATTTTGCAAGGGTCGGCGGCTACCAGTTCATCGGCAAGAGCATGATTGACTGCCACCCCGAGGGGTCTGTGCGGGATAAGTTTGTCAAGCTGATGGAGAGCCAAAAGTTCAATTGCTACACCATCGAGAGGAACGGCAAGAAGATGCTTGTCTACCAGACTCCCTTGTTTAAAGACGGGACATTCGTGGGCTATAATGAGCTGATCCTGCCAATCCCGGAGACCATGCCGCATTTTGTGAGGGGTTAGTACAGGCAGGGTCCTTCTGGTCAAAAACTATAGCCACACTCAGGCCGCCCCCGGGGCGGTGCCTGGACCGTTTACATCGAAGGAGAGACGCCCTCTATGGGATAGCTTGTGCTGGATACGACCCTTCCCTCAAGAGTCTCGTCGGATGCTGCAGGGATTCCTCTTTTCGGAAAATTCTCAGTTAAGGACAAGTATGGACGTAGAGCCAGGAATCCCCGGACGGGTAAGGCCATGACTCTGCCACCCGGGAAGGTGGTGACATTCAAGTGCTCCGTTGTTCTGCGGGCTGCCATGAACGGGCGGGATAGACAGAGAGTACATTGTGGAGACAAGACATTTCCTCGGAGGCGGCCTGTTCCTGTCCTGAAAAAATTGCTTGGGTTTAAATTAATATCTGAATCAGAGGGAGTTCACATGAAGAGATGGATCATATCCGTTCTGTTTTCAATTCTTCTGACCTATCCGGCTGTATCTGTTTTAGCCGACGACACCTCCGGCTCTGGCAGCCCTTCATCGAGCTTTGGAGCACGCCACCATTCCAAGAAAAAAAAAGATGATGAATCAGCTGACAAAAAGAAGGAAAAAGAGCTGCGGGACAAAAAGGTCGATGATGCAATCAAGAAGGCGTGGGAAGAAAAATAGTGAACCTATCCCGCAGTAGCCTTTAGCTCGTGCATGGAAACGCGAAAAGACGACAAGGCTGCTTATTGGGCTTCAGAACAAGACCACTTTTTTGCAGTTAGCGCTACGGTTTTTTGATACCTTTTCCGGCTGTCCTCGATATCAGGATGCCGGCCATTCCACTTGCTAACAGAAGCAAGCTGGAAGGCTCAGGAATCGTTGTGGGAGGAGGAGGATCAGGAGGCGGATCAGCAGGCGGATTTGGTCCTGTCGGGATGATTGGGATAACAGGGATCAAGGGCAACAAGGGAAGCCAGGCGGGGAAGGGACTACCCGCAGCCGCCACGGTCATCGGCAGGTCGAAATCAGCTGCAGATACATCGATAGGGATGCCCTCCTGGATTTTGTATTCTATAAATACCGGCTGTTTCTGCCCCCCAAGCTGACAAATGATGGCCATTAGTTCACCTTTTGCCGGAATATAATCTTTTCCTTTCAGGTTCGCCTCTTCGATAAGTTGAGTTGCTTCCACGCTTGGTGTTGGCTTCTCACCGGTTGTGAAATGCCAGATTGCTTGCTGGATATCTTCTTTGGACCCCTTTTTATGATTGACTACATAGTTAATCTGGTTCCATCCCATGCCACTGAATTCAGAGGGAATATAAGGATCATAGCAGTTGTAAAGTCTGACCTTATGAATCGCGTTCCTGCGGAGCGGCTTACCCTTCGCCAGACACCATGCCTTATAGAACTCGAAATCCACCAGGTCATACCCGTACCTGACGTCTATGAAGAATAACTCGAATCGGCTGTCTGATCCTTGCCTTATAAACATCTCGACTGGCGAATCGGGAATTTTGGCCAACGGTGGACTCGGCGCGATGCTTGACGCAATTAGATAGCTTCCGTGGATGTCAGGCTCAGGAACCGATTCGATAGGGACCCCGAAACCCTGACCGGGTGATGAAAAAATCAAAATGAGAACAAGAATCAAAGCTGCACACACCTGCTTCATCACCTATTTTTTCGATATAAGAAATCTAACCCTATGCTGCTATTATGGGATGACACGACAGGCCGGAGTGCAGCCGTCGACATTCTTATTAATCGGCACAAATCGGCTCATTTATGAGTTTTAGTTTGAGGTATTAGGGGAACGCAGTGTGGAGGGGTTTGGGGCAGCTCGGGGCCTGTGACAGCCGTGGTTAAGCAAAATGAGAAAAAGGAAGAGCCAAGAGAAGGAGGGATCGCTTTGATCTTGGCTCAAAAAAGAGGCAACCTGTCATGAGGCGCTCATTGAGGTTGTCATCGGAGCGAAATGGCGGGTTGATGCCGAAGTAGAAAGGTGATACCTTGCTGATGATCTCGAAAGGCACAGAGATCCGTGGGCGTGTAGATTCTTCCTTTACCATAAAAGGAGAGCCTATGGGCAGCCGTTCCGGTTTTGTTTTTGTTTTGGCAATTCTGCTGGTTTTCTGTGTGGGTGTTGTCTCCGCCCGCGAATCTGTGACAACTTTTAGCGACCATTCTTTCGGAATTAGGTATGTAACTGATCGAAAACAAATCAACTATGTCGTTGATCAATTCAGAGGCCAACTCCGACGTTTAGGTTCGAACGCTGGCGTAATCGCGTGTAAAGAGGTAACCGAACTTACCGAGGGAGGTATTAAAGATTTTAGCTTCGGCGCAGTCTGTACCGTCCAAAACGGGAACAATAGGTTGACCGTACTCATGTGCGACGATAGTTTGGCTGGAAAATTTACCTGGGGGGAATCGGGCAGCCTGACGCGAGAAGATGTTGTTCGTTTCATAAAAAGCAATTGTCCACCTGGTAGATAGTAATCTGTCAGGACAGCTTTAACGTTGCTGGCTTCCTCTCCGTGTGATATCACACCCCCTGTTGTCTCAAGAAAAGCGGGCGATATGCTTCTACAGAAGTTTGTTGCAGCCGGGCGGGATAAGGACTGCATTCCTTGAAGATCGGCGAAAGTCGGCCGATGACCGAGGCTGCTTGCACAAAACTCTTTATAACACCCACTGCTATGGAAGTTATTGGGATGGCGCCCTTCAGGCGGCGTTTCACGTGTACTTACAATAGGGTGGCGGGGGCCGGTATATGAAACCTGCTGAGTTGATAGAAAAGGCCAAAATTGATGGTCGGGCTGCGCTGAATGAAGCGGAGTCAAAACAATTCCTGGCGTATTACGGAGTGCCGGTAGTGGAAGAACGGATAGCAGGTACTCCGGATGAGGCGGCAAAATGGGCCGAGGCGATAGGTTTTCCTATAGTAGTGAAAGGGCTGGGGGCTACACTGACCCATAAAACCGAGCGCGGATTGGTCAAAACAGGGTTAGCCGGCGCGGAGGCGGTCACGCGGGCGGCTTTGGAAATAAGGGAAGCGGCGGGAGAAGGTCTGGAGGGCTGGCTGGTCCAGCCACAGCTTAAGGGGCGCCGCGAATTTGTGGCCGGGATATTTCACGACGATCAATTCGGACCAGTGATTATGTTTGGCCTCGGCGGTGTTTTTACCGAAGCGCTGGATGATGTGGTTTTCCGTGTTGCGCCTGTGGACGAGGGCCAGGCAGCTCAGATGTTGGACGAAATCAGGGCCCGGGACCTTTTAGGTGCCTTTCGCGGCGAGCCGGCTGTGAACCGCGAAGATTTGATAAAGACTATAACGGGGTTGTCCCGGCTGGCTGAGGAACATGCAGCGGTGACCGAAGTGGATATAAATCCATTGTTGATCACTTCGGAAGGTAACCCGGTCGCCGTGGACGCCCTGGTTGTCCTTGGGGAGCTCAAACCCGCGGCTCCAGTGAGGCCGCCCGCAGGGCAATCTGCTGTGTGGGCCATGCTGAACCCGAAATCGATCGCTTTTGTAGGGGCAACATCCCAGTTTGGCAATTGGGGCCATTTACTTTTTACAAATGTTATTGCCGGGGGATACGTTGGCGGGATCCATCTGGTAAACCCCAACCGGGACTTTATTGCCGGACGGACCGTCTATAAATCGGTGATCGATATACCCGGCCCGGTGGATTTGGCTGTGGTCACAATCCCTGCTTCCCGGGTCTTGGCCCTGATCCCGGAATTTAGGGCAAAAGGGATAAAAAGCGTGCTGCTGATCTCATCGGGTTTTCGTGAGATCGGTCCCGAAGGGAAGAAGCTCGAGGACACCCTGGTGGAGGAGGCACGTAAAAACGAAATTCTGATTATGGGGCCGAACACCATGGGGATGGCCAACCCCCATCAAAAGCTATACTGCATGGGGACCTCAGCTCGGCCAACACCTGGAAGCATGGCATTCATATCCCAATCGGGAAACCTGGGCTACCAGTTGATATCAATTTTGGAGCGGCAAGGCATCGGGATACGGGCCTTCGTCGGGTCGGGCAACGAGGCCATGCTTACCATAGAAGATGCACTTGAAACTTTTGCCGGGGACGACCTTACCAGCACGATTTTCTTGTACATCGAAAGCATTAAGAACGGCCGTCGGTTTCTGGATTTAGCCCGCCGCGTGAGCCGCGAAAAACCTATCGTAGCCATTAAAGGCGGCCGAACCCAGGCGGGCAAACGTGCTGCGGCCAGCCATACCGGAGCTCTGGCTTCAAACGCCAGAGTCTTCGAAGCCGTTTGCCGCCAGGCCGGAATAATGTCGGTGATACAGCCTACCGACTTGCTGGATCTTGCTGCTGCATTCTCTTCGCTGCCTCTTCCCAAGGGGCGGCGCGTGGCCATCATGACCCCGGGCGCCGGTTTGGGCGTGATTGCTGCGGATTTATGCACTGAATACGGTTTAGAAGTCCCCGAGCTTTCCAGTGAACTCATCGATCGGATAGACCGATATCTCCCTCCTTTTTGGAGTCGCTCCAATCCAGTAGATCTGGTAGGAGAAAGAGACCCTGACTTACCTTTAAAGGTGATCAGCGAATTGTTTAAATGGGACGGCTGCGATGCAGTGATCACTGTCGCCATTATGGATCGGCCGTCTTTTCTCGAAAGTCTCACAAAATCCATAATCTTAACCGACCCTGGCGCCGATCCCGGCAACCTGGATTTGCTAAGGCAGACCTTGAATGGCTCCGTTTCAAATTACATTGCCCAGCTTGCCAGGTTGATTGAGGAGTATGGCAAGCCGGTAGTGGATGTAAGCATGAGTTCCGATAAGACCCTCCTGCATGGTGGAGCGAGCCGCTATAGAGGGATGTTCTTCCAAACACCCTATCGCGCTGTCAGGGTAATTGCAAGAATGTGTGAATACAAACAATGGTTGGACCGGAATAGAACATAGCCGGCAAAATTGTGATTGAACAGACCGGTCAGACTGTCGGTGAATGCCGCATGGACCTCTTTTTCGTATTCACTTGACGCCAGACTGCACATGGCTCTTTGCTTCCCTGTGCAGAGAATGGTCTCCCACCCTGAGGGGACTATGCTAATAACCCCAAAAAGCACCACAGGAAGGGCCGTCAGCCATCCTGTCTATGCGGATGGTTTGTTCTTCCGCTCCGATTCCAAATCGGCAAAAGCCGCTTCGGCCCTCTCCGGATTCATTTTTCTAAAAGATTCCAGAATTTTATTGCCGATTTCCTTGTGGGTGAAAGGCTTTACGACATATCCCTGGACTCCCAGTTTCAAAACATCGCCAACCGTGTCCTGCCCCGAGAGGGAACTGGCAACGACGACAGTTGTTGTGGTGTCTTCTTTTTTCTGCCGAATTTCCTGGAGCACCGAATAACCGCTCATCCCGGGAATCATGATGTCCAAAACTATTATATCGGGCTGCCAAGCATGGTAAATTTCCAGGGCTTCGTCACCGTCTTTCTCAAAACGCTTGTCAAATACACTGTCGCTGAGCCCGGCGTCGTAAATAACCTGGATTTGTCTACTATCCTCGATGATCAGGGTCTTTAGTTTCTCTGCCATTCATTCTTCTCCACGTTCATGTTGGGGGGCATCGGTGGCATGACGAAGAAAAATCTGGCTCCTTTCCCTTCTCCCTCACTTTCGGCCCAGATCTTTCCGCCGTGCAGCTCCACCATGCTCCTGGTAAGCGAAAGTCCTAACCCTGTACCCTGAAATCGGCGGCTGAGAGAGCTCTCCGCCTGCTCAAAGGGCTCGAATATGCGCTGTAGATCGTCCTTTTTGATGCCTATGCCGGTATCCTGGATGGAAACTTGTACAAAGCCGCCGGCCAATTCCGCTCCAATGTGTACTCTTCCACCGTCCGGCGTAAATTTGACCGCATTTGCAAGAAGGTTATATAGTATTTGCTTCACCTTACGCTCATCGGCAATGATGCTCGCAGGAATCTCTTTTTCTTCGTATGAGAGCTGTATGTTGTGTTTCAAGGCTTTTTCTTTGAGAGTGGTAAGGCTCCTTGAGAGGAGTTCCGGCAGTCGCACTTCCGAGAGTTCGAGTTTGAGATCGCCGGCTTCTATCTTGGTCAGGTCCAGAATGTCATTTATTAGCAGGAAGAGATCTCGGGCACTTTGTATAACATCGCCAAGGCATTCTTCCTGCTGAGGTGTAAGGCCGCCGCACTGTTTATCCAGAATCAATTCGGTAAAACCAATGATCACGTTGAGAGGCGTGCGCAGTTCATGACTCATATTCGCAAGGAAATCGCTTTTGGCCACATTAGCGGCCTGGGCTCGTTCCGCCATTGCGTTTGCGCGCTTGGTGGCCGTATGCAGTGCATCCTCCGTCTGCTTATGGATAACGATCTCGCGTTCCAAATCTTCATTGACTCGTGATAGCTCCGCATTGACTTGTGACAGTTCGGCTGTCCTCTCTATTACAATGCGCTCCGTCGTTGCCGATTGACCAATGACAACCAGCAGGAACGCCCCCAACATGCTGCAGAAGAAAAGCCCGCCTGTCAAGACGGCCCATGCCTCCCAAAGATGCAGATCCGCGCGATAGGAATCAGTGGGAGAGCAAACGATGGACCATTGACGTTCTCCAATTTCAAAGGTTTGGAGGCGAGAAAGGTTCTCCAAACCGTTTCTCGTCTCTCCCCCCGCAATAGCGGCAGCACCAGAAGGTTGAGACCTGCTCGTAAACAACATCTGCTCTTGGGAAGGAGCTGTCCTATCGAGGAGATCGATAGCGATGTTTCTCTGATCAAATGGTTTCACGGCGGCTGTAACCATGTCACCAATCCTGAAAACCCCCAGGATGAATCCCCTCAGGTTCCGCCGGCGGGACTCTGTGTCACCGGGAACCGAACCATTAGCGTAAACGGGGAGGAATATGAGTACACCCGATTGTGTTCCTTTCTCCTGTACGAGCACAAGACGGGAAGTAGCTACCGCCCTGCCCAAATCGCGTGCTTTGTTCAAGGCATCCAGACGAGCCGGATTGGTGGATAAGTCATACCCAAGAGCTTTCTCGTTCCCCATATAGGGTTCCACGTAGTAGACGGGAAAATACTCATCCTTCGACAATGCCGGCACGAGTTTCTTCTGGCTGTCCTGTGCCGAAATCTCAAATTGAGAAAAGCCATCCCTACGGGCTGCATCCTCATAGAACGAGCGTTGCCCGTCGGGTATCCTGGGTATCCATTCGAGGGCCTGAATGCCGGGATGCCTCACAAGCAGCCCTTCGGTAAGAAGATGAAACGCATTGCGGTCCACGCTTGCGTCGGCCCTGTAGAACTCTCCAATCGAATACATGACTTCCATGTAGGAATTCAAATTTGCGAGAAGGGAGTCTGTAATATCGCTTGATTGCCTTTCGAATACCAACTGCGCTCTTTTCCACTCTTCCTTATCAACGTTGAGAAAAATGGCAACGGTAAGAAGGAACGCGATAAGAACCGGGATAATGACGAAAAGTTGATTACGCAGCCGTGATTTGGCCATTTCCATACTAAAGGCTGAAGTCAAGGGGATAAACACGAGCACGCCCAACGTATCTCCCAACCACCATGTCCCCCAGGATGGCAGCCAATTCTCGGGATGGATTGCACCCGTAAACAATAGGGTGGCTATGCATACGGTAGCGCTTATGACACATGCGACAGGCCCTCCGAGAAGCATTATTTTCAGCACGTCGTGCATGCGATTTAGAGAAACCGGCAACCTGACGGCCTTAAGGATCAGAAATGCTCCGGCTAGAGCTTGAAGGGAGGCTCCGGATGCAATGCCGGCAGATTGAAGAAGTATTTTGGACGCTGGCAAGGTTTCGGCCACATTGGACCAGTGCAAAATCTGCAGCAATAAGGAGCCAAGGAAGACTCCCGGCCAGACGCCATAGCCGAAGGAAAGAATCCCTCCCAGGGCCAACCCGGCAGCGGGCCAGATCGGCGCAGCATAGGCAGGCGGAGAGGCCAGGAGCAGAGACAGCTTGCCGGCAACCAAATAAACTGCGGCAAGCCCAACTATTCTGATGGACCAGGCTGACAGGGAGATTCCCGTCGATGATTTGTTCATGGTTTTTCCTAATTCGACAAGTCGATTTTTCTGCACCCTCAGATCAAATCCATTTATGAATCACTTCAAGAACATTTTCGCGCCTGATTGGCTTTGGTATATAATCGTTCATCCCGGCGTCAAGGCAGTTTTCGCGATCACCTTTCATGGCATTCGCCGTCATGGCAATTATGGGGATACTGTCAAACCCTTTTTCTCTTATTGCTCTTGTCGCCCTCAAACCATCCATTTCCGGCATCTGGACATCCATAAGAATCAGATCGAAAACGTCGGGGGCGCTGGTATACTTCGCCACCGCTTCGTGTCCATTCCGGGCCACGTCCACTTTGAACCCTGCGTTGGTGAGCACGAGGGTTGTGAGCCTGAGGTTGGCGGGGTTGTCCTCTGCAAGGAGGATTCGTAATCCATTATTGTTATCAGCACTAGGAGCTACCCGGGAAGTGGTGGTGTGCTGCTCCCTCCCTGCTAACGCTTCACAGCGGGTTCCAAGCAGTCGCCCGACCATTTCCATGAGCTTCTTCCGAGATGCGGGCTTGACGAGAAATCCATTGAACCCGGCCTCAGTACAGTTGGAGCCATGTCCCACCGATGAGGAATAGGCCAGTAATGCCATCTCAGCCATACTGGAATTCTGTCCCCGAATTTGTCCGGCCACTTCATAGCCGCTCATATCAGGCATGCATACGTCAATTATGGCAAGACCATAGGGATCTTCCAAAGCGTATGCATCTAGCAGAACAGGCAAGACATCTCTCGACTGAGCGACTGCGGTGACCCGCACCCCGGCCTGACTCAGAATATGTTCCAGTATCTCCAGATTGTTCACATTATCATCGGCAATCAGGACCCTCGTTCCGGCAAGAGAAAGCACAGGAGCGACGTCGCTTTTCTTCCGGACCCCTGCTTTTTCAAACCAGGCTGTAAAATGGAAAACGGATCCCTCGCCGAGCGTGCTTTGAGCTGTAACGTCCCCTCCGAGTAGATGGGCTAACTGCTTGCAGATTGCCAGTCCAAGGCCGCTCCCCTCATATTTCCGGGTATCAAAGCCGTCTGCCTGTTGAAACACTTCGAAAATCTTCTCCAGTTTGTCATGGGCCACTCCAACGCCTGTATCCCGAATGGAGGCGCGCAGTTTCACCCGGATCTCCTGTTCCTCTTCAACGCCAATAGAAAGCTCGATTTCACCCGATTCGGTAAACTTGGCGGCGTTGCCCATCAGATTCACCAGGACCTGGCGAAAACGCCCGGGGTCGCCCCTGATGCAATCCGGAACGTCATCATTGATCCGGCAGATGACTTCCACCGGCTTGTCATTGATCTTTGGCCTTATCAGTTCGCAGACCTCGTAGGCGATTGTTTCCGGATCAAATTCAACAGATTCAAGGGCCATCTGGCCGGCTTCTATCTTCGAGAAATCCAAAATGTCGTTGATCAGATCCAGAAGAGCTTCTGCGCTATTTTTTATGGTGTTGGCATAATCGGACTGGTCATCCCCGAGGTGCGTATCAAGAAGGATGTCTGTAAAACCGATGACCGCGTTCATGGGTGTCCGAATCTCATGGCTCATTCTGGCGAGAAACTCGCTCTTGGCGGTATTCGCCAACCTGGCCTGCCCGGCCAAATCGTTGGCCCGGGTGATGGCGTCTTTTAACTGATAATTTGAAATTTCCAGCTTCGCCAGTGCAGAGCGCAATGCTTCTTCCGCTCTCTGACGTTCGGTGATTTCAGACTTGAGATTGGCATTCGAGATTGACAGTTCGGCCGTCCGCTCCTGGACGCGCACTTCCAAGACGGCATATGCTCCGCTCAAGGCCGCTTCCGCTTTCTCCCGCTCAATGCTTCTCGTTTCCACCAGAGAGGCCATTTCATCAAAAGATTGGGCCAAAAGACCAACCTCATCGGAGGTGTGAGGCAAGCAAGTTCGTGCACTCATTTCGCCGCTGCCGAATCTTTTTGCAGCGGTGACCAAATGTTTGATTGGCCTTACGAAGGCGGAGTTTCCGAAAATCCACGCTGCAAAAAGCCCGGCAAAGGTTGCAATCCCGAGAATCGATAAATTCCAAAACATCTGGATATCAGCTTTGTGGAATATCTGATTTTTTCCAAGGCCGACAAGCATATACAAATAAGGATTGGAATTTTCATAGAGCCGTAACTGCTTGAAAGCATAAACCCTGTTAATGCCATCCTGGGCAATCGTTTCAAAAATTCCCTCCTCTGAACCACCGGATACCCGTTCGAAGGCATCACCTGAGATAGGCATGCCCGGCGCAGTCTCGTTCTTATCGGGATACCTGTAAAGCCGAACCCCCTTATGGTCCGTGATGACTATGGCGCAATCTTCAGGCAAGTTGACCTTCGATACGAATCGTGCATATTCAGCCAGATCAAAACCTGCAATAACTACTGCAATAAGGTTCTTATTTTCATCGAACACCGGGTATGTGAAGTTGAGCGATATAATATTGCTGACCCTTCCTACGATGTATTCACCAGCGGAAAAGTCCAGTGTCCTTATTGCATCCTTTACATGTTTTCGGTAGGCAAGATTTATACTACCGGGTTCGAACGGCATGGAAGCGGCAAACACGTTCCCGTCTGGTGTTACAGCCAGTATTACTGAATAGAATGGATAACGATCGTGCATTTCACGGAAAAGAACGTTACATGCCTCGGAATTCAAACTCCGTACCTCATGAAACTGTGCCAGTGTGCTAAGCATTACTTTCGTTGAGGTTGTAATTTGTTCCTGCTGGGCGGCCAGACTCTCAAGCAGCAGCAGAGCATTGTTTTTCGCCTTTTGGATTTCATCTCTTCGGTGGCTTAACCCGGATGTGACAATTATCGCGAATGCGGGCAGAAAGATGATCAGCAACAAGAACAGTAACTTCCCGCGAATAGACCACGACCTAATAATGCTGAAATGGCTGCCCATTTCCCTTTGCTCACAATCAGTGTTTTTTCTTTTCCGGTATCGACTCCGGCACCCCTCTCATCCGCCTACCTTTTATATTCGGTATAGGGACGACCCATCTTTAGGATAAAAAATAAAGGCTTGGAGCTGGAGAACGGTCCATTCCAAACCTCACTGTTTCAGGCGGCCCAACCGGATTTTCCTTCTCGGCAAGTCCTCAAGGGCACCATCGACCGAAACTCTCAGATGGTTCATCTCATCGGCAATGTATTGCCTCAGATTCGCATCCTGCCTCATTCATCGGTCGAAAGTCCACTTACGACATAACACTGACGGCGGGTTCAACTCCCGCCGCCACCACCATTTTCCTTTTCGAGGGCTTTTCACCACGAACCGCGAAGGAAAGCGCGATTACCATATCAGGTTTTCAAAGAGCCGGGGAAGCCGCCTTTGCGGTGAATCGTCAGGAAGCCAAATTCGTAAAAGCCTGTATTCTCAATTCCTGAAATAATCAAATTCCACGATTCTCGAGTTTTTCATTGCAAATACAAGGCAAATTGTGGAGTCTACTTGCAAGGTCTCATCATCAAGGAAATTTATTAAGAGATTGCAACGCCTTTTCGATTTTGAGATTATGCGCGGGACAGAGCAGCAGGTGCAAATCCTCCCGCTCCGTTTGAGTTTGCAATAACTGCCGTGTACGATCCGGAAACCTGCCCGGCTTGCACCTCAGCGACAAAGAGATTGGTAGAGCACCATGGCATACATTCCCTCCCCGCATAAACCCGACCCTTCATCCTGCCAGACATTTCGGGCTGGCCGGCCGGCCAAGGCTCGCCGCGCCGACTTCGATTTGCTCAATGTAATTAGCTGTTTCGCAGTTTTCTTGGCCCACGTTCTTCTTATTTTTGGGCCTTATCCGCTCTATCACCTCAAAAATTCCACCTTCTCAGTGCCTGTTGGGATTGTCTACGAGTTCGTACGGGACACCATGATGGCGCTTTTTTTCCTGCTGGCAGGATGGTCGTCGATGGCATCGATTCGATCCGCGGGTGCTGGGAATTTCATCCGGAAGCGTTGTCGGCGCCTGCTTGTTCCGTTTTTTGCCGGAATATATCTGTTGTGCCCCGCCATAAAATATATCGAACTGCTGGGCGGCACGAGCTTCAAGATAAACGGGCCGGAGCTGCTTGGGCCAATACCGATGAGCTTTGTTGAGTTTCTGCCCAAATATTATGCCAGGTTCAACTGGGTGACCTGGTCCCATCTCTGGTTCCTCGTCTATCTCATGTTCTATTGCCTCGTCTTTCTTCCTGTACTTGTGAGGCTGGCGAGAGAGGACTCGGAAACGGGAATTTTGCATCTTCCCGGATGGTTGGCCTATGTGCCGTTTGTGCCGCTCGGATTGCTGCTTGCCTGTTTTAAAGGCTGGTGGCCTTTTTACCCAAGCCTTTGGAAAGATTGGGTCAATTTAGGCTATTTTGGGCTCTTTTTCCTGATCGGAGCCGTAATGGAGACCTGCCCCGCCTTCGAGCGTTGCGTCCGGAGAAATTGGGCGCCACTGGGGCTGATAGGTCTCGCCGGATTCGCGGGCGTTGTATGGAACGTGGAAACGGATCTCGGCCGCTTTTTGGTGGCCGTTGCAGCGTGGGGCTGCGCTTGCGGGTTTATGGGACTGGCTGCACGGTTTCATCCGGTCGAAAATAAGCTCGTCAAGTACCTTCGTGAAGCCTCCCTTCCTATCTACCTGCTCCACCATACCGTCGTGCTGGTCCTCGGCTGGTATGTCGTCCATCTCGATGCCGGCATTGCAGTAAAGATTGCGATTCTTCTGCCTCTCTCAGTCCTGATAACCTTTTCGGTCTACGAAGGCCTGATTCGCCGCCTGCCCGTCCTGCGATTTCTTTTCGGGATGCATCCGCTTCGAACAGGCAGGCGCCCGGCTTCAAAACAAGGAACCCATCAACGGGAGATCGATAAACGCGTAAGCACCCAACCAACCCCGTCGTCAATGAGCTTTTAAAATATGGCAGCCCGTTAATAATGAATGAGGCCCTGGAATCACAGCTTCATTTACATTGCGTTGTCGAAGCTTGATTTAACTAGGTTTTCGGCGATTGAGATGGATTAAAGAAGATTGAGAAAGCCCCACAAAAGCCCCACAGAAATGAAGTAAGAAAGTCCCTGAAAAACCCACTTTCGCCGCTGTATACATTCGAAAAAGGCACGCCTAAGAGGGACCGCCCTGCCCTTGCCTCTGGAGATCCAGTGCGATATCATCCCTCATCCCCATTTGCCCACGTTCAAGTGTTGGAGCAATCTATGACTCTCACCAAAGCCCATATCGTTGAAGCACTCTTCGCCAAAGACGGTTTCACAAAAACCGGGTCAGCCCAAGTCATCGACGCCCTTTTCGAGCTGATAAAACAGTCCTTGCAAAACAGTGAAGACGTTCTAATTAGCGGATTCGCGAGATTTTCAGTGAAAGAAAAATATCAGCGAACAGGGAGGAATCCACAGACAGGGGAACCGATGACTCTGCCACCCAGGAAGGTAGTGATTTCAAGTACTCTGGCGTTCTGCGGGCGGGAATGAATGATGAGAGGGACTGAGGGATACAAAATTATGAACTCAAAAAACCCCAGTGATGAACCCGTTAAATCGGAACTGGAACCAGTCAGCCGGGTCCTCCGGGAGTGTTTAAAATCGCTCAGTAAAGAAGAAGTGCAACTTCAATTGAAATTACTTAAAAAGATCAAAGGAAGTTACCAACTGGACCTGGAATCAATCCATCTGGCCCTCGAAGCCTGCAAAAAGGGCGGATGCGAAATTGTGTATCCGCTTTTGTATCGGCTTGTCGGAAAAGAAAGTCTCGGTGAATGGCTTAAAAATCCAGAGGTAGCCAAACAGAAAATCAAGGAGACGAAGGACCGGATTGCGGAGGTCGAGGAGCTGATTTCGCTTTTGAAGGCGAAACTAGGATCACTTTCCCCAAAGGTTCGGTGATGAGTCGGGCCTTACTTTTCAAACTGGATGGATAAAACAGTGTGGACCACGCATTCCAAGCCCCTCTCGCCCGAAGGAAAATCAACCCGATCAAAGGTAGGCAAATTACGGCCAATCAGCAAAGAAGGTAAGAGCGGGAACGGCTACAAAAAAGCGATGGATGTATGTGCCACAACATGCAGGGAAGCAGATCGCCATGCCCCAAGCTCATCAGCTTTCCTGGCGCGCCTCACCTTTTCAATATTTTCGTGTTGCTGACCTGTAGCCTCTTGAACATTCGAGCAAAAGCAGAGCTGGTGTGCGGCTTCAAATCAGTCAGGTTGTTTTTCAGGGCTGAAAAGAGACTCAACATCCCCAATATCGTTGTGAGTGCTTATCATTATGGCCGAATACTCAATGATGTGGACGGCGGAGCCGGGTGAGATACTGCGTCAAGCCCATGGCCAGCATCCCGTTGTCGCAATTGTTGGCTTGATACGAGTATTTATGAAACCCATCAAAGCTTGAACCAACGACGCAACGATGCCCTCAACCCTCACCGCAAGGAGACGAGGGATAACGGGAAGAGAGGAACACGATGGGAGATAAGGGCAAGAAGGATAAGGAAAAAGGTCAGAAACAGAACACCGAAAAACAACATCAGAAGGACAAAAAGAAGGCGGACAAGCAACCAAAAAGAACCTCTTGACACGTCGCATCAGAAGGAATGAAAGATCGTTTCCAAAAGCTCCTCTCGCGTCCGCACAATCAAATCACACGAGCACTCTATCATCGAATTCACTACCGCACCTTCACTCTCTCCACCTCGCCTGAAATCAGTCCTGATCCCGATAATTTTCTTTTCGGGTGATTTTCCGGCGTAAAAATATCCGATCTCCCATGCAGTCCCGTCATCCACCTGAGAGCCGTCGAGCAAAGCGATCGCGATATCGGCAACAGGAATGCAACTAATCACAGCCGGCCTTGTGATGAGCCAGGGTTAAGCGAAATGTGAAAAGGAAAGAGCCAAGAGAAGGATGGATCGCCTTGATCTTGGCTCAAAAAAGAGGAAACCTACCATGAGGCCCTCATTGAAGTATTCGGAACAACGAGGATTTTTCTAAAGACATCAATAGCCGATAACGAGCGCAAAATAATTAAATCACGGCCGTTACGAATTTCTTTGGGCCAAAAACAGAAGGGCTGGAAATTACTTCTCCAGCCCTTGGAATTCTTTTCTTGATGAGCAGCTAGTGTTGCATTCCTTAAATTCATGGACATTATGCAACCAGCGGCTTACCCGAGTAAGTCCAGTTAAAAGGCGCCGCGTTTGTTTCGTTGTAGTGTTTTATGTACTGTATTGTCTGATTG
>Ga0187862_10002585_pt1 | contig 18193 bp, 17 predicted proteins | sample June2016WEW_10_1_FD_133003 | JGI IMG/M metagenome (GOLD analysis project Ga0187862, IMG submission 133003) | Peatland microbial communities from SPRUCE experiment site at the Marcell Experimental Forest, Minnesota, USA - June2016WEW_10_150 | ecosystem: Environmental > Terrestrial > Soil >...
GGCTCCGCACGGGCCCCACTCGGGAGCTTTGCGGTAAAGAGCCATCTCAGAAAAAGGAATTGTTCCGGAATGGGGGAAACTTTACTCTTGACCGCTGCCTTTCAATGGGTGCCTTTCAATGGGTGACACCCTCGACATTATGGGCTGGAAAATCGTTGAAAAAGGGTTGAAAGTAGTTTTCTCCCGCTCGATCCCGGCAGTTGTCGCCAGCGCTGCGCGGCCGGCCATTCTGGATTTCCTGCACAGGCACGGCCTGGGGCCGGCTGACATCGCTCATTTCCTGGCCCATCCAGGAGGCCAGAAGGTCATAGAGGCGTACCGGGACGCCCTCGGAATCGAAGAGGACAAGCTTGACAGCATGAAGCAGGTGCTCGGAAAGTTCGGAAACATGTCCAGCGCCACGGTCTGTTTCGTTCTCAGACACTTTCTCGATTCAAACCGGTTCCGGCCGGGTGAATTAATACTCAGCACCGCGCTTGGTCCGGGATTTTCTTCCGAGGCTTTTCTGGGCAGGTGTGAGAACGGAGGATAGAGAGCGGAGGAAGGAATTATCGATTTTCTTCCGGTCTCTGACTCTAATTATTTGCTATCCGTTAAATCCATTATCCGACATCCGACATGGCATTCAATTCTGCTCATGTATTCCTGATTATTCTGGCCGCCGAACGTGGGGTCGAGCTGGTTATCTCCAAACTAAACGAAATTCACTTGAGAAGACTGGGAGCCAGGGAATACGGAGCGGCATTTACCAGGCTGCTGGTCGGCTTTCATGTGTGCTGGTTTTTTTCATTCGGACTGGAAGCGGCGGCAAGGGGCGCAAACCTGCTCTGCTCTCCAACATCGCTCATTTTGGTGTTCCTGTTATTTCAGGTCTGGCGGTATTGGTGCATCCTCAGCCTCGGGCGGTTCTGGAACACCAGGATAATCATCCTCCCCGGGGCCGGGCTGGTTCGCGCAGGTCCCTACAGATTGCTCAAACACCCCAATTATGTCGTGGTTCTGCTTGAAATCTTCGTTTATCCGGCCCTATTCGGATGCTGGATAACAGCGCTTATCTTTGGCCTCTCAAATATATTGGTCCTGACGAAACGAATCCGGCAGGAAGAAACCGCGCTGGGGATTTGATCCGGTGATACCGGGCGCCGGATACCTCATTCAGCGTAGAGTTTGAACCCCGGTGTTGTTTATCGGCTATCCGGAGACCAATACCAATGTTACCTCTTCGGCAACCGATCCAGATACCACTCCATCGGATCGAGCAGCGTAAAACCCCGCTCACGCAAGTGGTTTTTTACTTTAGAGATGTTGCTGGTAAGAAGATAGGGGAAAACGGCCCTTTTGCCTTCTTCCCACACCCTCGCTACCAGGATGCTCCCGAACGGCACGCCCAGTTCACTTATGGCGTCGACGATTTTTTTCATCTGGCCGAGTTTGTTTTCGACCACAATTCCGAGGAGGGCGCCAGGTTCCTCCAGACCGAGCACGTTGACAAACGCCCGCATCAGGTCCCGCACCGATATTATGCCTTCGAGCTTTCCCTCCGGACCGACGACCGGGAAGGCCCCTACCTTCATCTTCTGCATCATCAGGAGCGCGTCTTCCAGCGTCTGGGTCGGGGAGACGGTCACAGGGTTGGCGGTCATAATGTCTTTGACCTCCATGGCCGCCATCCCTCTTTCCTCGGCAGCTTTTTCAGCTTCGGAAAGAACCGTTGAAGGCATGGCGCTTCTTATGTCCCGGTCGGTAAGGATCCCGACCAGGATGTCATCTTCGGCAACCACAGGCAGGTGCCTGATCCTGTTCTGGGCCATCAGGGTCTGCGCTGCAAGTATTTTCGTCTCCGGCCTGACAGTTACAACATCCCTGGTCATCGATTTGTCAATGAACATATGGCCCCCTTCAAACTGAGTGTGAGTGCTTATAGGTCCAGAAGTATTTGGACATGATTTCTGATGAGTTCCGGAAGCAAATCCAAAGAATATCCCCCTTCGAGGATGGAAATAAGGCGACCGTCGGCATACTGAACCGCCATTCGAAAGATCTTTTTCATCATCCAGGAATAACCCTCAGTCGAGAGCTTAATGTCAGACATGTCATCTGAGGCGTGCGCATCAAAACCAGCAGATACGAGGATAACTTCGGGCATGAATTCATCGAACGCCGGAATCAAGTCCCTCAATATCTTGCGCCTGTATTCCTCATCGCCCTGTCCCGGAAGGATAGTAGAATTAAGAGTAGTTCCCAATCCGAGGCCTGAACCCTTTTCGAATTCACGGCCAGTGCCCGGATATGAGAATGACGGGTGTTCGTGGATTGAATAGTAAAAGACGTTGGGGTCCTCCTCGAAAATGTGCTGCGTTCCGTTGCCATGATGGACGTCGAAATCGACGATGCCGACTCGCCCGACGTTCCACTGGATTTGCAGATAACGGGCCGCGATCGCTACATTGTTGAAAAAGCAGAAGCCGAGGGCCTCCTTCATTTCAGCATGGTGACCCGGTGGACGCACAGCGCAGAAGGCGTTATCGATCTTCCCCTCCATGAGCATATCGACTGCGTTGAGAATGCCGCCCACCGCGAGCAGGGCCGTCTCATAGGTTTGCGGGCAGATCTGGTTGTCGGCGCAGTCCAGTTCGCCCAGATCGAGCAAGCAGGCCTCCTCCAACCGGTGAATGTACCCGGGCGCATGGATCTTCTCAACCCATTTCATTTTGACGGCAGTGGCTGGAATAGGGATGAGTTTCGGCAGAAGGTCCGCCTCCTCCAGGCCGCGCATGACCGCTATCAGCCTTTCGGGAGCTTCCGGGTGCCCCGGCCCGGTTTTGTGCTGCGTGAATCTTTCGTCATAAAGCAATCCCGTTCTTCTCATCCTTTTTGCCTCACAATTAAACGATACTGAATGGGCCACTGCTCACCAGGCGCAAGAGATGAAAGGGCGCCACCCGGCACGGCTAATACCGGGTTGCTTCAGTGTCGTGGTCCCCATACTCCAGGCTCCGCGAGGTGGTTTGCCGCCTTCCAGCTTGTTTGTAACCCATATTTGGTGAAACGCGAAAAAAATTCCGAGCGGGAGACGCGGAATGAACCGGATGAGGTGCCTCTGCTTCCAAGTGTATTCGAATGTTCGTATCAGCTCACGGAATACGCAATTTCTGTCCTGGTGTCAGGTCGTTTGATTTCAGCTTATTGGCGGATTTGAGCTCCTGCGTGCTTAATTGGTGGCGCTGGGCAATAGCCGAGAGGCTATCCCCCTTCTTGACCAGGTAGATCTTCTCCCTGGCTTTCTGTTTCGCCTTGTGTGACCCTGCCTTCGCCGGCGAAAGGGCCGCTGCGGTCCGCGACGGAGAGGACGCAGGGGCCGAAGTCACGGCCGGTGTGTCAGGATCCGACAAATCCTGCCCCTTTGCCGCCGAGTTTTGCGGGCTTACCGTCCCAGCCGTGACATCATTTCCGGCTCTGAAGTTCAGTTCGAATATCTTACCTGTCCCTATCGGGAGATTGATTTCATGATTGCCCGCAGGGATATCGTCCGACCGGAAAATTGGGTTGAGACGCTTGATTTCGCGGTAGGTTGTGCCGGCAGCGTTGGCTATCGTCTGAATCGGCACGGACCTGGACAGCGATACGCTCACCCGGTCCGGCCTCAGTTCCCGGTATCCCCACCCTTTGGGCAGGTCGTACCCGTACTGCTTCGGATTACTCAGCACCGCCTTTACCGCTAGAATGCGAAAAACGTAGCGTTCAGTTTCCTGAGGAAGCTTCATATCATAGTAGTCGTGAACGCCCTGGATGCGAGATTCGTCAAGGATCCGCTTGTCCCCGCAGTTATAAGCCGCAATGGCCAGAGACCAGCTATGATATTTTTTGTAGAGGTCGTCCAATAAAAGAAAAGCGCCCTCGGTCGAGCGTTCAAAATCGTACCTTTTATCGACCGATCCTCTGCGCTCCAACCCGTAAGCCGCTCCCGTGCCAGGCATAAACTGCCACGGCCCGGCCGCCCCCTTGGGAGAGCAGGCATTCGGAAGCAGGTCACTTTCCACAATGGCCACGTACTTCAAATCGTCAGGCAAATTATAGTAACGGAGCCGCTCCTCGATTAACGGGAAATAACGCTCCATCCTCTTCAACCAGAGATAGACCTGAGCATGATTATAGACAACCAGCGTGAATTCCTTGTCGAAACGCTCATACACATCCTGCTTTTCAAGGGGGACAGGCTCGCCGCACAGGTCAATGCTGTTTGGCGGCGGGACGTAGGGAATGTTTATGGACGCGGAGGCCACACTGGCCGGGGCAGGCGGCTGTTGGGCCTGTTGGGCCTTGAGGGCGGCAGGCTGTTGCGCTGTATCGGCCGTTTGCAATGACGCGCAGCCGCAGACCGAAAGAATTAATACCACCACGGCCCCAGTAACTCCCAGCCTCTCTGTTTGACGCCTGCCTTTCATCTGTAAATCCCTCCTTGCTTGTTTCAGATGCCTGCCTTTATTGCAAGATTTCGAGATCGTTGAAGAAGAACTTTATTTCCTGAGCGGCCGTCTCAGGGCCGTCTGAACCATGGACGATGTTCTTTTCGACATCGCTCGCAAAATCGCGCCTGATCGTGCCTGGTAAGGCTTCTTTCGGGTTGGTGGCGCCCATCAGCTCCCGGTTTCTCTGGATTACATTTTCCCCCTCGAGTACTATCGCAATGATCGGGCCCGATGTCATGAACTCGGTCAGCGAGCTGTAAAACGGCCGCTCCCTGTGAACCGCGTAAAACATCCTGGCCTGGTCCGGGGTAAGCCGTACCATCTTCATAGCGCAAATCCTGATACCGGCCTGCTCCAAACGCCTTATGACCTCTCCAGCCAGCCCCTTGCCGACTCCATCGGGCTTGATTATCGAAAGCGTCCTCTCCATTGCCCCCCCCTTGCAAGAGTTTTGAGTTTTGAGTTACTAAAAAACTCACAACTAGTAACTAAAAACTCTTCAGATGTCCAACCGAAATCGGAGGGAAGCATTCGATGACTATGCGCCGGTCTCACAGAAGTCCGTGTAAATAGCGATAGCACCTCACAAAACATTCTGCGCGCAACCGAATCGCAACCCGTTGGCGAGGAATTTTTTCATAAAGTGAAAAGTAACACTTGACACTTTGCACATTTTCCTTTATCCTGCCTTTACGATCGATGGAGTGCTGATGACCTCGAAGGAAAAAGAAACGAAGACAGAATCAAAAGAGGCAACCAGGCTCAAGATGAAGGACCTAGTGAATGCCACGGGGGCGCCCAAGGGCACCATCCTGCACTATCTGCGCGAGGGGCTTCTGCCCGAACCGGTCAAGACGAGTACCAACATGGCTTATTATGACCGGCTATGCGTGGCGCGTATTCGGGTCATTCGCCAACTTCAGCGCCACCACCGGTTGAAGCTCTCTGAAATCCGGCGGGTGCTTGCGGAAAGCGTTGACGAGGAAGAGTTGTCCATGCGGGCTTCCCTCAATGAACTCATCTTCGGTCCTTTGCAAACAGAGGGCGATCTCGATCTCCCCGCGTTCTGCGAAGCAACAGGCTTAAGCAAGGAGCAGGTGCTGCAATTCCTGCGAGCGAAGCTGCTTCTGCCCACTGAGGAGGGTCGCTTTGACCGGGGGGATGTCGTAATGGGGCAGACTTATGCCACAGGGATCTCTGCGGGTCTGCAGTTGGAGGACATGGCCTATTATGTGGAGCTGGGCGAGAAGATAGTTAACCATGAAATGGCCCTGCGCGGCAGACTGACGCGCCATCTTCCAAGCCTCCAGAACGCCTCCTTGACCATGCAACTTGTAAATGCGGCCCGCATGACCCGCGCCTACATCATCGATCGGTTATTCCAGCGCAGGATCGCCGCCATGCGGGACTTAAAAGATGGAGAGACAAAGTGATGATCCCGGTACCCAATGCCATTCCTTTTGTCGGCGCTTTGGTCTTGCTTGTTCTATTCGGGACAGGGCATCCGAACCTGAGTTCTCTGCGTGAAGCAAGTCTCATTGTCCTCGCGATCGATTCCTGCGCCATCTTCTATCTCGGCCGCAGGAATCTGGCCTCCCCCATCCACTTGGGCATGTCCATTTTCATTGCCCTGGCTGCCGCGGCGCTCTGTATTCAGCCCGAGGGCGCAGGCCGGTTCATGGTCTCTCATGCGGCCACGTTGCTCTATATAATTCTCCTGGGTGTTGCTGTCGTGCCGCCCCTACTTGGGAAAAAGGTTTTCACGATGTTTTTTGCAAGGAAGGAAACGCCCGAAGCGCTTTGGGGCACAACTGTATTTATTGAGATCAATCATCATTTGACTGGGGTCTGGGCGATACTTTTTTTCTTCTGCAGCCTCTTAACCCTTGTGCCAGCCATGTTTAGCCTTCATGGGCCTTTTCATGGAGTACTTTTTACGGGCATTCTTCCCGCCGCCATTATGTTCAGCATCGGCATCCCTGTAACCAGGTGGTACCCGGGGTATTATCAGCGGAAACTGGGAATAATACCGCAGGAAGAGAGTCACTCGGATGGAGCAGCACGGCAGGATTCGCTGCGAGCCGCTCCGGAATACCCACTCACTAGGTCCAACACAGAGGAAAAGGAGACAGAGAAAATGGCTGATAACGCCGCCATACCAGCCCTGTACGGTTCAGGTCCTCGCGCGGCCCGGACTTGTGATGAGTTACTGCGCTCAATGCCTTCCGGCTTTGATCCAGGCGCAGCCGCAGGTCTGGAGGCAATCTACCAATTCGAGGTCGCCGGCAGCGAGAACTTTACGGCCCATTTACAAATAGCTGAAGGTATTTGCACTTATCACCCCGGCCCTGCCGCAAAGCCTGATGTGATCATCAAAACTCCTCCAGACGTCTGGCTTGCCATCTCCCAAGGTGAGATGGACGGGCAGCAAGCTTTCATGAACGGCAAATACAAGGTCGACGGGAATCTAAGTCTGCTCCTCAGGCTAAAATCCATTTTCCCCGGATGAAAGCCATGCGGGAGCCCCCCGAGGCTGTTGGCTTAAGTTAGAAAAAAACCTAAAGGATAAAAATCATGGAAGAAGAACTCTATTTGAAATTGGCCCGAGTCCTGGATACCTTGCCGAATGGATTCCCGGCTACGGAAAGCGGCGTGGAACTCAAGTTACTCAAGAAGGTTTTCACCCCGGACCAGGCCGACCTTTTTTGCGATATGAGACTTTCCTTTGAAACGGCCGATCAGGTGGCCAAGAGAACCGGACGCCCTTTGGAGGGTCTGGAGAAAAGGTTGATAGCCATGGGCAAGGCCGGGCAGCTCTTTGCCATCGACTTTGGCGGCACCTGGATCTTTAAGATGATGCCCTGGGTTTTTGGGATTTATGAGTTTCAAAATGAACGGGTGGACAAGGATTTCGCCAAACTTAATGAGGAGTTCGGACCGGTCTATGGTAAGCAATTTTTTTCCAAAACACCCCAATTGATGCAAGTGCTGCCTATTGAAAAAGAGATCGTCGTACAGCAGGAGGCCCTATCCTATGAGAGGGTTTCCACCCTTATTGAACAGAATCAATCCTTTTGGGTCAATGACTGCATCTGCAAAAAAGAGCAAGGATTGTTAGGCCACCCCTGCGACCGGCCGATGCAGGTTTGTTTGGCCATCGCCCCGGTGCCCGGGGTTTTTGATAAATACTCCCATGGTCGCGTGCTGAGCAAAGAGGAGGCTTATGCCTTGCTGAAGGAAACGGAAGAACAAGGGCTGGTGCACCTTACGGCTAATCAACAGTGGGGGAATATCTATATCTGTAACTGTTGCGGCTGTTGCTGCGGAGTATTAGGGGCCATCAATAAATTGGGCATCCCGGCCTCCAAGGTGATCAATTCCCATTATTACGCCGAGATCGATGCGGAAAAATGTCTCAGTTGCGGGATCTGCGCCGAAAAACGTTGCCAGGTGAAGGCCATCGAAGAAGGGGAAGAGGCTTACCAAATCAATCCGGAAAAGTGCATTGGTTGTGGCCTTTGCATCAGCACTTGCTCCGGCGAGGCTATCCGGCTGATTCGTAAAGATCAGGAAAAGATTGTTCCGCCGCCGATAGATGAAAATGCCTGGTTTGAAGAACGGGGCAAGGCAAGGGGCGTGGACTTTTCTGCCTATAAATGATTCGACCCCGGGCACTCTCAGGCAGACAACACCGAATTCTGTTTTGGTAGATGGGAGATTCGTCTCAATCTTTCGGGCGAGAGGACATCCAGGATGCCCTTGTAGTGGAGGATGCTCTCCGGCACCCACCTCACCCCGGGGACGTATGAATGAAATGAACCACTAAAAGCCGGGAACAGTTAATGCACGAAATGGGGATTGCCCAAAGTATTTTGGACATTGTGGAACAGGAAATGGCCCGTCACGGGGCGACCAAGGTAAGCACCATTCGCCTGGTGGTCGGGGAATTCAGGGCCGTGGTCCCCCACAGTCTGAGTTTTTGTTTTGAGATCATCACCAAAGACACGCCCTTTGAAGGGGTCAAGCTGGAGATTGAGCAGGTGCCCTTGACCGGGCGCTGCATCGATTGCGGAGTGGAATTCATCATCAAGGAGTATCGTTTTATATGCCCCACGTGCGACTCCCGGGAGATAGAAACAATCGCCGGCAAAGAATTGTTTGTCAAAGAAATCGAGGTGCAAATAGAAACAGCAGACAGCCATCAGCAAAAGCCGGTTTAGGGGCAACTCATTGCGGGAGGATCGCGCCTCGACCCTGGATCAAGGGGGATAATACTCAGATATAGCATCCATTTAAGAACAAACTAAATCAGATGTGGGGACCCTGTTTCCAGCCTGCCCGTGTCCGGAGGGCAACCTTCTACTTTGCCCCTTCCGCCATCGGGGCCTCCTTTCAGCAGCTTTTTACCGGGCGGCTTTGAGGTCGGCTCAATATACCCAACCATAACCGTTCAACTATCGTCTAAAAGAAGGTCTAAAGCCGCCTGAACCATTAAATGCAAGCTGGATCTTATTTTTCAGGCGTTTTTTCTTCCGAAGGGGAGGGGACCTCCAGGTCGGACAACCGGGCGCTCACCACCGTGTCCTTGATGGTCCAGTAGACGCTCCGGAATTTCTCGTCGAAATTCGTGGGCGACACAGTTCCCATTTCAATGAATTTTACCAGGACTTCCTTTGTCACTTTTAGGATTTTCTCATCGTCCGCGTTCATCCAACCCCTCGCTCCGGCATAAGTCAAAAAGCCCCTGCTCCATGGAAGGAAGGCCATTAGGTTCAAGCAGAGGCTTTTCCGGGCTGGTGAAATACCCTTTGAAGGCATCCCGGCGCCCGTTTGAAATCTAGCATAAAAAGCGCATTTTAGGAATTAATCCTTCAATTCCTCATGATGTCTAATTCTTTTGCGGAATTTTTCCTGTGAGAACGCAAAAATAACTTGACAAAGGCGATTTTGGGGCTTACAAAAATCACATAAGTGGCAAATTGTGGGTAAAAGGGGCGAATTGTGGGCATTTTGGACTCACCCAACTTTAGAGGCCGCTCAGCCGCCAAGCTCGACACCAAAGGGCGTCTTAGAATACCCGCAAAATTCAGGGAAGTCTTGCAGAATCATTACACCGACGCTCTCTTTATCACCCGATACACAGAATGTCTCATTGCCTATCCGCCTGAGAAGTGGACTGAGGTGGAAGCCAAAGCATCAAATCTTTCCCAGATGCTTCCCGTCAATCGATCCTACGTGCGGCACTTCATTTCGGGCGCTGAGAAATGCGACTTCGACAATGAGGGACGAATACTGATACCTCCCCTTCTTCGTGAAGAAGCTCACCTCGGCCGGGAGGTGATCATTGTCGGAATGCTCTCCAATTTCGAAATCTGGGACAAGGGTGCGTATGACCTCCAGGCCATGTCGGACAGACAGAACGAGCAAAAGATAATGGAAGCCATTGGAATTTAGGGCTTCACTATGGATGAAAGCCCAACTGAAAGTCAACACATTCCGGTCATGCTTGGGCCGGTGATCGCACTTCTTAACTGCAAACCGGGCGGTATTTACGTTGACGGCACGATCGGGGGAGGGGGATATGCCAGGTCCATTCTGGAAGAAAGCGCGGCGAACGGAGTCGTGCTCGGAATGGATTGGGATGGGGAAGCGATAGCGCGTGTGCGCAAAAGGCTCGGCCGCTATGGAGAAAGACTCATTCTTGAGAAAGCTGACTTTGCCGATATACGCCGGGTTCTTCGCAAGCACGGCATCCAGGAGGCCGATGGAATCGTGATCGACCTCGGCGTCTCGAGTTTCCAGATCGAGGATGCACAACGGGGATTTAGTTTTTTGAGAGAAGGGCCGCTTGACATGCGCATGAATCGCGATTTGCCTCAAACGGCGGCAGAACTTGTCAATACGCTGCCGGAAAGGGACCTGGCCGATTTGATATACCGGTTCGGCGAGGAGAAGCTGTCGAGAAGGATCGCGCGCACAATTGTGGCTACAAGGCGAAAGGGCCGCATTGAGAACACGCGGGAACTTGCCGAACTGATACGGAAAACCGTCCCGCAAACGAGGGACTCTTTCCGGATTCATCCGGCCACCCGCACTTTTCAAGCCCTGCGGATAGCGGTCAACCGGGAGATCGATTCTCTGGAGCGTTTTCTACCCGAAGCCCTGGAAGTTCTCAAAACCGGAGGGAGGATCTGCGTGGTAGCCTTCCATTCACTAGAGGACCGAATCGTGAAGGAGGCGTTCAGGAACTGGGCCCGGTCGTGTCGCTGTCCGCGCGAGCGCGCTGCGTGCGAGTGCGAAGGTAGACCGCTCGTTCGGCTACTAACCAAAAAAGCTCTCCGGCCTTCGCTGGATGAAGTTGAGCTGAACCCGCGCGCGCGCAGCGCAAAGCTCAGGGCAGTTGAGAAACTGAGCCTGCGTCCATTGGAAACGCTGGACTGAGCGTTGGATTGCCAAAAGGCTTTGATTCGCAGGCGCCACGGCTTTTTTCCCTCCGGGTTTGAGGGGGCCCGAAAGGGAATCTAGCCGGATTGACCCCGAAAGGGGATAGTAAGTGGTTTCCGGGGAAAGGGGAGGGAAAGAGGGAAGCTTTTCCGGACGGCCGCGGGGGTGACCGTCCGGAAAACTTCTTCCCGCGAGAAAGGGGCACAAAGCATTGGAGGGGGAAAACAAAGAAGATAGGCAAAGATTACACCGGTAAGATCGGAGGTTTAGAGAAATTCACCTGATATTTTAGCATAAAGGGCGCAATCATGAAGGCAAAGGCATCAAACAAAAGGTTTTCAAGAAGCGGCAGCCCTTCGACACATTTTCTTTTCAGGCGCGACCTCGCGGATTATTCCGAACCTCAAAGTTCCAACCGGATGGCAGGGGCGGATATGTTCTGCAGATCAACCGGGCGCTGCTTTGCACGGGACTTCCATTGCGCGGGTCCCGGTCACGGGAAACCGGAATGGGATATTTGACAGGGCTTGTATTGACAGATGAACAGAGCTAAAGAAAACGCTCCAATTTTCAGCATGAAGCCGGCGAGTGATCCCAGTTTCCGGCAAAGGGCTCCAGGGCATGTGCGCATGTGGGCCTGGCTCGCGTCGGCAATCATTCTGGGTGTTGTTTTCGTCACCTGTGCGATTTTTTACGTCTGGCTCTACGTTCAGCAAATCCAAAACGGGTATCGGCTTTCAAAAATCTACGAAGAGAGCGAACTCCTCAGCACAGTTCAGCGCAAACTGACAATTGAGTGGTCTCGGTTTCGTGACCCGCAGCGGCTGGGGGAGATTGGCCAAAACCAGTTCAGCTTGGCGCCGCCCAGGCCCGATCAGAAAGTGGTGATGCGCTAGTGCTCTGGCAGCTTGAAACGCAACCGGGCGTGGTTGAATTCAGGAGAGAAAAATGGAAAGACGCGAGCAGCGGAAATCTCTGAACTCCCGCTACTGGTCATGCCGCGTGCTCTTCCACTTTCTGGTGATTGCGAGCTTGTGCGCCATTGTGGGCAAAGCCTTTCGCCTCCAGGTGATCGAACACTCCTTCTGGGTGGGCCGCGCCGATGCCTGTTTGAACACCAAGTTTACCGTCCCCGCATATAGAGGCACCATCTATGACAGGCAGGGGCGAGTGTTGTCCTACTCGGTTCCGCAGCGTTCGCTTTATGCTTTCGGAGCCCAAATCCAAAACCCATCAAAAACTGCGGCTTTTCTCAGTCGAATCCTGGACGAACCAGCCAGATCGATTGAAAAAAAGCTCACTTCTTCCGGCCATTTCGTCTGGATTAAGCGCCACCTCTCAGATCAACAGGCCCTCGAAATAGAGAAGCTAAAAGAACCCGGTCTTAATCTCGCCGATGAATACAAGCGGTTTTACCCCTACAGGGAGGTGGGCGGCCAAGTTGTGGGGTTCGTCAATATTGACGGCGTCGGTATGGAGGGCATAGAAAAATCTTTCGATGATGTGCTGCGAGGCAAGCCAATCCCCGTATGTGAGCTGAGGGATGGCGGACACAAGCGTCTGTGGCTCAATTCGTCGGCGCCTCCCGAGCCTGCCGAGAGTTGCGGGGTAAAGCTGACGATGGACACCTTCATTGAATACGTTGCCGAGTATGAGCTGGAGAAGGCGGCGCAGAAATACAAAGCCGCAGAGGCGGAAGTGGTGGTCATGGACGTTGACACTCGAGAAGTGCTCGCCATGACGAGTTGGCCCTTTTTCGATCCGAACATGATTCCTGAAAAAAAGGATTCCAAGGAGGGGTTTGCGCGCAACCACGTCGTATCCGACGCCTTTGAGCCCGGCTCGACCTTTAAGGTGTTCCTTATGAGCGCCGCTCTCGATCAGAGTATGGTCCGGGAGCATGACCGAATATACTGCGAAGGCGGCAAATGCTTGCTGGCGGGCCATTCCATAAAGGACGTTCACCCCTACGGCTGGCTCACCATGCAGGAAGTGATAAAATATTCGAGCAATATCGCGGCGGCCAAAATTGCGCTACGTGTCGGCAGCGAAAAATACGGCCGATACATTCACGACTTCGGCTTCGGATCTCTCAGCGGGATCGATCTGCCGGGAGAATTCAGGGGACTTGTGAGACCGCAAAAGAGGTGGAGACCGATCGACCTGGCCACAACCGGCTTTGGACAAAGCATTGGCGTTACGGCCCTCCAGCTCACCAACGCCGTTGCCGTAATAGCCGGCGGCGGGGAATACGGTCCGCCATTAATCGTCAGCAATGTTCTTGACGCCGAAGGGAAATCGGTCAGACAACTCCAATCGATCAAAACACGAAGAGTAATCCAAAAGAGGACAGCCGACCAGGTTCGTGCTATGATGGCGTTGGTAACTCAGGAAGGCGGGACAGGAGTCAACGCGGCGCCCGAGGGTTACACAGCGGCAGGCAAGACTGGAACGGCTCAAGTAATGGATAAAACGACGAAGCGTTACGCTTCGAACAAGTATACCTCAGTTTTTACCGGGTATGTCCCGGCTGAGCAGCCCAAACTGGTAATTACCGTAATTGTCCACGAACCCCAGGGGGCTATTTATGGGGGAGTTGTAGCGGCGCCGGTATTTCGGAATATTGCCGCAAAAGTTCTGCCATACCTGGGTGTGATGCCCTCTGCGCCAAATTCCACGCCCAGTCCTAACATCCGCACTGCTAACGCCTCATCGGCTCAAATCAAACAGGCCTCTGGCAGCGAAAAAACTGCGGTCGAAAAGCCCGGCGCCAAATCCGCTCAGAAAACAGCTTCGAAAAAACCGGCTTCTGTAAAAAACTCAGGGGCCGTTCCGATTGTTGCGAAGAAAATTCAGCCTGCTCCGAAGCACGCAGAGCCTGAAAAGTACTCGCTGAAGATTGGTGAGCGGGAAGCGGGGCTTTATTAGCCGAGCTGTTTTAAAGCCTCTTTTGGGATGGCTGAACTGCCGGCTTTGAGCTGGTTTGCAAACAGCCCGACCGGGGTTTTGCATGTTTTGTTCGAGCACTCCAAAATACCCTCGCCCCTATTTGGGAAAAAGGGTAAATTTGGCAGCAAAGCTTTTCCCTTGATTTCAAGATTTCGGACAAGGGGAGGACAGATCAAAGCCCGCCCCTTCTGCAGAACGGTATTGGTTCTGAAATTTTGTTAAATAAAAACTTGGCGACGCGAGTCTGATGAAGACGCTCAAACAGCTCATACACGGTCTGGAAGTTATTGGCGCAAGCAGCCGGACGGACGTTCCCGTGTCCAGTGTGTGCTACGACAGCAGGCATGCGGAGAAAGGCAGCCTGTTTGTCTGCGTTGCAGGAAAGCGTGCGGATGGGCATGATTTCATTGACCATGCCGTATCACGCGGCGCTGCTGCGATTGTTGCTCAAACCGAGATACCCGCAGGCCTTCCAACGGGCTTTGTGCGCGTGCGGGACTCCCGCGCGGCCCTTGCCGCAATATCTGCAAATTTCTACGGTCACCCGGCTTCCAGGCTCACCCTCATTGGAATAACGGGAACCAATGGAAAGACTACGACCTCACTGCTCGTCGAGAGTATTCTGCGGAGCCATGGATCAAGTCCGGGAGTCCTCGGCACCCTCGTGTACAGGTGGGCGGGAAAGCAAATTCCCGCTCCCATGACCACGCCCGAATCCCTGGACCTCCAGAGACTTTTTTACAGTATGCTCCAGGACGGAGTTTCACACGTCGTCATGGAGGTCTCGTCTCATGCGCTCGCACTTGGCAGGATTGCCGGATGCGAGTTCCGGACCGGGGTTTTTACCAATCTGTCACAGGACCATCTGGATTTTCATTCGACTATGGAGGAGTATTTCGCGGCCAAGAAGCTCCTTTTTTCGTCCTATCTTGACCCACATCTTTCTGTGGCAGTAGTCAACGAGGATGATAATTACGGCAGAAGAATAATTGAAAACGGGACCCGCGCAGCCAAAATCATCCGTTACTCCGGCAGAAATTCCCCCCGCCCCCGTTTTGAGGCGGCAAATGGTGTTTTCGTCGAAGAAGCCAGGTTCACTCCCGGGGGTATCACCGCAAAAGTCCATACATCTCAAGGGGAAATCAGGGTTGATTCCTCGCTCATGGGCAGGCTGAACCTCTATAACATTGTGGCCGCGATATCTGCGTCAGTGTCGCTGGGTATTGCGTCAAATGCCATAGAAGAGGGCATACGGAACCTTTCTCGCGTGGACGGGCGGCTTGAGCGCGTTGCGATACCGGGCCGGCACGGCTTTCAGGTAATTGTAGATTACGCACACACACCCGACGCAATGGAAAAAGCGCTGGCCTGTCTTCGCGAAATGACTGAAAACAGGCTTATCGCCGTATTCGGCTGTGGCGGTGACCGCGACAGGGGAAAGCGCCCGATCATGGGCAGAATCGCCGCAGAGCGGGCGGACCTCCTAATCCTTACGAGCGACAATCCCCGGTCCGAGCCGCCGGATGAAATCATCGACGAAATCGAGTCAGGAATAAAACAAACGGGGATCTCGGAATGTGGATCCGCCGCAAGACTCTCAGCCGGGAAGGGCTACATTCGGGAAGTTGACAGGCGAAAGGCCATCGAAACAGCGCTGGCACTGGGTCGTCCCGGAGACACGATTTTCATTGGGGGCAAGGGGCACGAAACCTACCAGATCATTGGGACCCTCAAACATTCATTTGACGACAGGCTGGTGGTGAGGGAGTATTTTAAAAGACTATGTTCAGGACTGTAGCGACACTGGCTGAGGCGGCGGGAGGTGAGATACTTTCCGGGGACCCCGGACTGCAAGTCCGGGCGATTTCCACGGACACTCGGGAGATTGCGCCGGGAGACTGCTTCATTGCCCTTCCAGGAGAAAACCACGACGGTCACGCATTCGTTTCGGACGCCATTAGGAAGGGAGCGAGCGCAGTAATCGTATCTGAGCCCATCGCCGTTGCCCGGGATACTTCTGTTGCCGTCATCAGAGTAGACGACACCCTTTACGCGCTCGGTGAACTGGCGCGGCGACACCGCATGAAGTTCGATATCCCGGTAATCGCCGTTTCCGGCAGCAACGGCAAAACCAGTACGAAAGAGATGATCGCGGCCATTTTCAGCCGAACTCGGAACGTGCTGAAGAACAAGGGCAATTTCAATAACCTGATTGGCCTTCCGCTCACGCTGCTCGGCCTGAGCGAAAAGCACGGCGTTGCTGTCGTGGAAATGGGAATAAACGTTCCTGGAGAGATGGAGCGGTTGGCACAGATCGGCTCGCCCACTGCCGCGATCATCACCAATATACACCCGGCCCACCTTGAAGGACTTGAATCGATCGAGCGCATCATGGAAGAGAAGGGAAAGCTCTGGAAATCGCTGGATTCGGAAGGCGTTGCCGTGGTCAACCTCGACGACCCGATGCTTTCGCATTTCGCCGAACGGATCAAAGCCCGAAAAATCACCTGCTCTCTCAGGAATGGCGCCGCCGATGTGTCCGTGTGCTCGAAGATCGTAGTCTCCGAAGCAAACACATCATTTCGAATAAACGCAGGGGGCTTCGAGATACCTGTCTCGCTTCCGGTTATGGGCATCCACTATGCCCAAAATGCCCTTGCCGCAACCGCCGCCGCCCTAAGCACGGGGGCTTCAGCCGAGGAGGTCGGAGTCGGACTGTCCGGCTGCGAGCCGGTGCGTCAGCGCATGAATTGCCTCAAGCTCCGCAACGGCGGGGTCCTGGTGGACGATACCTACAACGCCAATCCCCGCTCCATGATTGCCGCCGTGGAAGCGGTCCTTTCCGCGAGCTCGGGCAGGCCTTTTGTGGCGGTCCTTGGAGAGATGCGCGAACTCGGTCAGGACAGCCCCCTTCTTCATTTCGAGGTAGGCAGAAGAGTAGGCGCCGCAAAACCGGGCAGGCTGATCGCGCTCGGGCCGTTGGGCATCGAGATACTCAAGGGAGCGCAAGCCGCCGGACTCGATGAATCCCTCTGCTTTCACGCAGGCGATCATGCCGAAGCAGCGGATTTTTTGCGGCGGGTTGTGCCCGAGGGGGCGTGGATCCTGGTCAAAGGCTCCCGCGGGATGACAATGGAAAAAGTCGTCGAAGCAATGGCCGGGGAGTGTGCATGAGCGGCGAGCCGCCGCTGGCATGTTTACCAAGCCCGGAAACGGCGCGGTCTTCGAAGGCGCCGGGCGCCGGACTTGGACCAGGGATTAACGAATGAGCAGGATGGGATCAGAAAAAACCCTCGTGGTTGGTCTTGGCGCGTCAGGCAGGGCCGTATGCGCTTTGCTCCAAAGCCGGGGGGCCAAAGTGACCGCGACAGACCTGCGCTCCCGCTCTGAATTCAAAGGCGCGCTGAACAGTGTGGAGCAGGCGGGTTGCTCGCTGCGCCTGGGGTCCCACCGGCTTGAAGATTTTCTCGAGGCGGACCGGATAATCGTCAGCCCCGGGGTTCCATTGGATATCGAGCCGCTCAAAGAAGCGAGAAGCCGGGAGATAGAAATAGTTGGTGAACTCGAGTGGTCCTGGAGGCAGGTCAGCCTTCCGGTGATCGCCGTAACCGGCACCAATGGGAAGACGACCACAACCGCCCTGATCGGCGAAATGCTGAAGCAGGCCGGAAGGCATCCCTTCGTAGGAGGAAATATTGGAACACCCCTCAGCCAGTGGATACTTTCGGGTGAGCATGCCGACATTCTGGTGCTGGAGATCAGCAGCTTCCAACTGGATACCACTTCCGCCTTCCGTCCGGACATAGGGGTGTTGCTCAACGTAACCGAAGATCACCTTGACCGCTACGAAAGCTTCAAAGCTTACACAGATTCCAAGCTCTCTTTGTTTCGGCGGCAAAACGGCGCAAATTTCGCCATAATCAACGGCGACGACCCGATTTGCACCAAGCGCATCGAAGAGATCGAGGGTAAGGTCCTTACCTTCAGCAGTTCGGACTCAACCGCAAACGCCCGGGTTGAAGGAGGCGCCGTCAAGGTGACCGTCCCGGGCAAAGGAAAGTGTGAGATTAACCTGGAAAAAACCAGGCTGCATGGTTCGCATAATCGTGAAAACATAATGGCTGCGGCCCTGGCCGCCACGTGCATGGGAGTCAGTGCCGGGGCAATTCAGGCGACGGTTGACGGTTTCGGCGGCTTTGCTCATAGGGTAGAGTGGGTGCGCAACTGGAAGGGAATCGATTTCTACGACGACTCCAAGGGGACCAACGTCGGTGCGGTGGTCAAGGCACTCGAGGGGTTCGACCGGCCCGTGCTGCTGCTGCTTGGTGGAA
>Ga0187862_10002587_pt1 | contig 18187 bp, 19 predicted proteins | sample June2016WEW_10_1_FD_133003 | JGI IMG/M metagenome (GOLD analysis project Ga0187862, IMG submission 133003) | Peatland microbial communities from SPRUCE experiment site at the Marcell Experimental Forest, Minnesota, USA - June2016WEW_10_150 | ecosystem: Environmental > Terrestrial > Soil >...
AGCAGATATGAAGAAATTGAAAAACCCCTTGCTTGGATCAAGAAAACTGATATGAATAGGCCACCTTGGAGTGGCCGGTTTTGAAGTGCCCGCGAGTGGCCGGTTTTCAACCGCCCGGTGACAAAAAACCTCTCGCCGATATTCTCGTCGAGTTGCAGTCCGACGATCGGTATAAATCCGGCCTCGCCCTTGAGGCCCTGGCCTTCAAGCTGATGCGACTTCTTGACATGACATACCTCGCCACCCGCCTCAGAGCCCAGGCGACCGGCGGGGCGGAGGTTGATTTGATCTTCGAGTCGGCAAGACTTGTCTTCGCGCGATGGCAGGCACAGTGCAAAAACACTGCCAGGGTTTCCTTGGATGATGTCGCCAAGGAAGTTGGACTGACTCATTTTCTCAAAAGCAACGTCGTTGTCATCATCACCACCGGGGAAATCGGTTCCGAGGCCCGTCGTTAAGCGTTTTCATCATTGCTTCTTGCTTTTATCACCGGTCACTTCAAAACCAGCCACTCGGGGTCGAATCAAAACGGCCACTCCGAGGTGGTTTACTCATATCAGGTGTCTTGATGTAAACAAGGGGACTTTTCAATTACTTCAGATCAGACGGCGCAGCCGCTGATGGCTCTCGATTTGTCCCCTGATCTGAACGGATGGGGTGGTAACGTTTGATATATGGGAACCTGTTTAGCGCTGACTATCTTGCCGGTCTGGTCATCAATAAGAACATCAAAACATTCAGTTGAAGCTGGATTTGGCCAAAAAATGCTCCACTGTCCCAAATCTGACATGAAAGTAACAACCGGTTGCTTATAATTCCGAAGATTCACTTTATGCTCCGCTGCTGCTTGCTCGGCGATGGCGAGGGCTCGGACACGAGAAAGGTGAGCACCGGGCGAAGGTACGGAAGTCGGTGGTGCGGAATTCCGACAGCCGCACAGCATGAAAGTCGCAGCAAGTAACGCGAATATCGTTTTCATATTCGTATTGGACGTGAATGCTCGGAAAATGATCCCATGCCGCCTAACTTTTATTTTGCAACGGCTGGTTCGTATATCCAAACCAACCTCCGACCGAGATTGAAAATCGTGTGTTTTCCATAATGCGTCAGCAGCAAAGTGAAACGAGCAGAACCGGAAAGCGAGCCATTTAGCTCGCCGGTTCTGCGGTCGAAGGTCTCGCCTCGGCGCAGCCTCCGGCGGAGCCAGGGTCGTCGGACTTGGATTCGGTCTTTTTGTTTTTATCCCCTTCCCCGGCAACGCTGGCGTGGTCGGTCATGAGGGTGGACCGGTTTTCATACCCGCGCATTATTCTTTCTCATTTCTGCCCTTGACAATCCTGGCTTATATGCTAATCTTTCCAGCGTGAGGGTAAGACACGTAGAGGAGGAGAGGAACGGGATCAGGACGGGATGCGCAAGATTTTCGGATTGCGAATCGGGTCGGCTCGCAACGGCCAAGGCTCTAACAGCGGCGGGAGCCTGCCCCCGGCCTCTAATCATTCAATACCCTATCCATGTAGTATGCTTTATGATTCCATCGTCGCAAACATCCCTTTTCCCGCCAGTTTTGACCATTTCGATGAAAATAAACGCAAGTGACTTTCCATGAAGTATTTACGCGCACAACGAAGCTTTCCAAATCAAGCTGAATTAAGCCTGGTCAAGGTAAATCAAGGTATTTTTTTGACCCACAATTCCGGCCATTCCCTCCCTGAAAAATGTTTCGCCTCGTCCTGCTTCGCGGCATCCTTAGTGCGACGTGGGTTTGTGTCGGCTGACTTTTATTTCAGAGAAAGGTTGCGATATGAGCAAAATCAACATCATCTCCCTCAAAACCGTGCGCTGGAGCGGCTGGCTCTTGCTGCCGCTGGTCTTGGCCTTTCTGCTCACCGGCTACATCATGGATGGCCGCTACGGCTTCTCCAAACTGCTGGACGAGAAAACCGCCCTTACCCTCCACCGCATGTTCCACCTGCCGTTGATTCTTTTGGTGCTGGCGCACGTGCTGCCGGCGATGTATCTTGCCTTCCAGCGATGGGGCTGGATCAAACATCGCGATAAGACATGAACCCCTCCGATGCATCGCCTCCTCAAGCCGCGGGTCCTGGAGCGCCGGCCTCCGGTCCGCCCGCTCCCGCGGATCACCGCAAACTGCCCCGGGCCGATGACCGCCGTTCCGGTTTGGCGGGGGGAATCTCCCGTCGCGCCGCCATCGGTCTTGGCGCGGCGGGTGTGGCCGGCTTGGCGGGCGCGGCTTCGTTTTTCGATTTCTTCGCCAGATGGGGCCAGTCTGAGGCCCCGGCAGACATCTTCAAAGGCGACGCGCCGTCCGGCGCGCTTTGGGAACTGTGGCAAAAACGCGGCTGGGTGCAAGAGGCGCGCCATTACCTCAAGCTGGGCCGCAACGTCCAGTGCAAAGTCTGCCCAAACAATTGCATCCTGGAGCCGGGCGACCGCAGCCATTGCCGCAACAAGGTCAACCGCGACGGCGCCCTTTACACCCTGGTCTATGGCAACCCTTGCACTTTCCACGTGGACCCGGTCGAGAAAAAGCCGCTGTTCCATTTCATGCCGGGCACCTGGAGTTTTTCGCTCGCCACCTCCGGCTGCGTTTTCCGCTGCTTGAATTGCCAGAACTGGGAAATCTCCCAGAAGAAACCCGAGGAAACCAAAGACCCGCGCGGCGCCGAACTCCGTTTGAAACCACCCTTGCCGCAGAGCCTCTCCATGGAACAAATGTCTCGGGCCAGCCTGTTCCCTGATGACGTCGTGGCCGTGACCGAGTCGCTGGGGTGCCCGTCCATTTCCTACACCTACTCCGAACCGACCGCCTTTTACGAATATGCGCAGGACACCTGCAAAGCCGCGCGCGAGCGCAAGATCAAAAACATCGTCGTCAGTTGCGGCTCCATCGAAGAACGGCCCGCCCGCGACCTCTATCAGTTCGCCGACGCCGCCCATGTGGACCTCAAAGGCTTCGACCAGGACACCTATCAGAAACTCAATTCCGGCAAACTCGCCGCCATCCTTGCCACCCTCAAAACGCTCCAAAGCCTTGGCGTGTGGTTCGAGATCGTCAACCTCGTCGTGCCCACTTACACGGACAACCCCGACACCATCCGCCGGATGTGCGGCTGGATTGTCAAAGAGTTGGGGCCGGACCGGCCTTTGCACTTCTCGCGCTTCCAGCCCCAGCACAAACTTGCTCACCTGACACCCACCCCCGTCGAAACCCTGCTCAAAGCCCGCGACGCCGCCCGCGCCGAGGGTCTCCACTACGTCTATATCGGCAACGTGCCCGGCCTGGAAGGCGCCCAGACGACCTGGTGCCCCAACTGCGCCAAACCCGTCGTCCAACGCGACATCTTCGCCGTCACGCGCATGGACATCTCCGGCGGCAAATGCCGCTTCTGCGGGACGAAGATTCCGGGCGTATGGGCATAAGGCAAATCAGCAACTTCAACCGGAATGATGTCATGGAAGTTCTTTGCATAATTCTGATGCACGGGGAGCGCGGGCGTCTCGCCCGCTTCCGTCGGCGTCCCGCCGACGGATTTATGAACGATAGTTCCGTGACACCACACCGGAATGAGTTTCACCAACAAGGCATTAAGCCGCTCTTATCCGGATTCAAGTCCACCACATGGGCGGCGGGCACTTGGCTGGCGATCACTTGCCGGACCAGGTTAAACCATCTTTGGCAGCGGTCCAAAATCGCATGGTCCGAACTGGATACCACCCGGTCCGTGACGGAAAGAACCCGGTCGGGATTTGCCACCAGTTCAACCTCCCAAGGCCACCCCGTCCCGGCGGCCGCCTCCAGGATGATGGCCTTGAGGCGGCCGCTATTATTGACAGGGCTGTCCAGCAGCCAGTGGCACCGGCTCACCTCCCATTGCGCCGCCATCTGCCCGATCGCCCCGAGCGCCGGCAGCGTCTCCTCCACCTTGCGGTATCGGGAGTGAACCCCGGCTGCGTCCCGGCAGCAATCGTCCCTTCCGATGAGGATCACTCCGCCGCCCAGCGCCGTTTCGACCGCTGTCAACACGTTAAATCCATCCAGCCAAAGCTCCTGGCCGCGCAACTGGTCCGGCCCAACGCAATGGGCCTGGCGCCGCTGCTGGGCGGCCCTGGAACAGGCGCACCGGGCAATGGCGGCGCGCTGCCGGCGCGCCAGGTGATGGCGGTCCCCCACCAGTTCTGTCGCGCAGCCGATGCCGTAACCATGGTCCAACAACCAGCACAATTCACCGGTTGCCTGGCGCAAGGCGGCCAGGCGGCCGGCGCCGAACAATCGCTCGTCTTCCGGGTCTGCGCCCCTATGCCTGTGCAGTTTTGCCACGGCTTCCAACTCCTTTCAGAAACTCTTCCGCCTTCTTCCTCGTGGCCGGCCGCGAATTCCTGATTTGCTTGCGCACAAAGCGAAGCGCCGGAGCCGGATGCTCGAGCAGCTCAAAAAAATCGCCTAATGCAAGGATGGCGTGGCCGATGGCGACATTCCGGCACTCCCGGCTTTGGTAACGTGCCCGGTCCACCTTCAGCACCTCGACAGCGATGAGATCGGCCAGATGCGGTTTGGCCGCCGCGATCCGGGCTCCGCCCCGGATCACAGTTGCGGCCGTAATCATGACCGGGCCACCAATGGGAGCAAAATACTTGTCAAAAATCGCCGCAAACTTGTCCTCGGTATCTACCCGCGCCAAGTGCGACAGCGCGCGCGCCGCCTCCCACTGGAAGATCTTGTTCGGATGGTCCAGCAGGCGAACGAAAAAATTGAACCTCGGGTAAAGCAGGTCGGGGCGCGTTTCGCTCAGGACTCGCAGCGCCTTGGCGCAGCCGAACCTGACGAGGGCTGTCTCTGTGTCTAATCCCTCCATGACTTTTTCCAACAGCCGGGGGTTCTTGATCACCCTGCGGGCGAGTTGCCGCGGGTTGGAAGCCGCCTGGCGAAAAAGGGCAAGCGAATCATTCATGGCGCGAGGTTACTCCTCGCCGTGCGGAGGGTCAATTGCGCGCGACTTTTGGGCCGGCTCGCCTCGGCCCGGGGCGCGGCCGGTTGCGTTTTCCCGATGGACTTGAGTCCAGCGTTCCCTGATGGTAGATGTTGATTATGCCATTACTAAAACTCGAAACCACAGTTGTTCTCTCTGAGGATAAGCGGCAAGCCCTGCTCGCCTCTCTCTCCAAAACCGTCGCCGAGATCATTGGAAAACCGCAGCAGTACGTCATGGTCGCCGCGAGCCAGTCCGCCATGCAGATGTCCGGCAGTCCGGGTGACGCGGCCTTTGTGGACGTCCGGAGCATTGGCGGGTTGACCGACGGCGTGAACCGAAAGCTCTCGCAAAAGGTCTGCCAGTTGCTGAGCGATTCCCTCGGAGTCCCGCAAAATCGTATTTACCTCAACTTCACCGATGTCCAGGCGGGCCGCTGGGGTTGGAACGGGAGCACCTTCGGGTGATTTCTCCCCCGCTGCGACCGATCACGCCGCCCCGAGCAAGGCCTGGACCTTGGGCATCCATTCGCTGACCGGGATTTTCTGCGGACATTGATCTTCGCAAGCGTGGCAGGCCGCGCACGCACTGGCCCGCGCCGCTTCCGGGACAAAAATCTGATACTTGAAGCGCGCGCCTGGGATGTCTTCGTGGAGAAAGGCCTCGTTATAAATTTCAAAATTGGCCGGGATGTTCACTCCGTTCGGGCACGGCATGCAGTAGTTGCACTTGGTGCATGGAATGGCGGCCCGGTCCAGGTACTTTCGCCGCAAGTCTGCGATCAGTTCCACGTCCGCCGCCTGAAACGAATGGCTGCGGGCGCGAGACGCCGATTCCAGGTTGGCATCCACCTGCTCCAGGTTGCTCATGCCGCTCAACACCACCGTCACTTCGGGCTGATCCCAAAGCCATTGCAACGCCCAGTCCGACGGGGACCGCTTCACGCTGGAGCGCTCGATCACCTGGCCAATCGCCGGCGGCGGATGCGCCAGCCTGCCGCCCAGCAGCGGTTCCATGACCACCACCGCCAACCCTTTGGCGGCCGCCAGCTTCAATCCCTGCGTGCCCGCCTGGTTTTCCGTGTCCATGTAGTTGTACTGAATCTGGCAGAACGTCCAGAGATCACTCCCGTTGAGGATGTCCGGAAAGCTCTCGTAATTGTCGTGGAACGAGAAACCCAGATGCCGGATGCGTCCGTCGCCAATCGCCGCCCCGGCCTTTTCCAGGAGCTTGTGTTTGAGGACGATTTCGCTCCAGCGGCTTTTGTCCAGCGCATGGAGCAAATAGAAATCAATGTGATCGGTCTGGAGCCTGGACAATTGCTCGCTCAAAATCCGGTCAAAATCGGCTCCCTCGTGGATCATCCACACCGGGCATTTTGTGGCTGCTTTCACCAACTCTCGATGGCCGCGCAACGCCTTGCCCAGAACGGTCTCGCTGCGGCCTTCGTGATACACGTAAGCGGTGTCGAAATAGTTCACGCCCTGATCCAGGGCGTGGCGGATCATGCGCACCGCTTCCGCTTCATTGATATTTGGGCTGTGGGGATTCCCGTCCACAGTGGGCAGGCGCATACAGCCAAAGCCCAGCACCGAGGCCTTCCAGTCCAGCTTGCCGAATTTGCGATATTGCATGGCGTCCATCCGGTTCGAGCGCGCGGCCGGGACAATTCATTCACCAACCACCGCGGGCGGACGGCTCCCGGCGTGGGCATGGATCGCCGCGCCCAGCCAGGCGATGGTTTGGCCCAAATCCTTCATGTTGCGCGAAGCCTCGTTGTCCTTGGCCACGTCCCCCTTGTCATAACCAAATCCGAGGTTCCAATACGTGGATCCCGGCACGATGGCCCCGGACATGAGGAACATGTGGTTCATCGTGTCAAAGGCATGCGTGCCTCCGCCCCGTCTTACCGCCACCACGGCGGCTCCGATTTTTCCGCGGAACAATCCCCCGTTGGCCTTCGCCACCAACCCGGCGCGATCCAGCAGCGCCTTCATTTCTGTGCTCACGTCGGTGAAGTAGGTCGGCGATCCAAGGATGATCGCGTCGCTGGCGGCCATTTTCTCGAAGCACGGATTGAAAAAATCATCCTTCTGGCTGCAGCGGGAGTTTTTCTTCTTGAAACACTGGTAACAAGCCTGGCATCCGCGGATCGGTTTGCCGCCCAGTTGGACGAATTCAGTTTCCCAGCCGGCTGCGGCCAGTGGCGCCAGCGCCTTTTTCAACAGAATTTCAGTGTTCCCGCCCTTTCGCGGGCTTCCATTTATGGCAATGGCTTTCATAATTCTTTTTTTGCAACCACATCCGAATTAGATTCTCTGCTTGAATCGAGCTGTGTCAATGACCAATCAAAGTGGAAAAAATGTTTTATCCATCAAGGACCTGCGGAAGGCCTATGGCGACAAGATCGCCGTGGATCGCATCTCATTCGACGTGAGCCGCGGTGAAATCGTCGGGCTGTTGGGCCCCAATGGGGCGGGGAAGACGACGACGATCAGCATGATTCTCGGCGTCCTCAAGCCCGATTCCGGCTCCATCCATGTCGAAGGAATTGACCTTGCGGACTGCCGCGCCCAGGCCCTGGGGCGCACCAATTTCGCCGCCGTCTATGCTCCGCTCCCGGGAAATTTGACTGTGCGGCAAAATCTCCGTGTCTTCGGCCTGCTCTACGGGGTCAGGCGTTTGTCGGACCGCATCAATGCTCTGATTTCCCAGTTCGATCTGGAAAAGTTTCGGAATGTCAAGTGCGGCGTGCTCTCATCGGGCGAGCAGACGCGGGTGGCTCTGGCCAAGGCCATGCTCAACCAACCGCGTTTGCTTCTATTGGACGAACCCACTGCGTCGCTGGACCCCGTGGCGGCCCGCGAGATCCGATCCCGGATTCGTCATTTCGCCGTGTCGGGCGATGGCGGCGTGCTCTGGACCACTCATAACATGGTTGAGGTCCAGGACGTGTGCGACCGCGTGCTTTTCCTCTCCCACGGAAGGATTATGCTTGAGGGAAATCCGAAAACCCTGCCGGTCGAACATGGCCAGCCGACTCTGGAGGAACTTTTTATTGCCGTGGCGCGTGAACCGCTAACCCTGGAACCAACTTGACCACAACCTGTTTCCGTCCCGTCATCGCCGTCATGCTTCGCTATTTTTACCTGCTGCGCGGCACCCCCGCCCGCTGGATGCCCATCTTCGTCTGGGTCGCCATTGACATCGTGCTCTGGGGATTCATCACCAAGTTCTTGAACAGCGTCGCCGCGTCCCGCCTCAACTTCGTCCCGGCGTTGTTGGGGGCGGTCCTGCTCTTTGATTTTTTCATACGGGTCATGCATGGAGTCGCCGGCGTGTTTCTGGAGGACGTCTGGTCGCGGAACTTTTTGAACCTCTTTGCCTCCCCCCTCACCATTCCACAGTACCTTCTCGGCCTGGTCGTCACCAGCACGGTCACGAGCTTGCTCGGCTTAATGGTGATGCTCGTCCTGGCGACCGCGCTGTTCGGGCTGTCGTTTTTCGTTTATGGCCTGACGCTGGTGCCGTTCCTTCTGATTCTTTTTCTGTTCGGCGTTTCTCTGGGCATCTGCACCTCCGCCATGGTGCTGCGGTTGGGGCCTTCGGCCGAATGGCTGGTGTGGCCGGTCCCGGCGGTCATCTCGCCCTTTGCCGGCGTCTTTTACCCCATCTCCATCCTGCCTCACTGGATGCAATTCATCGGCAAGCTGCTGCCCGTCTCCTACGTGTTCGAAGGGCTGAGGAAGATCATCTCCGGCGGCGCCGTGCCGGCAACCTCGCTCATCTTGGGCGGGGGCCTAGCCGTGATGTATGTGCTGCTGGCATGCTGGTTCTTCAAGCGCATCTTTCGCCACGCCGTGCGAACGGGCATCCTCGCCCGGTATAGCGCCGAGAGCCTGAGTTGAGACCTGACCCTTTATTTCTGCCCGGTTTGGTGACCATCAATCGTGCGACAGATCGGCCAATATTTCCCCGGTTTTTCTCACCAGGCCGATGCGGGGAAATATCTTCGCCACGGTCAGCGCGTGCTCTTCGGCCGACAGGGCCGACATTGCGTCTTCCACAAAAATCTGATGATACCCGTACTCGTAGGCAAACCGGGCGGTGCTTTCCACGCCGATATTTGTCGAAATGCCGCACAGGACTATGGTCGTTATGCCGCGCCTTCTCAATTCCAAGTCAAGCTCCGTCCCGTAGAAAGCGCCCCACTGCCGTTTGGTGATCACCAAATCTCCCGCTTTGGGCCCCAACTCAGGGACAATCTCCGTCCAGTCCGGCGGTGGTTTTTGAAACTGCATGGGGGCGTCGGCGACGGGGTGCAAGGCGTTCTTTCCGTCCGCAGACAGGGCAACCCTCACCAAAAAAACCGGCATCTGCTTCTTCCGGAACGCTTCAGCCAGAGCCGCCGCGTTTTTGACCACAAGGTTCGACGCATGGGGAGCCGTTTGCCGGCCCGCGATGCCTTTCTGGAGATCTATGACCACCAGCGCCGTTTTTAATCTGTCAATGGATGTATTGTTCATAAAATCTGCGTATTCTTAATTGTCCTCCCGGATATGCGCGGCCGGCCCATTGGCCTTCCAAATCAAGTTCCATGAAGGCCAGATTGCCACCGCGTCGGCACGAAAGTCAACGCGGGCAAATTGCCGGGCACACACTTTTTTAAGACCACAAGGGAAACATTAGCCATATTCTGCGAAATAAGATTGATTCTTATGATCCGCTCGCCGACCCTGTCTGCCAGGATCGCGATGGATAATCTGGACGCACGAAAACCTCTGACAAGAAAATATGAATGCGATTGCCGAAGAAAAACTGCCGCCGGCGCTCACCACGCTGCCTTCCGACGACCTCCGTCAGATCATGTGGCGCTTTGCCGACCGTTACGACCTGCACATGCTCGTGCAAGCCGCTCGCGGCGTCGCGCGCGGGCCGGTCGCCAGGCTCGTCGCCAAGGGGGGTCGCAACTCGCACGACTGGACGGCGGACAAAGCCAGCCTCCTGCCCCACTTCGACGAAAGTGGCATCACGGCGGCGTTCCTCGATCCGGAAGACGGCGGTTTCATCGCCGGGCCAAAGAATCTCGCGCTGGCGCTGATCGCCTTTGAATTGTCCTGGGTGGATGCCGGCGCGGCCACGGGCAGTCTGGCGGGTAATCTCGGCCTGGCCCCGATTCACGAGCGCGGCACGCCGGAGCAACGCGCCAAATACGTGGCCAACGCCGCCCCGCTCAAGCCCGGAGAAAACCGCCGGCAGGTTCGCGCCGCCTTCGCCCTCACCGAACCCATTCCGTTCGTCGGCGTCGAGACCGGCCTGTTGGCCGGCAAAGTCCGCATCGCCGAATGGCAGGACGGCCGGGAACCGCTCCTGCAAGTCGAAAAACGCGGCCGGTTCATCACCAACATGGGCTTCGCCAACGTCGTCACCGCCGCCGTCGAGTCCGACGACCCCAAGCTCAAGGGCAGTTGCATGGTGATCCTGGAAGAAGGCGATCCGGGCCTTTGGGATCGCGGCACGCCTACAAAAAAACTCGTCCACCAGCTTTCCTCCACCAATGATCCGGTCTTCAACCTGAAAGTGCCCGCCAGCCGGATCGTGGGCGGCTACACCATTCAGGACGGGGCCATCATCCCGAACTACTCGCACAGCGAAATCATCGAAGCCGTGTTCCGCCGCACGCGCGTGACCGTCGGCTTGATGACTGCGGCCAAACTGCTTTCCGCCATCGAGCCGGTGATCCTTTATCAGCGCCGGCGCTTTCGCGGCGGTCAGGGCGCCCCCGGCACCCCCCGTTACCAACTGGGCCTCCAACAAAAGCAAGATGCCCTCCACCGCTTGGTGGATGTCTGGGCCACGGGCGAGGCCAGCGCGTCGCTGGGCTTCCAGGCTGCCCGCTTGTTCGACCAACTCGACCCCCTGGAAAAGGAAAAGGACCGTATCCTAGCCGGGAAAAAGCTGACTGGCCGGGCCGCGTTCAAGGAAATGGCCAAGGCTCAAGAGGAAGCCTTCAAGTTGCTCAATGCGCGCCAGCCGATGGAAAATCCGCTCGCCAACTTCGCCCAACTCGACTCGCTCGCAAACGTCCTTTGCCCCGCCTGCAAGCTTTGGAACACCGGCCACGGCGCGAACATGATGCGCGAAGCCGTCAGCCTCATGGGCGGCTACGGTGTCACCGAGGATTGCCCCGGTTTTCTCGGCCAGAAATGGATGGACGCGCAGCTCGAAGCCACCTACGAAGGCCCGGAGGCCGTGCAGCGATTGCAGCTTTCCATCACCATGACCAACCCCCTGTTCCTCGCGCAGTTCCAGCAATGGATCTCCGATATGAAACGCATCGCCTCCGAACGCCCCGGCACCGGCGCTTGCGCGCTCTCCACGGCGATGAAACTCTGGCTTTGGACGCTGCAACACGCGCAAACGGCCACCGACGCCGACGGCGCAAAGCTTTATCACAAGGCGCGCCAAGGGGTGACCTTCCCGCTTGCTGACGCGCTTTGCTGGTTGCTGGCCGCACGGCAATTCATCCGCGACGTCATTGAGCTGGAAACCAAGGGCGCGGAAAACCCCGCCCTGGCCGATGGACTCCCCGGCGCCGTGGCGTTCTTCACCGACCTTTGCCATGTGCAAGCGGCCCGTGCCGCGGGCGAAGTCGGGCGCATCTGCGCCGAAATCGTCCATGGCTACAATCGCCACCCGGCGTGGGATGACGCCAGTTGCCAGGCCTGTTACGGGGCCGAGGAACTCACCGCGCTCGAAGGCATCATTCCCGGCATTGACGCCTCCGCCCGCGCCTATTCCGACGTGTCCGAACCCGGCCAGGCGCATCCTCTCAAAGCAGGCCCGTGCGTCAAAGCCGAAGGACTCGAAGCCTTCATCGCTCTGCGCGCCAAACTGGACACCTGCCTCACCGGCTGCCGCCTCGCCAAAGATCGCGCCGCAGAATCGCTGACCACGGTCATGACGCGCGAGGCGCTGGATTATCCGATATAGAAACCGGAGGAGCCGAGGTAAGGAGACCCTGTACAGAATATGAAAGGAATCGCATGGAAGGTTTGACATTTCTTGGATTGGCGAAGCGAGTTTTAGAGGAAGAAAAGAAGCCGCTGTCGGTGGGCGAAATCTGGACTTTGGGCAAATCGAAAGGCCTCGACCAATTTCTGAGAGGTCAAGGCAAGACCCCCTGGGCATCTTTGGCAGCACAGCTTCATGTGAACGTGCTTAACCGCAAAGACACGGCATTTGCCACGGTTGGAACGTACCTCAAGCGCTTCTACCTGAAAGGGCAATTAAGTGAAAGTGAGCTTCACCCACCCGAACCCGGCCAGATTGAGCCGCCAACCGTCACTAAAAATTTGGATTACTTTGAGAAAGACCTTCATCCGTTCCTAGCCTTCTACGCCAGATTCTACCTGAAAGCCTATACAAAGACGATTCAACATTTGCGTTCCGACAAACGGGGATTCGGCGAGTGGATACATCCCGACATGGTCGGCTGCTATTTCCCTATCGAGGACTGGAAACAGGAGGTTATAGAATTCGGATCCATTATCGGCAGTGTTGCTATCAAGATGTTCTCTTTTGAACTGAAGAAGGAACTTACTTTCGACAATTTGCGGGAATCCTTTTTCCAAACCGTCTCGAATTCCACCTGGGCGCACGAGGGATATCTGGTCGCGGCAGAAGTTTCAAACGAGGAGGAGTTTCGTGACGAGTTGCGGCGGCTTTCCATCTCCTTTGGCATAGGAGTAATTCAGTTGAACCTCGATGACCCGGACTCATCCGAAATCGTGTTTCCGGCACGAACACGGGAGAAGCTGGACTGGGACGCAATGGACAAACTAGCCGGGAAGAACCCTGATTTTCAAGAATTCCTTCAGCGCGTTGGCCACGACATTACGAGCAAGGAGGAAATCAGAAAGGAAAAACACGACAAGGTTCTTGACCGGGATGATTTGATTAAAACCATCCGCCGTTAATCGTGATCGCGGAAGCATTATAAAACGTCACTCAACCGCATGAAAACCAAGACCTCGGTTATTCCCCGGCAGCCCGTCGAAAACCTCATTTGTACCATTCGAGGTCAACGGGTTATATTGGATTCTGATCTTGCACAGGTGTATGGCGTGCCGACGAAAAGGCTGAATGAAGCGGTTCGCCGTAACTTGGACCGGTTCCCGGCCGACTTCGCATTTCAACTTGTCAAGAATGAGGCGGAGGAGTTTCGGCGTTCAAGGTCGCAAATTGCGACCATGAAGAGGGGCCACAACATCAAATATCTCCCGCGCACTTTCACCGAATACGGAGCGATCATGGCGGCGAATGTGCTCAACAGTCTGCGCGCCGTTCAGATGAGCGTGTTTGTCGTGCGGGCGTTCGTGAAAATGCGCCAGGTGCTCGCACAGAACGTGCAACTGGCGGAAAAACTGGCGGAGTTGGAGCGCCGTTTGACGGGACGTTTGGACGTTCACGAGAAAGCGATTGTCCACATCCTCGACGAAATCAAAAAGCTCATGGAGCCATTGCCACCCCAACCGGAACCGATCCGCCGGCCAATTGGTTTTCATGTTCGCGACGAAATCCAGGCCAAGCCATCCGCCCGCCGGTCCGCTCCAAAAAAATGATCCGAACCAAATTCGCAAATGCCGCTCCCAGCATCAGAAAACCCGCCCCTTGACCGCCCGCGCCTGGACGCGGACATCGTTTGCGTCGGATTCGGCCCGGCGACGGCGGGCTTTCTCTCCACGCTCTCCAAACAACTCGTCCACGCCGACGGCACGCCCGCCGTGGAAAGCGCCGTGGCGCCCGGTCTGCCGCCCCAGGTGCTTTGCTACGAACGCGCCGACGACATCGGCTTCGGTGTTTCCGGGGTGGTCACCAAAGCTCGCGCCATCCGCACGAGCATTCCGGAGACCGACAAGGCCGGCATCCCCATGGCCGCGCCGGTCGGCGAAGAGAAAGTGCTTTACCTGCTCGATCCCCTTGGCGCCAGCCGGCGTCCGGCCATGCTGCGGCTCGCCGACAGATTCATTCACTCGTGCCATTGGGCGCTGCCCTTCGAGCGCCAGGCGCTCAATCTGCCGTGGACGCCCGGCTTCCTCCACAAGCGCGGCGGAATGGTGCTCTCGATGGGACAGTTTATGCAATGGGTCGGCGCGCAGGCGCAAAACACGGGCACGGTTCAAATCTGGCCCGGCACCCCCGTCGCACAGGCCCTCATCGAAGACAAAAAAGTGGTGGGCATCCGCCTCATGGATCAAGGCGTGACCAAACAAGGCACGTCGGCGGACGGCTTCACGCCGGGCATGGACATTCGTGCCGCGCTGACCGTGGTGGGCGATGGTCCGGTTGGCCCGGTCGGCCGGCAATTGGATGACATTTTCGGGTTGCCGCAAGACCATCACACGCGCGACTGGGCGGTGGGCATGAAGTTTGTCGTGGATTTGCCGGAGGACACGCCGCTCAAACCAGGCACCGTGCTGCACACCTTCGGCTATCCCGAACTGGAAATCTTCGGATTCTTCTACGTGCATCCCGACCGCGTCGCTTCAATCGGCATCTTCGTCCCTTCGTGGTTCGACAGCCCGGTGCGCACGTCTTACCGCTACCTTCAGCATTGGATGATGCATCCGTATCTCTGGCATTTTCTCAAGGGCGGCAAACTCCGGTCGTGGGGCGCGAAGACGCTCGGCGAATCCGGCCGCCGCGGCGAACCGCAGCTCGCCGGCGACGGCTACGCGCGCATTGGCGAAGGCAGCGGCAGCACCAACGTCCTGACCGGATCGGGCGTGGACGAAGCCTGGGCCACCGGCGCGCAACTCGCCGAAGCCGTGCTCGAATTGCTTAAAGCCAGGAAGCCTTTCACGAGGGAAAATCTCGAAGCGGCCTACGTGCGGCGCCGCCGCGGCAGTTGGGTGGAACAGGAGGCTCGCGCCGCCGAAAAATCCCGCGATGGGTTCCAGCGCAGCGTCCTCGCCGGCCTGATCGGCATGGCGCTGGCCGGCTTGAGCGGCGGACGGCTCGTCCTGCCCGGCAAACCGCTCCGTCCGTGGGAACGCATTCCCCCGCTCGAAGTTTATTTTCGCGGCCGCATCCCTCCCGCCGAGGCGCGGAAAATTCGGGACGACTGTTACGCGCGCGGCGTTTCCGCGCACGCCGCGCTCATGGAACGCGCCGGCTGGCCGCCGATTCCGCACGACGGCCGGTTGCTCGTCTCGCATCAGGACGCCTTGCTGATGGGCGGAAAAGTGCAGGCCCCGCACGGTTGCGCCGATCATGTCGCCTTTGTTTTTCCGAACCAATGCCGGCAATGCGGCACCAAGCTCTGCGTCGAAATCTGTTCCGGCCAGGCGATCACCCCCGGCCAAAACGGCGTCCCGGCTTTTGACCGCGAGAAATGCGTTCACTGCGGCGCCTGCCTGTGGAACTGCGCTTCCCCCTCGCCGGAAAACCCCGAACGCATGGCCGTCGCCTTCCGCGCTGGCGCGGGCGGATTGCATTCAGGAGAAAATTAATGAATATCTCGATCATCCTCGCTCATCCCAACCCCGGAAGCTTCAACCACGCCATCGCCAAGACGGCGGCGGCGGCGGCCCGACAGAATGGCCACCAAGTCGTGCTCCACGATCTGTGCCAGGAACAATTTCCTCCGCTGTTGACCGCCGCCGAACTGCAGCCGGACGCCAAACTCGATCCTGTGATCGCCTCTCACGGCCAGGAAATCAGCGGCGCCGGCGGCATTATCATTGTGCATCCGAACTGGTGGGGCATGCCGCCGGCGATTTTGAAGGGCTGGATTGACCGCGTGCTGCGTCCGGAAGTGGCCTACCGGTTTGTCGCCAACGATAAGGGCGAGGGGGTTCCGGTTGGCTTGCTCAAAGCCGCCTCGGCGATTGTTTTCAACACCGCCAACACCCCGGAGGATCGCGAGCGCGAGATTTTCGGGGATCCCCTCGAAGGTTTGTGGAAGCAATGCGTGTTTGACCTTTGCGGCGTGCGCCATGTGCATCGCCGGACCTTTTCGGTCGTCATCACCAGCACACCGCGGCAGCGCGCCGCATGGTTGCTGGAAGTCGGGGAAACTGTCACGCGCTGTTTTCCCGCCGCCTCGGGCGCCGGCCAAATGTCCGTTGGATGACGGAGATTTTATATGAACGCCTTTCATATTATCGTCTGCGGCGGCCTTGTGCCCGACCCGCTCCAAACCTTGGAGCCGGTAACCGCCACGACCGGCCCGACGCTGAGAAATGAGATGCTGCTGCCCGCCATCCTCGATCCGTGGGCAAGCCACGCCCTTTATGAGGCGGGCCACCTTGCCAGGAACGCCCCCGGCAGCAAGGTCTGGCTCGTCAGCCTCGGCCCAAAGGCAAAGCTCCAACAGGTGATGATGACCGTGGCCCAAAAAGTGCCCTTTGAACTCGTGGCCCTCGACGGTCCGGCCAGCGGTTTCACCGAGGCGGCTGACGTTGCCGCCGCGCTGGCCGAATCCATCCAGACCATCCCCGGCCTCGACAAATCCAAGCTCCTCCTCTTCGGCGGATGGGAATCCGCCTCGCGCGGCGCGGGCGTGACGATGCAAATGGTCGGGGAGCGTCTGGACATCACCGATCAATTCCAGGGCGTGGACCAACTCATCGTCAACGCGGACGGCTCGCTGGAAATTCTGGAGCGCATCGAAGGGGGCAAACATCAGGTCTCCAAGTGTGCCGGGCCGCCGGCCTTGCTGGGTTGGGCCACGGGAAACTTGCCCGAGCCGAAAAACAATCCACAAATCGGCATGACCAACATGCGCGCGCTCATGCCGGCATTGCAGAAGGCCAGGCTGACCAAGCTCGCCGGCGAAGGTCTCTTGTTTATGGGCGTCACGCTGCCCAAAGAGCTTCGCGCCACCAGAATCGTCAAAGACAAATCCCCCGCCGAGATCGCGGAGGAAATCGCGCAATGGATCAAAAAATGAGAAATCCACAAACGCGCCCAACACACCAAAACTGCTGAAATGGAAACGATTCTTCTTCTCGCTCACGTCGAAGCCGACGGCTCGCTCGCCAAGTCCGCTCGCGAAGCGCTGCGCGCCGCCCGCGCTCTCAACAAAACCATCGCCGGTTCGAATCTCTTCGTTGCGCTGGTCGGCCAAAGCGTTCAAGCGGCGGCCGATTCCATCGCCGCCTGTCCCGCCACAAAGTATTTCGGCGCCGTTGGCGCGGAACTTGGCCAGTCGCGCTATGCCACTGACGCCGCCGCCGCGCAGGCCCTATGCAAGGCGGCGCAAGCCACCATCATCGTCGCTCCGGCGACTTCACGCTGGAATCGCGTTTTGCCCGGCGTCGCCCAACGGTTGGGCGGACGCGTGGATTCCCATCTCACAGGCATCGGCGCCGCAGCCGGAAAACCAACCGTCAGCCGCTGGTACTACCGCCAGCGCATGGAGGCCACGCTGACCAGAATGCAGCGTCCCTGGTTCATGCTAATTGACCCCGGCAGCCAGACGGCCTGCGACTGCGGCGCAGGCGCGGCGGCGGTTGAATTGGTTCCAGTGAACCTGGCCGAGGCCAGCCGGCGCACGACGGTCATTGGCATTCGCCAGCCGAAGGCCGATGCGCAAACCATCCGTCCTGATGCGCATCTGCTCTTCGTCGCGGGCGCAGGCTGGACGAAAAAGCAGGCCGATGGCCGGACCCATGTTCCCGAGGCAGAGAAGTTAATCCTCGATTTCCTCAAGGTCACACGCGCTTCGCTGGGCAGCAGCAAATCGCTGGTGGATTTGGGAGGCGAAGGGCAGGCGGTGCTGCCGTTCCTTTCCCATCTCAACCAGATCGGCCAGACCGGCGCCACCCCGCGCCACCCCAAAGGTTTGAGCACCTGTTGCCACGGCGAAGAGCCCCATACGGTCGGCTGGCGTTTCATCGGCCAGCGCCGAGCCATCAGCCTTGACCCCAACTGCGGCTGGGCACGAGGCAAGGCCGACGTCCTTTATGTGGCCGACGCATTCGCGGTGATTTCAAAAGCCAACGAACTGCTGGCGGCCAATCCATCAGAGATTTGATTCTCCAATGGCGCACAAAAAAGACAGCCAAGGGAGCGGCTTGCCGCTGCCCTTGGCTGCGTCAGATTGTGCCTGCCCGCATTAACCCCGCGTCACACTTTCTTCCCACGCGAGTTCCCAAAATTAATGCCGCTCCCCGCCACCGATTGGAGCA
>Ga0187862_10002603_pt1 | contig 18138 bp, 19 predicted proteins | sample June2016WEW_10_1_FD_133003 | JGI IMG/M metagenome (GOLD analysis project Ga0187862, IMG submission 133003) | Peatland microbial communities from SPRUCE experiment site at the Marcell Experimental Forest, Minnesota, USA - June2016WEW_10_150 | ecosystem: Environmental > Terrestrial > Soil >...
CCGGAGGCGGTCCGGGCGGTGCGGCGAGTCGAGGACCGGGGAGTCCCGGTGATCCTCGCCACGGGGAACGTGCTCCCGATCGCGCTGGCGCTCCACCGGTCGCTCGGCCTCTCCGGACCGATCGTCGCCGAGAACGGGGGCCTCGTCTGGTGGAAGGACTCCGCCGGACGCGACCGCGTCGAGCGGCTCGCCGACCGGCGCGTGGCGCTCGCCGCGTTCCGGGTCCTCGTCCGCTCCGGTCTTCCGGTGCATCGCCTGTTCACCGACCGATGGCGGGAGAGCGAGGTCGCGCTGGAGGCCAACGTGTCGGTGGCGGCCGTACGGCGAGCGCTCGGGCCGCGGCCCCTGACGGTCGAGTCCACCGGCTACGCGATCCATCTCATGGAACCAGGGGCGGGGAAGGTCGTCGCGCTCGCGCGCGTCCTCGGCCGGCTCGACCGCACGCTCTCGGACGCGGTGGTGTTGGGGGACGGTGACAACGACGTGGAAATGCTGCGGGCCGCCGGAATGGGCGTGAGCTTCCCGTCGGGCAGTCCGCGGGCCCGGGCCGCGGCCGCGCTCCTCACGCGCGGGTCGTATGCCGCGGGCTTCGTCGAAGGCCTTAAGGCGAGCGGGGTCCTCGACTAGTACGGGTCTCGTCGGGAGGGACTCTTTGTGTTCGTTGGGCAGTGCGCGCGGTGCGGGATTCCGGCAACGCTGGGGTGCACGGTCTGCGGTCGGACGTTCTGTCGGGGGTGCCTCGACGCCGATGAGCGGGTGTGCTCCGACTGCGCCCAGGCCCTGAAGCAGACGAAGAATCCGGTCGAGGCGCGCAGCCCGCCCTCGCGGCGCGTGAACCGCCCGACGGGCGTGACCGGCCGGGCTCAGTAGTCGGCGCCCGGCAGCACGAGCGGCCCGCGCGGAGTGGCGCGCGCGACCGCCAGCAGCGCGACCCCGACCGCTCCGGTCGCGACGCCCAGGCCGAACACGGCCCAGGCGTACGCGCCCAGGGTCGGTCCGAAGTGGACGGACCAGATCTGGAAGGGACCCGTCCGGGCCTCCCAGTGGAGGATCAGGTTGAGGGCGACCCCAAGCACCCACCCGAGTCCGATCAGGGTCCCACCGGCGAGGAGATAGCCGGCCCGCTCGTCCCCCTGGGAATCGAACGGGGGCGTCGCCGGGGTCTCCTGGAGGTCGACCACGGTCGGGCGACCCGGAAGGGGAGTATAGACATTGCGGCCCGAGGGCGCCGGCCCCTGCGTCAACCGAAGCCGGTGATCGCCTTGGGGTCGCGGGGGCCGCCGGGCCGCAGGGGCGCCTTGCGGAGCTCCTTCGGGCACTCGACCAGGCGGACGAGGGGCGCCGACTGCACGATGTAGGCGGGGAGCCCGGTGTTCGGGTCGTTGCCGGCCCGTAGGATGTTCATGATCTCGAGGCGGATCTCGACGACCGAGCCGTCCTTGAGCTTCAGCCGGACCTTCCCGTCGCCCTCGATGGTCTGGTAGTCGACGATCTCGGCGTTCGCGAGGTCGGGCGGAGGACCGCCCGGACCCCCCATCATCGAGCGCCTCGGGCGGCCACGCGCTCCTTGAGGAGGAGGCGCGGGTCCTGCCCGTCGACGGTGAGGCCGAGGGAGACGCAGGTGCCGATCACCTGGTTCGCCTGCTCCTCCTTCGTCCGGCCCTGGAGGTCCTCGCCCTTGGCTTCCGCGATGCGGCGGACCGCCTCGAGCGACACGTCCCCGACCGTCTCGGTCTTGGGCTTACCCGAGCCCTTCTCCTTCTTGGCCTCCTTGAGGAGCAGGGCGGCGACCGGGGGCCGGCCGACCACGAGCGTGAAGGCGCGGGTGTTGGGGTCGACCCGGATGATGACCGGGACACGCATCCCGGCAAACTGCTTGGTCTCCTCGTTGATCTTCGCGACGACCTGACCGACGTTCACGCCGAGCGGGCCGAGCGCCGAGCCGAGCGTCGCACCGGCCGCGGCCTTGCCTCCTTCCACGAGGACACTGACTTCAACTGCCACCCTTCGAACCTCCCCGTTCCAACATGCGGACGTGATCTCCCCGAACGGTGACCGGGATCGGTACGACCGCCTCGATGAGCTCCACCGTGATCTCTTCCTTGGCCTGGTCGATCTTCTTGACCCGGGCCTTCTCGCCCTTGAACGGCCCGGAGATCAGCTCGACGATCGCCCCCTCGACGAACCCTTCGACCGTGATCTTGGGCACGAGGAGCGGCTCGACCTCCTTCAGGGTCGTCTCGCCCTCGACGAGGCCGCGGGCCTTGCGGATCCCCTTCAGCATCTCGCGGACGCCTTCAAAGCTCATCCCCTCGGCGAACACGTACCCCCGGAGCGAGCTCGGGACGAGGAGCGAGAAGACGACGTCCGGCTTCTCTTCCGCGCGGGCGAGGAGCGTGTCCGCGACCTCGCGCTCGTAGCCGCGGGAGGTCTTGATCGCGAGCACGGCCTGCCGGGCCACGCAGGCGAGCGTGAGTTGAACGGGGTGGCCGTCGTCGTCGAGCTCGGCGGCGAGGCGGACCTCGACCCGGTCGCCGTACCGCACTCCGACCGGGGCGGTGACCTCGAACGAGAGCGCGACGCCGGTGTTGGGGAGGAGCGCGATGTTGTGGGACTCCTTGCGGGGGAACAGCTCCAGCATCTGGCGCTTGCCCGGCGGCGTCCAGCGGACGGGCCACTCGGCGCCTTCGCCCGGGTAGGTCGAAGTGTAGCCGACCTCGATGGTCAGTTTCGCCGTCGCGGGCCCGGGGGCCTTGCTCGTGAGGACGGCGGAGAGGGTCGTGATGGTGCCGGCGGTCAGGTTGCGGGCCGTGTCGTCGGCGGCCTGGAGCGTGAGGAACATCCGGCTGTCGAGCTTGGGGGTCGGTACGTGGGCCGGCTCGGCGGCGAACGTCGCCTGGGCGGGAGACGGGGCGGCGGGCTTCGCCGCGGCGGGCGGCGTGGGCGTACCGGACAACAGTCCGATCTCGTCCTCGTTCCCCGACATGGCCTCTACCGTCCTAGAGCCCCGGCCCGACGGTGGACCACAGCCAGGGGCCGATCTGCGTGAAGAAGATGTACAGCAGGAACCCCGTCGAGCCGATGATGACCGCCCCGAGCCACGTGACCTCGAGGACCTTCACGTACTCCTCGGAGGTCGGACGCCGGGCCATCCGGAGGATCCGGCCGTACTTGCCGTGGCCGAACGTGCGGAGCCGGCCGTCGAAATTCTCCTGGGCGCGGCGAGCGCGGTCAAGGAACGCCATGGTACCTAGCGCACGACGTCGATCTCCGGTCCGGGCTTGCGGCCCGCTCCGGCAGCCGACGCCTGCCCTCCACCGAAAATCTGGGGGGATTTAACTCCGGTCACCACCAGCATCACCCGGATCGTGCTCTGCATCGTGGGGTCGACCGCCGCGCCCCAAATGATGCGGGCGGTCGGCGAGATGGTCTTCTGCACGACCTCGGCGGCCTTCTGCGCCTCACTGACGGTCATGTCCGGTCCGCCGGTGACGTTGATGAGCGCGCCGGTGGCGCCCGTGATGTCGACGTGGAGCAGGGGGGAGTGGATCGCCTCGAGGACGGCGTCCTCGGCGCGGTTCTCGCTCTCGGACTCGCCGATCCCGATGAGGGCGACGCCGCCGCCCTTCATGATCGTCCGGAGGTCGTTGAAGTCGAGGTTCACGAGGCCGGGGCGGGTGATGATCTCGGTGATCCCGCGGATCGCGCGGGCGAGCACCGAGTCCGCGACCTTGAAGGCGGTCTGGATCGGCAGGCGCGGGACCAGCTCGAGGAGCCGGTCGTTGGGGATCGTGATGACCGTGTCGATGACCGAGCGGAGCTTCTCAAGTCCCCACATCGCGTTCTCGGTCCGGACGAGTCCCTCGGAGGCGAACGGGAGGGTGCAGACGGCGATCGTCAGCGGCTGACCGCCGTTGGCGTCCTTGGCGACCTGCGCGACGACCGAGGCCGAGCCGGTGCCGGTCCCGCCGCCGAGCCCGAGCGTGATGAAGACCATGTCCGATCCGGCGAGCGCCTTCTTGAGCTCGTCCTCCGCCTCGTGGGCCGCCTGCTCCCCGACCTGGGGGAGCGCGCCCGCCCCGAGCCCGCGCGTGAGGCGTCGGCCGAGCAGGATCTTCTTCGGAGCGTGGATGGCGAGCAGGTGCTGCGCGTCGGTGTTGCACGCGATCATGTCGGCCCCGGCAAGCCCCTCCTCGGCGAGCCGGTTGATCGTATTGCACCCGCCACCGCCGCAGCCGACGACCTTGATGTTCGTCTTCAAGGAGGCCAGGACGGCCTCGAGCTCGGTGTCGTCGTTCGTCGGAGGGGGAAGAGGCTCGGCGCCGCGCTTGCTGTCGCCGGGCAAATGGGAGAGGATTTCCTGGGCGAGTGGTCGCATCAAGGGGGGTACCCGGCGGCGGGAGCAGGGGCCGCATTATAAAGCACTAGGCGAGCCTGCAGGGGAGCCTTGGAGTATCCTCGCTGGGCCCCGCTGTACGAGCAGATCCGCCAGGAGTTCGGCTTCTCCTGGGACCGGGAAGAGGCGGCCGCCGCACGGCTCCGGGAGCTCCTCCCCCCGGCGGCCCTCGAGCGCCCGCTCGAGCGGCTGGCCCACCGGTTGGAGGGCAAGGAGGTCGTGGTGGTCGGCCTGGCGCCCCGCGCCGGTCCGCCCCCGCTCTGGCGACGACCGTTCACGAGCGCTGGCGTCGCGGTCGTCGCGGCGGATGGGGCCGCCTCCGCATGCCTCGAGGCGGGCCTGGTTCCGGACGTGATCGTCACCGACCTGGACGGCCCGGTAGCCTCGGAAGTGACGGCGAACCGGCGCGGCGCCCTGGTCGTCGTCCACGCGCACGGGGACAACCGGGAGCTCCTCGACGAGTGGGTGCCCCAGCTCCCCGGCGAGCTCGCCGGCACGTGGGCCGGACCGCCGGGGGGTGGCCTCATGGACGCCGGCGGGTTCACGGACGGCGACCGGTCCGCGTTCCTCGCCGAGGCCGCGGGCGCGGTCCGTATCCTCCTCTGGGGGTTCGACCTCGAACACGCGGAGGAAGGCGACCCGGCGGCGCGGCTCCGGAAGGAGGCCAAACTGCGATGGGCCGGACGTGTGCTGGGCGAGCTCGCGCGCTCGGGCCGCGCACCGGTCGAGACGTGGAACCCCGACGGGACGCTTTCGCCCTACAAAGCCGGCGGGATCAGCGGCGCGTCCACCAAGTAGACCACGTTCGGCCCGTCCTCGTACAGCGGCAGGAAGGGGAGCGCCGCGAACCATTGGATCGCGGAGGAGCTCATCGGGGAGGCGAGCTGGGCCGGATCGAGGGCGACCCCGGTGTACATCACCGAATCGACCGCGACGAGGTCGATGGGGTGCGGATGAGCCGGGTTCGGGGTCCCGACGCTCCGGAGCTCGCCCGCCGCCGCGGTCGAATTCGGTCCGCCGTTGAACAGGGCCGGGGTCGTCACCCACGTCGCGGGATTGCCGTCGAAGCCGAAGATCATCGAGCTGAGCCGATGGTCGGTCGCCACGGTCCACGTCGGAGGTGCGGCGATGCCCACCCACATCCAGAGCGCGGCATCGCCGTGAGTGAGCCCCTCCTGGAACCCCCCGAAATCGTTCGCGGGCGGATAGACGATCGCCGCATTCGCGCCGAGGATCACGACGACGCCGAGCATCGCGGCGACCATCGCGCGCCGGCCCCACGCGTCCCCCACCCGCGCCACGGCGCGCGCGATCCCGATGGCGAGCAGCAGTCCGAGCGGAAGGAACAGGTACTCGACGTGGCGGGCGGGAGAGATCGTCGCCGCCAGGCTTGCCGCAGCCGCGTAGTGCGAGCTGGTCGAGGCGACGGCGGCGAGAGCGAGCATCGCCCCGGCCGACAGGCCGAGGGCGCCGAGCCAGGGCAGCAGGTAGGATCCCAGACGCGCGGTCGATGGGGTACGGCGGCTCCCCGCCCCGAACACGCCCAGCGCGAGGAGGGGGGAGAACCAGAGGACGGCGCCGGGCACCGTCATCTGACCGGTTCCCGGGATCGGGACGAACAGGAGGGCGCAGACGAGCCCGAAGACGATCACGGTGATCATCGCCACATCCCGGAACAGGCTATGGTCGGTCGGGAGGCGGACCCACTCGCGCCGAGGCCGATCGCCGGCCCGGCGCCAGCGGATGAGCAGGCCCGCGACCACCACGCCGAGAAGGGCCCCGACCTCGAATGCGCCGAAGCCGATGTACGTGGGGAACGGAAGGCTGTAGAGGATGACCTTCGTGACGAACGAGGTGGTGCCGTAGAACCAGTAGGCGAACGTTGCCGTGACGAACCCCGCGACGTAGACGAGTTCCCTCGTCGGGAAACGGCGGCTCCAGAGCCCGGGACGCCAGAGCTCGAAGAGGACCAGGCCGCCGAGCGCGCTGATCACGAAGAAGTACGAGGAGAGGTGGTGGGTCACGATGAGGGCCCCGCTCGTGAGCGCGAGGGGGACGTACCAGCGTCGATCCAGTCGACTCTCGACGAACATCCACAGGGCGGCGACACACAGGAAGTCCCCGAGCGCGAGCGGTGCGGGGTGCGCGATGGAGAAGAGCCGAGGCATCGCGACCGAGGCGATCGCGGCGCCGAGGAGCGCGACCGTGTCGTTCGGGTAGAGCCGGCGGAAGAGCAGGAACAGGGGGAGCACGGAGAGGACCGCGACCACCGGGATGAGGATCGAGAGCGCGGAGAACGCGTCCACGCCCATCGCGCCGGCCCCGGCGCCGGCCAGCAGGTAGATCCCCGGGAAATCCGGGTAGGCGGTTCCCCAACCGGCGTAGGCCGCCCCGGTCGGAAGATGTCCGGTGGAGAGGAGGGAGGACGTGAGCGTGTAGTACTCGCCCGTGTCGGAACCGAAGAGGGCGTACGACAGGAACGGCTCGAGCGCGAGGAAGATGAGGAGGAGGGAAAGGCCCGCCAGGAGGGCGACCGTCGCCGGGGCCATAGGGGGGCGCCGACGACCGTCCGGGTCCCCCGAGGAGGGGGGGCGTTCCGGCGAGCTCATGCGAGGATTCCCGAGCGAGGCACGGTGTAAAGACGTGCGCGTGCGCCGGCACCGAGGGTCGGTGGTCGTGGCGCGTTGCCATATCGATAAATAGGGGGGCTTGGTCCGCCCGCACCAAGGCAGCAACCCATGCCCTCCTCCCGTTCTTCAAAACCGGCCTCACGGAAAGCCAAGGCCGCGCATCCGGTGTCGTCCCGGTCTTCCAAGAAGCCTCCGGCCAAACCCTCGCACAAGCCGGCCGCCCGGCCCTCCCACAAGCCGGCCGCCAAGCCGACCCCGAAGAAGGCCGCGCCGCCCTCCCGCCCCGCCGGGTCGAAGAAATCGGCCGCGCCGTCGGAGCCCGCGCTCCCGGCGCCGGAGCCCCGTCGGATCGACGGCCGCCGCCATCTCCTCTCACTCTCCTTCGTCCGCGACGGGGACGAATTCCTCGCCCGGATGGAGACCGACACGGGTCACATCACTGAGCTCAAGAACCGCGCCCTCGACCAGCTGTTGACGCTGGTCGCCGGCGAGCTCGAAGACCTGCTCGACTGAGCGCGGGCCCCTACTCCACGGCCGGCGGGGCGGCGAACAGCCCCGTTTCGACCTGGTAGGTCCGTCGCCGACCGATCCGGTCGGAGACCTGGACGAGGTCCACCGGCTGGGATGAGAGGATCCCCGCCGGATAATGTCGGATGACCCGCGCATCGAGCTCGCCCCACGGGGGCAAGCCGGTCCGCTGGCCCCACCGACCGACCACGACCACCCCGTCCGTGCGGACGTCGACGTACCGCGGGGCGGGAGAGAGGGCGAAGACGACGCTGCCCACCGCGAGGAGGATCGCGATCCCGATGAACAGCTGCAAGCCGCTCTGGACGCCCGGCCGCCCGGCCTCGGCGGAGGAGAGGTCGAGCGCGACCAGGACGACATCGAGCACGACCAGCACGAAGAGGTAGAGGATCGCGAACCGGAACGCCCGTTGGGTCCCGGCCACGTTCGGCCGGTGCTCGAGAAGCGTCGCGACCGAGGCGGCGGGCCGAGATGCGGTCGCGGGTCGGGGGATGCGCACGGGACGCGGGGTCGACACGGCTCCTCGCTCGTCGCAGGCGATGAGCGCGTCCTTAAACCTACCTCGCGGCCGGAGGGGCCATGGTGCACCGGACGGAGTACTTCGTATTCGAGACCCGGCACGAGCGAGAGTTCCTGAACATCACCGAACGGGTCCGGGCCGTGGTGAAGGCGAGCGGGGTGACCGACGGGATGGTCCTCGTCTCCTCGATGCACATCACGGCCGCCGTCTATGTCAACGACGACGAATCGGGCCTCCTGAAGGACATCTCCGCCTGGGCGGACCGGCTCGCGCCGCCCGGCGATTATGAGCACCACCGGTCGGGCGAGACCAACGGGGACGCCCACCTCAAGAATCTCCTCCTCGGGCACCAGGTGCTCCTCCCCGTCACGAACGGGGACCTCGACCTTGGCCCCTGGGAGCAGGTGTTCTACGCCGAGTTCGATGGCCGCCGCCGCAAACGCGTCGTCGTGAAGGTGCTCGGCGACTGACGGTGCGGCGCCGAGCCGACCGCGCGACCTAGCTCTCGAGCGCAGGGTCTGACGCGGGGGGCGCCGCGCTGCCCGCGGGGTGGGGCAGGGGGGTGCTCGGGTCCACGAGCGGGACCTTTCGCGCGATCTCCCGGGCCATCGCAGAGCACGAGGAGGCCGCCACCGGGCGGCTCGTGTACCCGGGCAGGGCCAGGTCGTAGGTGACGACCTTCTTCTCCGCGATCGTCTCCCACACCGCGCGGAACACGCGGTCCGCCGCTTTGGTTTCTCCGAGGTGGCGGAGCATCAGCTCGACGCAGAGGATCTCGGCGACCGGATCGGCGCGGTCCTGGCCCGCGTACTTGGGGGCGGAACCGTGGACCGGCTCGAACACCGCGAGGCCATCGCCGTACAGGGCACCCGGAGCGACCCCCAGTCCGCCCGCGAGGCCGGCGCAAAGGTCGGAGAGGATGTCTCCGAAGAGGTTCGTCGTCACGATGACGTCGTACTCCTCCGGTTTCTTCACCAGCTGCATGCACATGTTGTCGATGAGCCGCTCGTCGGCCGGAATGTCCGGATACTTCGCCGCCATCTCCCGGAACGCGGTCTGGAACAGCGCGCCGGTCGTCTTCATGATGTTCGCTTTGTGGACCGCGGTGATCTTCCGGCGGTGCTCGCGGCGTGCGAGCTCGAACGCGAACTTGCAGATGCGGTCGGACGCCTTCCGGGTGATGACGTTGACCGTCTCGGCCGCGGTGTGGTCGCGGTCGACCCAGTGCTTGACGCCGGAGTAGAGCCCCTCGGTCGCCTCCCGCACGACGACCAGGTTGGTCTCCGGAAACCGGGTCCCCTCGCCCGCGATGGAGCGCGAGGGTCGTACGGATGCGAACAGGTCGAGCTGTTGGCGCAGGGCGACGTTGACCGACCGGAACCCGCCACCGATCGGGGTGGTGATCGGGCCCTTCAGCGCGATACGGTTCTTCCGCACGGAGTCGAGGACGGAGTCGGGGAGCGGAGTCCCGCTCGCCTTGATCGCGGCCTCGCCCGCCTCCACGACATCCCAGTCGAACGAAACTCCCGTCGCCTCCGCCACGAGGCGCGCGGCGGCCGTGACCTCGGGACCGATCCCGTCGCCGGGGATGAGCGTGATGCGATGCCCCATGGTGACTCCCGGTCACCGCCGAGCCTCCGCTGGATTTAAGGAACCGCAGTCGGGCCGCGCGTCGGGACCGGTCGAGCCGACGCCGGCGGGCTTCGGCCGCCGGTACCGCGCGCACCGTTCATTCTGCGTTATTGGGTTACATCAGTATTCTTATACCGGGGGGTGATGGTCGTGCGATGTTCGATGCACGCCACCCCGAAGTGCTGGCCCGAGACTGGCTCCCGCCCGTCGCCACCGGGCGAACGGTCGAGGTCGCCGAGGTCGTTCGTCGGCTCGACGCCCCCCGGCCCCGGGCCCCCCCGCCGTGGGTCGTCATGGTGACCGGACCGTCGGGCAGCGGGACGAGCACCGTGGCCCGTCGCGCCGCGCGGACGACCGCCGACCTCCTGCGCGCCCACTCCGGAGGCGCCTCACCGCAAGTCCTGCCGGTCCGCACGGCCGGACTGCGAGGCACCCACGGTGTCGCCAGTGCCTTGCTGCGTCACCTGGACGCCGGATTCGATGGGCGGGGCTTTTCGGTGGTCGAGATCCTCGCCGGATTCCTGCGGCGGCTCCGTCGCGAGGGTCGCCCCTCCGTGCTCGTGTTCGACGACCTCGGGATCGGGGCCCCGGACCTCGGGCCGGTCCTCCGGGCGCTCGGGAACCCCGACCGGTTCTTGCCGGAGGGGGAATGCGGGATCCCACCCACGTGGACGATCCTGGCCGGGACTCCCGACGGGTTCCGGGCCGTGGAGAGTTCGCTCGGCGGTACCGTCCCGCTCGGGCGGGCCGTCCACCTCCCGCCCTACTCGGACCGAGTGCTCGGGGAGATCGTACGGGACCGGGCCGAGCGCTCGCTCGGCCGACCGGTCGCCCCGGAGCTGGTCCATCGGATCGTCATAAAGGCGGTCGAGGACGGGGCGAGCGCCCAGGTCGCACTCGACCTTCTTCGGCGGGAGCTCGTCGGCGGCGCTCGCGCCGGCCGCACCCGGCTCCCGTTCGGTGTCGGCCCCGCGCCCGTCGCGGTCGAGCCCCACGTCGTGCGCGCGATCGAAATGGCGGTGCGTGGCCGCGAGGCCCGGGTCGGGGAGGTCCGCCGCCGCGAGGCGGAGTTCGCGGAGGCCGAGGGGAACCGCCCGCTTCCGGCGACCACGCTCTGGCGTCGGATCGTCCGCCTGGAGCAGGCCGGCTACCTCCGACGCGAGATCCGTCCGGGCGGCATGGGAGGAACTCGCTCGGTGGTCCGCGTCCTCATGCCCGTCGACGAATGGGTCACGTCGACCCTTCGGGCGGATACTCGTCGAGCCGGCGGGTCGTGGGTTTCTTCCCCGTGGCGCCCGGCCGGGGCTCCGGTGGGGAAACTGGATCCGGGGCCGGGGACGGGGCCGCATCCTCCTTCCGACCGAGCTGACTGAGGACCATCCTCGCGAGGGTGGGGGAGCGGAGCGCCCCGGCGACGCGGTCCACCGGCGCACGTCGCAGGGCCTCCCGGTCCGCAAAACCGGCCTTGAACAGCATGCGGGAGCGCACCCGCCCGATCCCCCGGAGCCGGACCAGGTCGAGCAGTTCCTCGCGGGCCCCGTACCGGACCCGGGTCCCGAGGTCGTCCAAGGTCCGTCCGAGACGCCGCTGGAATACGGACGCGAGCCGGCCTGCGGCAAATAGCAGCCATTCCGCGTCCTCCGCTTTGGTGCGAAGGTCACCGGCCCCGACCCCCCAACGCTCGGTGAGCTCGACGATCGGGACCTCGTTGATCCAGTCCTCGAGGACGGAGGCGGTCTTGAGCGACGCGAGGATCCCGTCCAGGTCGAGGTGGAGCGGTGCCTCGTCCGGCTTCACCAGCATCTCCTCGACCTCGTCGGTGAACCGGCCCATCAGGTCGGCCTCGTCGTCCCGTCGGAGGTACATCGGCGGAAGGTCCGGGGTGGCCGCGATCGCGGCGAGGAGTGAGAACGGCTTCACGCCGATCGGAGCGCGCTCGAGCACCTGCCGGAGGACCACGGAGGTGAGGGGGTCGAGGTAGAGCTCGCTCGTCAGCCGGCCGAACCGTGTCGCCTCCAACCTTGGACCCGGCGCGAGCAGCTCGTTCTCCTCGAGGAACCGACGGACGTTCCGGACCTTGGTCTCGAGCTCGATGAGCGGTAGGGTGCGGCCGTAGAACGTGGCGGCAAAGAACGCCGTCAATTCTGCCGGGGACTGGACGGCCCCGCTCGCGACCAGGGCAAGGACATGCATCCGGAGGGCCGGCTCGGCCGCGAGCCGGCTGATGACGTCCTCGGGCGGCGCCGACAGGTAGTCGTCCAGGAGTCGTTCCTCGTCCTCCACCGTCCGGGCGATCAGCAGCGCCTCGCCCGCGGAGTCGAACCGGGGCCGTCCTGCGCGCCCGAGCATCTGGTGGATCTCCCCCGCGGGGATCGGGGCCTGCATGCCGATCCGGGCCTCGTACCGGCTCGTGTCGCGGACGATCACCCGGCGGGCGGGCAGGTTGATCCCCGCCGCGAGGGTCGGCGTCGCCACGAGGACCTTGAGCGTCCGTTCCCGGAACGCCTGTTCGACCACGCGGCGCTCCGGGTTCGTCAGGGACGCGTTGTGGAACCCCACTCCGTGCGGCAGGAGGCCGCTCAACCGTCGCATCCCCTGCGTGTCCTCATCCGAGGCGTGGCCGAGCTCGGAGGTCCAGTGGCGGGCGCGCTCCCGATCCTCCGGCGAGAGGAGGGCCCGCACGGTCGGAACGAGCGCCTCGGCGACCTGCTCGCTCGCGCGCCGGCTGTTGACGAAGACGAGTGCCTGGCCTCCCTCCTCAATGACCGTCCGCACGAGGCGAGGGACCGCCTCTCCTGGCGCGGAGATCTCCCGCGTAGACAGGTCGGTGAAGAGGATGCGACCGTCCGAGTAGACCCCTAGGCGGAGGGGTACCGGGCGGAAGTCGCTCGCCACGTGCCGGGCGCCGAGCCATTCCGCCACTTCCCTCGAGTTACCGACGGTGGCCGAGAGCGCCACGACCTGGAGGTCCGGATACTTCCGTCGGAGCCGCGTGAGGCTCACCTCGAGCGTCGGCCCCCGCTCGGGGTCGCGCAGGAGGTGGACCTCGTCGGCGACCACCACGCCCAGTCGGTCCAGCCAGGGGCTCCCTCGGCGGAGGAGTCCGTCCGCCTTCTCGCTGGTGGCGACGAGGACGTCCAAGCGGTCAAGCTTCTCGGCCGGGAGGTCGAAGTCGCCGGTCGAGAGCCCCACCTTGAGCCCGAGTTCGGCGAACCGTCCGAGTTCGTCCGCCTTCTCCTGCGCCAGGGCTCGGAGGGGGACGAGGTAGAGCCCCGTCCGGTGGGCACGCGTCGCCCGGAGCAGTGCGAGGTAGGCGACCAGCGATTTCCCGCTGGCCGTCGGGCACGCGAGGAGGAGGCTTTCTCCGGCCATCAGAGGGTCGAGCGCGGCGACCTGGGGTGGGAACAGGGAATGTATCCCGTCGGCTTCGAGCACGCGACGGAGGTCGGCGTCGATCGGCAGCTCGCTCAGGGGTACCGAGGCGGACGGTTCCGGGCGATGGCCCTTGGCGGGCGATGGCGTACGCGAGCGACCCGGCACGCGCCACCGAGCGGGGGCTCGTACTAAGCGGTTCGCGGGTTTTCGGGCTCCAGCAGGCTGCGGGCGAGGATGAGCTCCTGGATCTCCGTGGTTCCTTCCACGATCGGGAACACGCGCGCGTCCCGGAGGAAACGTTCCGCGTCCGCCCCGGAGCGCGCTCCCGCCGGTCCGGCCACATCCACTCCGGCCGACGCGATCGAAACGGCGGCCCGCGACGCCACAAGCTTAGCCGCCGACGCTTCGAGCGCAAACGGCATTCCCGCGTCGCGGCGGCGTGCGGCCTCTTCGACGAGCGCCCGGGCCGATGCCAGTTCGACGTACGCCCGGGCGAGCAACGTGCGCTTCCAATCGGCATCCGGCGCCCGCACCGATCGCCGCATCTCCTCGAAAGCCGCGCGAGCGACGCCGAGCGCGCAACTCGCGATCCCCACCCGGCCCCCCGCGAGGGCGCTCAGGGCCACCTTGAGCCCGGCACCCTCCGGGCCCAGCCGGGCGTCGGGCGGAAGGCGGACCCCGTCCAAGAGGAGCTCCGTCGTCTCGCTTCCCCGCAGCCCGAGCTTGTCGAACCGCTGCGTCACCGAGAACCCGGCGCTGCCGCCGGGCACAAGGAACGCCGAGATGCCGTGGGAGCCGAGGGCGGGGTCCTTCGTCGCGAAAATGAGCAGGAGTCCCGCGGTCGCCGCGTTCGAAATGAACGTTTTCGAGCCGCGGAGGACGAACCCCTCGGCCGGGCCGTCGTAGCGAGTCCGGATCGACGCGGTGTCCGAACCTGCGCCCGGTTCGGTCAATCCAAATGCGCCGATCCGCTCGCCCCGGGCCAGCGAAGGGATCCAGGTTCGTTGCTGGTCGGGGGTGCCCCACTGGGCGATCGGGGCCGCGCAGACGGACAGGTGGACCGCGACCGTCACCGCGACCGCCGCGCTCGCGGCGGACAGCTCCTCCAACACCGCGCACAGGGTCGCCGTATCGGCCGGTTCACCGTCGAACTCGACCGGAAGTCCGAGCGCGGTGAAGCGCTCGGAGGCGAGCCGACGGACCAGTTCGGGCGGGATCCGGTCGTCCCGGTCGATGGCGACCGCCCTCGGTCGGACCTCCGCGTCGGCGAACTCGCGGGCCTTCGCGCGCCAGTCGTCCGAGGTCGCTCGACCCGAGCCCGACACGAGCGCGGCCAGCACGACATACTCTTAATGCGTGGCGGCGGGTCGCGAGCCCGGTCGAGGGTGGGGCGATGGGGGACGGGCCGACCACGAAGGACCGGTTCACGGCCCTGGACACTCTCGCGGTGGTCCGCGAAGTCCGCGCGCTCGACCGGACGCACGTCGACAAGGCGTTCGACCTGGCCGAGGGCGGTTGGTCGCTCGCGCTTCGGGCCCGGGGCGAAGGCCGTCGGGAGCTGATCCTGGTCCCGGGCCGGTACGCCGCCCTGATCCCGTTCGGCTCCGAGCGCTCGGAGGAGCTTTCTCCGTTCGCGCGCGAGCTCCGCCGTCTCCTGACGGGCGCGAGCTTCGACCGCGTCTCCGAGCCCGCGGGAGAACGGTTCCTCGAGGTCGCCCTGACGCGAGGCGACACCTCGTCCGAGCTGCTCCTCTCGCTCGAGATGTTCGGCACCGGCAACCTGACGGTCGCGCTCGGCGGAAGGATCGCGGCCGTAGCGTTCACCCGGAGGTGGGCGCATCGGCTCGTTCGCGTCGGTGCCGAGTACGTTCGGCCACCCAGCCGGGCCGACCCCTGGGGACTTTCGGAAACGGAGATCGAGGAGGTCCTCACCCGTTCCCGGACCAGCCTGACGAGCACGCTCGCGGCACGGATGGGTCTCGGCGGGCCTCTCGCCGAGGAGTTAGTGGCCCGAATGAAGGTGGACGGAGCGGAGCCTTCGACCGCAGCTCCCGCGGATCGGGCTCGCGCCCTCCGAACCGTTCTCGCCGAGCTCCGCGGGGAGCTCGGGGACCGGCCGGCCGGGTTCGTCTACACTCGCGAGGGCGTACTGCTCGATGCGACGCCCTACCCGTCCCAACGTTGGACCGAGGTGGCGGGGGTCCGGGAAGAACGACGGACCACGTTTTCGGAAGCCGCCCGCGAGTTCTTCCGAGCGGTCGTCCCGGTCCCTCCGAGTGCCCGTGAGGCGGAGGTCAGCTCCGAGCGCCAGGAGATCGAGCGGATGCTCGAGCAGCAGACCCGGGCGATCGAGGATCTGACGGCCGAGATCGCGGCCCTCCAGGCTGGTGCGGAGTGGATCCTCTCCCACTACGCCGAGGCGGAAGCCGCGCTCGAACGCGCCCGCGCCGAGGGGAGCCCCGAGCACACGGTGAAGGTCGATCTGGACGGACGAGCGGTGGAGCTCGGCATCACCGATTCTCCGCGGGTGTCGGCCCACAAGCTCTTCGAAGAGGCGAAGCGCCGCACGGCCAAACTTTCGGGGGCGCGGGCGGCGCTCGCCGATACGGCCGCCCGCACGGTGGCTCCAGCCCCGCCTCGGAAACTCCGGACCGGCGGCGTTCCCGGCGCTCCGGGCGCGACCAAGAAACCGTTCTGGTTCGAGAAGTTCCGGTGGTTCATCAGTTCCGAGGGGGCGATCGTGATCGCCGGACGGGACGCTCCGTCCAACGACCTGGTCGTGCGCCGGAACCTCAAGGACGGTGACTACTACCTGCACGCCGACCTCCACGGGGCCGCGAGCGTGATCGTGAAGCGACCGACCCCTCCCGTCTCGGTCGGGGAGCCCACGCTCCGGGAAGCGGCCCAGTGGGCGGTCTCCTTCTCGAAGGCGTGGCGGGCCGGGCTCGCGTCAGCGAGCGCGTTCTGGGTCACGCCCGAGCAGGTCTCCAAGGCGGCCGCGTCGGGGGAGTTCGTCCCCCGGGGCGCCTGGGTGATCCACGGGACGAAGAACTTCGTCCGGGACGTTCCCCTCGAGATCGCGGTGGGGACGATCCGGTACGAGGGGGCCGAGCGCTGGACCGCCGCGCCGGAAGGGGCGGTTCAATCGCGCGGGGAGGTCCGAGCGGTCCTGGTGCCGGGCGAGGAGCGGGACCGGGCGACGGTGGAGCGCACCCTCGCAGAGTCGCTCGGGGTCTCCCGCTCGCTGCTCCAGTCCCTACTACCGGCCGGTGGCATCTCGCTGCGGCGCACGTAGACCCGTTCGACTTCCTCGGCCGGGAAGACGTCCCCCCGCATCCTCCACGTGTGCCCCCGCGCGCGTACGGCGGAGATCCAGAACGGGCGGTCCTCGACCCGGACCGACGCCCCCACCTCGAACCGCGTCCCCGGAGCGTAGAACAGCCGGGTCGTCCGCGTCAGCCGACCGGTCACGATCGACACCTTGACCGACGGCGGGCTCTCGCGGGTGACCCAGAGCGTGGTGATGTCCTCGGTGCGCGCCTCCGTCGCCTGGCGACCCCCCCGAAGGTCGATCCGGCGAACGCGCAGGCTCGGCTCCATCGACGGGAGGCCGGAACCGACGAGCAACCGACGGTGCCGGGGGAACTTCACGACGGATCGGGTCGATCGGTCGAACTCGGAGACGACGACCGTCACGTCGACCGTCGCTTCCGGGATCGACTCGAAGGGGTGCGTGAGGCGGCACTCCTTGCAGCGGGCGATCCCGCGCACCGCCCCGCCCCGGGCCCGCCCGGGGGTGACCCGCAGCACGCGGTGGGCGGTCTCGCGCCGGCAGCTGTCGCAGAAGATCTGGGCGGAGGCGATGTGGGCGCTGGCCGAATCGGTCGGAGCCTCTTCAGGTGTCGGATCCGTAACGGTCAATGGTCCCCCCCTCCCCACACTAGCCATCGGAGCCCTAACGGGGTTCCCCTGCCCGGGAGGCGGGTGCGACCGGGGCCGTCGACACCGCGTCGTTCCGCTCGAGCACATCCTGTCCGTCCCGATGGAGGGAGCCCTGGACGTAGGCCAGCGCTCCGAGCGCCAGCCCCGCCGCGAAGCGGGCGGCGGTCCGGCGGGTCAACCAGAGGAGACGGGCATATTCCGAGTAGCGGTAGCCCATCACCCGGAACTTCCGCGCCGCCCACATCGTATGGCTGCCGCGGCGCCACGGAGGAACGCTCGCCGCGAACTCCGCGGGCCGGGGCTTGAGGTCATACGCCACCCGGGGCAGGACGCACCGTTCTACCGGAAATCCCGCCCGGAAGGCCCGCAGGAGCAGCGGCGGGTCCTCTCGCTCCTGGGTGTCGGGGTAGCCACCGGCCCGCTCGAACGCGTCCCGGCGCCAGGCATAGAACCGGGTCGAGGAGGGGTCCTGGTCCGCCGCGCCGACGGTGAAGATCAATCCGACCTGCGGGCGGTCGCGCAGGCGCGCGGCCACGGAGGCGAGGGCGCCGGAAACGTATCGGTTGTCCCCGTCCACCTGGGTCAGCACGAGCGGGGCGCGGGACGTCGTCACGGCCAGGTTACGCCCGATGCCCCGGTTGCACCGCCGAGAGACCACGACGAGCTCGGGGAAGGTTTGCGCGGTGCGGTCCAGGAACTCCTTCGTGCCGTCCGTCGATTCCGCATCGACGATCACGAGTTCGCCCCCCGCACTGCGAAGCGGCAGGACCGTCCCCAGCGATTCGGCGATGGTCTGGATGTTGTTCCGGACCGTCATCGTCACGGAAAACCATGGGGTTGTGGGTCCCCCTTCGGAAGCCATGACTGGGGCCGAGAAGGGGAGCGTCAAGGGGGACCTACCCGCCTGCGGAGGCCCGGAGCAGTTCCCGGATCGTGTCGTCGACCTTCCGGGTGATGCGGAGGTCCAGTAGCCGCGCCGTACGGTCTCGCCGGACGGAGAACTCGGGGTCGATGAGCTCGATCGCGGCGCGGGGGTTCGGCACGATGTCGACGCGGAGCACCGGGGCGCCCGGTCGGGATTCCTTCCATAGCCGCACGAACTTGTCCGCGACCTC
>Ga0187862_10002614_pt1 | contig 18083 bp, 11 predicted proteins | sample June2016WEW_10_1_FD_133003 | JGI IMG/M metagenome (GOLD analysis project Ga0187862, IMG submission 133003) | Peatland microbial communities from SPRUCE experiment site at the Marcell Experimental Forest, Minnesota, USA - June2016WEW_10_150 | ecosystem: Environmental > Terrestrial > Soil >...
CGCGGCCGATGGGGATATTCATGTGTTCGATGTCGGTGACGTGGCCGATTTGGAATCGGACGCGCAACTCGCGGGTGCGGTCATTGAGCAGAAGAATGGCGAAGATGCGGTAGGGGATGACGGCATGAACCAGTTCGGCGGTGCGGTTAAGGAGGGTTTGCAGATCGAGGGTGGTGTTGAGAACCTCGGCCATCTGCGTCAGGTAGGCGACGTCTGCAGGTTCCACGCGGGGATTGGCGGGGTCGAGATGCGCACCTGGGGTGGCCGTGTCGGAGGGGCGGTAGTCGCCTTCAAGGTCGGGATGGCGGGGCGGGGATGAGGGAGTGTCTGGCATGGGTACCGAATGGAATGATAACGCATATAGGGGTTAGGTATAAGGGGTTAGGGGTTAGGAAAACAAGCGAGCCGGCGAGTGGGCGGATTTTAACAAAGACTGCGAGTTAGCACCGCTTCGCGGGGTTGGCGAGTTGGCACAGTTCATGGGGATGCGGGCTTTTTCCGCTGATCCCTAGCCCCTAACCCTGACCCCTAATCTATTTACTCCGCTCCCAGTTCTCGGACTATTGCTACTGAGGCGGAGGCGCCGATGCGGTTGGCTCCGGCGTCTAGCAGGGCGCGGACGTCAGACAGGGTGCGAATGCCGCCGGCGGCTTTTACACCGGAACGGGCGCCGGCTACTCCACGGAGCAGGGCGACGTCGGCAGGGGTGGCCCCGCCGGTGGAGAAGCCAGTGGAGGTTTTGAGGAAATCGGCGCCGGCCTGAATGGCAATTTCGGCGGCGCGGAGCTTTTCTGGGATGGTGAGCAAGGCGGTTTCAAGGATGACTTTGAGGAGGGCGCCGTGATGATGGGCTACGGTGGCTACGGCATGGATTGCGTGGTGAACGGCATGGTAATTGCCGCTTTTGAGCTGGCCGATGGGCAAAACCATGTCCAATTCGCGGGCGCCCAGACGGATCAGGGCGGAGGATTCCTGGCGCAGTGTGGAGACCAGTGAGGCACCGAGGGGAAATCCGACTACGACGCCTACGGGAATGCCTGTGCCGGAGAGGACGTTGACGGCAGTAGAGACCCAAATCGGGTTGACCATGGCGCAGGCAAAACGGTAGCGGAGAGCCTCGTCGCAGAGGTTTTCAATTTGCTCGCGGGAGGCGTCGGGTTTGAGCAGGGTGTGGTCGATGACGCCAGCGAGCGATTGCCAACTGGATAGGGTCTGCGCGGTAAAGGCGGCTGAATCGAATGTGCCGTGATCGAACTCAGATCAGGTTCCTGGATGAGAGTGGGTGCAGCCATGGGTCTTGCTCCTCGCCAAAAAGAACGGCGTACTCAAAAGTTGGCACGCCAAGCAGTGTACGGGAATTGAGTATAGTCTTCCCGGCACGCGCGGCCAAGTGAATGGATGCAATCAGCGAAAATATGGTTGCAAGCGGGATGTGAGGGAAGGCAGAAGGGTCGACGACAGAGTCACTGCGATGGATGAAACCTTTTGATTCTATAGTAGATAAGGATCGATTGACTCTACTGCGTTTGCTTCGGCTACCCACGTTTCGCAGAGGGGAAGAATCATTGAGAGTTCATGATTTTTTTACCGCTTGATAGGGGTAGCCGGGAGAGCGAGCCGATTCCCGTGCCGGTTTGCTAATCGGCTGCAACAGACGGTTGCTCGGCGTTGTGATCTGACAATTGATCGAGCAGGACAACGTTGAGCAGCGACTTGTGGACCTGGATGCGGCCGTTGTAGGTGATAAAGCCGAGCTTGCGGAAGCGATTCATGAAGAAGCTGACGCGGGAACGGGTGGTGCCAATCATATCCGCCAGAGTTTCCTGAGTGATGGGAGGAATGAAGGTGTTTGGTTCGCCGGGCTTGCCGAACTCTGCCATCAGCAGGAGAATGCGAGCCAGGCGTTTTTCGCTGGAGTTGAAGAGCTGATCGACAAGATCGGCCTGGGTGCGCATGCTGCGGGCGAGCAGAAAGGCCAGAAACATGTCGGAGAGTTCATGCTGCTCATGCATGACGTGGATCATCTCGTCCTTGCCGATTTTGAGCGCGGTGCATGTGTTCACGGCGGTGGCTGTAGCCAGACGTATCCCGGCAACTGTGGCGAGGGATTCTTCCCCAACGAAGTCGCCGGCGGAGAGGAGCGTGATGGTGGCTTCTTTGCCGAACTGCGAGACGACGGTGAGCTTGGCGCGGCCGGTCTGGAGATAAAAGAGGGAATCTGCGGGGTCTCCCTGGGAGAAAAAGGTCTGCTTGGGCTCTAATTCAACAACTGTTCGACCCAGGCCGGTGCTGGATAGAAAGGCGGCGGGGTCAAACGCCTTGCGCTTCGGGTTGCTGGTCGTCATAATTCCTCGTTGCTTTAGCTCTGTCCATCATCACTTTGGACAATAGCGCTTGTCTGTACCGGATTGCTCACCAAGTGACGGATTTGGGGAAGCGGGCGCCAGCCGTTGAGGGCGGGCACTCGGATCTTTGGGTCGTTTGGAAGGTGAAGAAGAGGTGCAACTTACCACTGGCATTCTGCGTCTCATTCGAAGAGCGATATTTTGTGTCCAGTCGATTGGATCTGCTGGCGGGCGGCTTGACCGAGCTTGCAATTGAGCGGTATACCTGCGATTCTTCGGGGTGTGATTCCTTCAATCAATGAAATGAGTGGAGTTCTGCGTGCCTGAAAGTTTCGACGAATCAGATGGTCGGCAGATGAAAGCCGATGGCCGTTTGTCAACGCCACGTCCGATCTATCGCAATCCATGGTTTTTGTGGACTGTCCTGCTGATCGTCGCGGTAGTTGGCCTCTATTTGATCATGCATAGCCGCGGCAGCGGCACCTCGGCCAAGAAACCGGCGACGAGCGGGAGCGGGGGCGGGCGTGGGCAATTCAGCGGACCCGTAACGGCCACGGTGGCTACTGCCTACAAAGGCGACATCGGCGTCTACCAGGATGCGATCGGCACAGTGACTCCGGTTTATACCGCATCTATTACCGCGCAGGCCAGCGGGGTGATTACGACGGTGCACTACAAGGAAGGCCAGTTCGTCAAGAAGGGTGATGCGCTGATTGAGATCGCCCCGCAGCCCTACGAGGCACAACTGATGCAGGCCGAAGGCGTGCTGGAGCGCGACACCAATCTTCTGGCGCAGGCTCAGATGGATCTCGAACGCTATCGCACCGCGTGGGCGCGCAACGGAATCAACAAACAGCTTCTGGACGACCAGGAGAAGATCGTCTTGCAGGACCAGGGCACGGTGAAGAACGATCAAGGGACCGTGAACTACGACAAGGTGGAGCTCGCCTACTGCCACATTGTTGCGCCGATTTCCGGGCGAGTGGGTCTTCGACTGGTGGACCCTGGCAACGTGGTGCAGGCGACCGGCTCCACAGTGCTGGTGGTGATTACCGAGGTGCAGCCCATAACCGTGATCTTCACGATTGCCGAGGACAGCCTAGGCCAGGTGCAGGCGCGGCTGAAGCAGATGCACACGCTGCCTGTGGAGGCGTGGGATCGCGCCCAGATGAAGCAGATTGCAAAGGGCAAGCTGATTACCATCGATAACCAGATCGATACGACGACGGGAACGGTGAAGTTGCGCGCCCAGTTCGACAACAAAGACAATTCGCTTTTCCCCAACCAGTTCGTGAATACGCGATTGCTGGTGAAAACGATCAACGGCGTTACGCTGGTTCCAAGCGGTTCAATCCAGCACAATGGGCAGGTCTCCTTTGTTTATGTGGTTGCGAACGGCGCTGCGAGCGTCCGCAATGTGACGACGGGAGTCACGGACGGCGGAATGACGGCAGTGGAAGGAGTCAACCCCGGCGAGTGGGTGGCGACCAGCAGCTTTGAAAAGCTGCAGAACGGGAGCAAGGTCCTGGTGGCGAAGCAGGCTCCGGCGACCAGTCCTCCGGCAGGGAATAATCCGTGAGTCCATCTGGGCCATTCATCCAGCGTCCTGTTGCTACGTCGCTGCTGATGGCCGCAATCATGCTGGTGGGTATCGTTGCGTATACCCAGCTGCCCGTGTCTGCCTTGCCGCAGGTGGACTACCCCACCATCCAGGTACTGACCTTCTATCCGGGCGCGAGCCCTGACGTAATGGCCACCACGGTAACCGGACCGCTGGAGCGTCAGTTCGGCCAATTGCAGGGATTGAGCCAGATGACGTCGACCAGCTCCGGCGGCTCGTCTGTGATTGTGCTGCAATTTGCCCTCAGCCTCAACATCGATATTGCAGAGGAAGAGGTGCAGTCGGCGATCAACGCCGCGCAGAGCTATTTGCCGTCGAATCTTCCTACACCGCCGGTTTATAGCAAGACGAATCCGGCGGATGCTCCTGTGCTGACGCTGGCCATCACATCTGACTCGATGCCACTTTCGCAGGTTGAGGATATGGTGGATACGCGGCTGGCGCCCAAGCTGTCCCAGTTGGCCGGTGTGGGGCTGGTGAGCATCAGCGGCGGACAAAAGCCGGCTGTGCGGATCCAGGCGAATCCGACGGCGCTGTCTTCTTACGGGTTGAACATGGAAGATCTGCGCACGGCTCTGACGCAGACCAGCGTGAACCAAGCCCTGGGCAACTTCGACGGACCCCACCAGGATTACCAGATCAATTCCAACGATCAGTTGCAAACCAGCGACGACTATCGAAAGGTGGTGGTTGCCTATCGCAATGGCTCGCCCGTCATGCTCAAGGATGTTGCGCAGGTGGTGGACGGGATCGAGAACAACAACCAGGCGGCGTGGATGAACCTGACGCCTGCGGTGATCGTCAACATTCAGCGGCAGCCGGGCGCAAATACCATCAGCGTGGTGAAGTCCATCAAGGCGATTTTGCCTCAGCTTGAGGTGAACCTGCCGGCGTCCATTAAGGTAACGCCGCTTACCGATCTGACCACCGCCATCAACGCCTCGGTTTCCGACGTGGAGTTTGAGCTGATGCTGACTGTTGCCCTGGTGGTGATGGTCATCTTCCTTTTTTTGCGTAACCTGTACGCCACTATCATTCCCAGCGTTGCCGTACCGCTGTCGCTGGTTGGAACGTTAGGGGCAATGTACTTGCTGGGGTACAGCCTGGACAATCTTTCGCTGATGGCGTTGACCATCTCCACGGGCTTTGTGGTGGATGACGCGATCGTGATGATTGAGAATATCAGCCGCTATATCGAGGCTGGAGATCCGCCCATGGAGGCGGCTTTCAGAGGCGCGGAACAAATTGGCTTCACTATTATTTCTCTTACCGTTTCGTTGATCGCTGTGCTCATTCCGCTGCTCTTCATGGGCGACGTGGTGGGACGGCTGTTCCGCGAGTTCGCGGTTACCCTGGCCGTTACAATTATCCTCTCTGCCGTGGTTTCGCTGACGCTGACACCCATGATGTGCTCGCGGATTCTGCGCCAAAAGCAGGAAAATGAGGAACAAGGCAGGTTCTTCAAGGCCTCGGAGCGAGCCTTCGAGAACATGATCGCTTTTTATGGTCGCACACTCAAGTTCGTACTCCAGTACCAGACCATTACCTTGCTGGTAGCCGTGGCCACGCTGATCCTTACGATCGTTCTCTACATCACTATTCCCAAAGGATTTTTCCCAACGCAGGATACGGGCGTGATCCAGGGCATTTCGCAGGCACCAGAGACGATTTCGTTTGAAGCGATGAAGAACAAGCAGCAGGAACTGGCAGCTGTGATTCTTCAGGATCTGGCGGTGGAAAGTTTGTCTTCGTTTATCGGCGCGGACGGGACGAATACGACGCTGAACAGCGGACGGCTGCAAATCAATCTGAAGCCGTTGAACCAGAGAGACCTGGGTGCATCGGACGTGATTCGCAGGCTGCAGAACAGCCTGAAACAGGTGGACGGCATCGAGCTCTATATGAACCCGGTGCAGAACATCACGGTGGACGACCGCGTGAGCCGCACGCAATACCAGTACACCCTGGAAGATCCAGATGCGAGCGAGTTGAATCTTTGGACCAGCAAATTGGTGGACAAGATGAAGCAGCTGCCACAGCTTGCGGATGTGGCGACAGACCAGCAAACGGGGGGCCTGGCGGTATCGCTGATGATCGATCGCGTTACCGCATCACGGCTGGGCATTGCGCCGTCGACGGTGGACAATACGCTCTATGATGCATATGGCCAGCGCGAAATCAGCACCATGTATACGCAGCTGAACCAATATCACGTGATTTTGGAAACGGATCCGAAGTTTCAGAAGAATCCCGCCAAGCTGCAGGATTTGTATATTCAGACCAATACCTCCGCTGGAGCTTCGGGACCAGGTGCTTCATCAACTTATGCATCCTCGGGCTCTTCGTCGGCGGGCTCGAATGCGACCACGACCGCGGTGGCCTACACCCCATCTTCAGCGGTTCTCAGCGCGCCCACGAATGCCTTAACTTCCGGCGTGGGCACCAACGGGAGTTCCAATGCAACCACTAGTTCGGCGCCCGCAAATTCCGTTCCGTTGAGCACGTTCACTCATCTTGAGAAAACGGCCGAACCGCTTTCGATCAATCACCAGGGCCAGTTCCCGGCGGTTACCGTTTCGTTCAACCTGGCTCCCGGTGCAGCGCTGGGAGGTGCAATCACGGCCATCGTAAAGGCGCAGAAGGACCTGAACATGCCGCCCAGCGTTCAATATGGCTTTCAAGGCACAGCGGCGTCGTTCCAGGGATCGCTTTCCAATGAAGGTCTGTTGATTTTGGCCGCGCTGGCCGCGGTTTATATCGTGCTGGGCGTTCTTTACGAAAGCTTCGTCCATCCCATTACAATTCTTTCCACGCTGCCATCGGCCGGCGTTGGCGCGCTGCTGGCGCTGATCATTTTTAAACAGGACTTGAGCGTGGTAGCCATCATCGGCATCATACTGCTGATCGGCATTGTGAAGAAAAACGGAATCATGATGGTGGACTTTGCTCTGGAGGGCGAGCGGACGCAGGGAAAGAATTCAACCGAGGCGATCTATGACGCGTGCCTGCTGCGATTCCGTCCCATCATGATGACCACCATGGCAGCGCTGCTGGCGGGCTTTCCGCTGGCGCTGGGCCAGGGGATGGGATCGGAGCTGCGGCGGCCTTTGGGCATCGCCATGGTGGGCGGATTGCTGCTGAGCCAGGTGCTGACGCTCTATACCACTCCCGTGATTTATATCTTCTTCGATCGCATCAGCCAGCGCTTCAGCGGGTCGAGAAAGGGAAGTGAAGGTGGCGAGATGCACGCGGCGGAGGAAGCATGAATATCTCCGCCCCCTTCATTCGCAGGCCCGTAGCCACGACGTTGCTGACGGCGGGCACCGTGCTTGTGGGGGCGATCGCTTTCAAGGTTCTGCCTGTTTCACCCTTGCCGCAGGTGGATTTCCCCACCATTTCGGTTTCCGCAAGCCTGCCCGGCGGAAGTCCTGAGATTACTGCGTCTTCGATTGCCACCCCGCTGGAGCGCCAGTTCAGCCACATCGCCGGCGTGACGGAGATGACCTCTTCAAGCTCGCTGGGCAGCACTTCGATCACACTGCAATTTGATTTGAGCCGGGACATCGATGGCGCGGCGCGCGACGTTGAGGCGGCAATCAACGCCGCGCGCACTTACTTGCCTGTTAACCTGCCCGCCAACCCAACCTATCGTAAGGTGAATCCGGCGGATTCGCCGATTATGATCTTGGGGCTTACGTCAGATAAGTACGACAGGCCGACGCTTTACGACGAAGCGTCGACGGTGATGGCGCAGAAGTTATCGCAGATCGAGGGCGTGGGGCAGGTTACGGTGGGCGGAGGTGCCAGCCCTTCAGTGCGCGTGGAAGTGAATCCGACGCTGCTCAATAGTTACGGGCTGACATTGCCGAATGTTCAATCGGCGCTGAGCCTGCAGAATGCGCATGAGCCTGCCGGTCAGCTTTCCAACGGAATCACGACCGCGGATATTGTAGTCAACGACCAGATGAGGCTTGCGGACCAATACAAGCCGCTGGTTGTGGGGTATCGCAACGGCGCCGCAATCAGGCTGTCCGATGTGGCCGACGTTGAGAACGCCGCGCAGAACATCCGCACGGCGGGCTACCTGAACGGCGTGCTCGCGATTCCGATTATCATCTTCCGTCAGCCGGGCGCCAACATCATCGACACTGTGGATCGCGTCAGGGCCGCATTGCCGTTGATTGAGGCGTCGATCCCGCAAGGCATCAATACCACCGTCGTCCTGGACCGAACCACCACCATCCGTGCGTCGGTCAGCGATGTGGAGCGCACGCTGATTCTATCCGTCATATTGGTGATTCTGGTTGTTTTTGTGTTTCTGCGCAACTGGAGAGCCACGCTGATTCCCACGGTCGCCGTTCCAGCCTCGCTGATCGGCACATTTGCCGTAATGTACCTGTGTGGATTCAGCATCGACAATCTCTCGCTGATGGCGCTGACGATCGCGACAGGGTTCGTGGTGGACGACGCCATTGTGGTGATGGAGAACATCTCCCGGCTTCGCGAGTCTGGCATGGCACCCATGCAGGCAGCGTTTCAAGGCTCCAGCGAGATTGGGTTTACCATCCTCTCGATCAGCCTTTCGCTGATTGCGGTCTTTATTCCGATTCTTCTCATGGCTGGGATCGTAGGCCGGTTGTTTCGCGAGTTTGCCATCACGCTGTCGACGGCGATTATCGTTTCAATGCTCATTTCGCTTACGACCACGCCCATGATGTGCGCGTACCTACTGAAGGATGAGTCGAAGATCGAACATGGCCGCATGTACCGGACAACCGAGCGGGGTTTTGCCTGGATGGTCTCTTTGTATACCCGCTCTCTGCGATGGGTGCTGAAGCATCCCTGGCCGGTATTCGTTATTCTGCTGCTTACAATTGCATTCAACTTTTATCTCATCGTAATCATTCCGAAGGGATTCTTCCCCCAGCAGGATACGGGGATTCTCTCGGGAAGCGTGCAGGGGCCGCAGGACGCATCTTTCGCGGTGATGAACAATTCGATATTGAAACTGGGAAATGTGGTCAAGGCCGATCCAGCGGTGCAGAACGTGATTGCTTATACAGGCGGCGGCGGCGCGACAAACGGCGGCAGCATCAATATTGCGTTAAAACCGCTGGGGAAACAATGCAAAGAATCACTAAATTGCTCTGTGCGCCAGACGGGAGCGCCGGAGATCATCAATCGCCTGCGGCCCAAGCTCAACCGGCTTCCGGTGGCTTCGGCATTCCTGCAGGCGGCTCAGGATCTGCGCATTGGGGGACGGTCGAGCGCGGCGCTTTACCAATACACCATCCAATCGGACAACGTGCAGGACCTGGCGCACTGGGGCCCACTGCTGCTGGCCGGGATGAAGAAGTTGCCGGGGTTTCAGGATGTGAATACGGATGCGCAGAACAGCGGCTTGCAGGAGTTGCTCACATACGACCGCCCCACCGCCGCACGGCTCGGTATCACTCCGCAATCTCTGGACAGCTCGCTCTACGGCGCCTTTGGACAGTCGGAAGTTTCCATCATCTACACGCAGTTGAATCAGTATTACGTGGTGATGGAAGTAGCTCCGCCCTATTTGCAGACCCCCGAGGGATTAAAGAATATTTACCTGAATACCACGGGCAACGGCGTGATCCCGCTGACCGCGGTCAGTACAGCCAAGACAACCACCACGCCGCTTACCGTGAATCACACCAGTTCGTTTCCGTCCGTCACTGTTTCGTTTAATCTTGCGCCCGGAGTATCGCTGAGCGACGCGACGCGCGAGGTGAGCCAGATGCAACAGCAGATGAATATGCCGCAGACCGTGCGCGGGTTTTTTGCCGGAACGGCGGCGGCATACCAGACCTCGCTTGCCAGTGAGCCGATGCTTATCATCACGGCGATCCTGGCGGTCTACATTGTCCTGGGCATACTTTATGAAAGCTTGGTGCATCCTCTCACTATTATTTCCACCTTGCCTTCGGCCAGCGTAGGAGCGATGCTGGCGCTGATGCTGTTCAACATCGACCTGAACGTGATTTCGATCATTGGCATCATTTTGCTGATTGGCATTGTGAAAAAAAATGCGATCATGATGATCGACTTTGCCCTCGTGGCGGAGCGCGAGCACGGCAAAACCACTACCGAAGCTATCTTTGAAGCCTGCCAATTGCGCTTCCGGCCGATTCTGATGACAACGATGGCTGCCCTGTTCGGCGCGTTGCCGCTCGCTTTCGGCACCGGCACAGGGTCGGAGCTCAGGCGTCCGCTGGGGATTACCATCGTCGGCGGACTGATCGTGAGCCAGATGCTGACTCTCTACACGACGCCCGTTGTCTATATTCTTTTTGATTGGGCGCGACTCAAGCTCGGTGGCAAACAGCCAGAGACTCTGGGGCACGGAACCGCGGAAGCTACCTAACGATGGGCGGTTATGGAGCGATGATGATGAAGAATTCGAAAATGCAATTCCGGCAGATGTTTGCGACTTGGCAGGTAGTTTATGCCGGTGTGCTCTGTGCCATGCTGGCTGGATGCAATGTAGGGCCTAAGTATCATCCGCCCACCGAGACTGCGCCGGCAGCCTTCAAGGAGTCGCCCACGCAGTTTAAAGAGGCCGAGGGATGGACCGTTGCGCAGCCTCAGGATGCGGTTCTGCGCGGCAAGTGGTGGGAGATTTATAACGAGCCGGAGTTGAACGCGCTGGAAGAACAACTCAATATCAACAACCAGAATATTCAACAGTATTTTGAGAATTTTATGGAGGCGCGGGCACTCGTGCGGGAGGCGCGCGCACAGTATTTTCCCACGGTGAGCGTCGGCGCCGGTTACACAAGGTCCCAGACCTCCTCTAACGTTGGGTTTGCGACTGGTTCGGGCCAGACGGGCGGAAAGCAGTCTCAGTTGTTTTCTCTGCCGGCCGAGGTTTCGTGGGAGCCGGATCTGTGGGGGAAGGTGCGTAATACGGTTCATGCCGGCCAATATAACGCTCAGTTGTCCGCGGCTGACCTGGAGAATGAACGGCTGACGGAACAGACGAGCCTGGCCGAGTACTTCTTTGAGATTCGCGGCCAGGATGCGCTGCAACAAATTCTCGACGAAACGGTGAATGCGGATAAGAAGGCGGTCGAGTCGGAGCAGGCTCGCTATGACACCGGCGTGGACGATCAGATTTCGCTGGTTGAGGCGCAGACAACTTTGGCGAGCGCTCAATCGGCGGCAATCAACCTTGGAATTGCGCGGGCGCAATATGAGAATGCGATCGCGATGCTGGTGGGCAAGCAGGCCTCCTCGTTCACCATTCCGGTGGAACCGAAGACCAGCGCGCCTCCGCCGATTCCAATCGGATTACCGTCGCAACTGCTGGAGCGGAGGCCGGACGTCGCCGCGGCAGAGCGGAGCATGGCCGCTGCGAATGCGCAGATTGGGGTTGCGTATGCAGCCTATTATCCAGTGCTGACGCTTTCAGCGAACGGCGGTGTGGAGAGCTCGGCCATCAAGAATTTGCTGGATTCGTCGAGCCGATTCTGGACCGTGGGACCATCGGTTTCAGAAACGGTTTACGACGGAGGGCTACGCAGGGCGACTGTTAACCAATACATCGCCACATACAACGCAAACCTGGCCGGCTACCGGCAATCTGTGCTGAACGCATTCCAGCAGGTGGAAGATGCGCTGGCGGAGGTTCGCATTTTGTCGCAGCAGATTTTGCGCGAGCAGGAAGCTGTAAACTCCTCGCGGACTTTCCTTAAGCTCGAACAAGTACGCTACGAGACGGGCATCGATCCATATATCGATGTGGTCACCGCGCAAACCACCTTGCTCTCAAACCAGCAGACTCTGGCGAACCTGCAAATCCAGGAGATGACGGCGTCGATTCTATTGATTGAGGCGCTGGGCGGGGGTTGGGATCGGTCGCAGTTGCCTACGCCGGCACAGGTTACCGCGAAGCCTACGAAGGCGGAGACCACGATTCAGCGCTAGAAAAGACTTTATTATCGAAAAATTCATTCAACATTCAAGACGCTGCTTCGCATCCGCTTGGCAATCTGAGAATTACTTTCTATCGCGATCTGCGAATGACCTTGATGTGCAAAGTAGCTCAGATATTCCCTTGACAGTTTGAGACGATGGTTGTTGATAAGCGCGTTCGCGCCGGACATTGAAACGTCACATTTCAGGCGTGCAAAAACTCTCAACCTGGCGTTAAGCGGCCGGAAAAACGTAACAAGGCAGAAGAATGCCTCATGGAGATGCGATGAAACTCGGGTTCTTGTTAGCAATCGGAAGTGTTGTTGGTTTGAGCGCACTTGCTCAAGCTAGTGCTCAGACAACGGCGGTTCTAGTGCCTGCGGGATCTGAGACCACATACCGGACGGTATTTATCAGCCGCACTGTGCAGGCAATTAATTACGGGCATCGCGATGGAGTTACAGATGTAAACTTCGCCGGCACGGCCCTACTGCCTTCAGCCGACGGAAGAGCCAAAGTGCGGACCAAGCGCGGCACCATGGAAGTGGAAGCGGAATTTGGAAATCTGCAAAGTCCTACCACCTTCGGAGCCGAGTATCTTACCTACGTACTGTGGGCGATTTCACCCGAGGGCCGAGCGGCGAACCTTGGTGAGGTTTTGGTAGGCGATAACGATCGCAGCAAACTGAAAGCAACGACCGAATTTCAGGCATTCGCACTCGTCGTTACCGCGGAGCCTTATTACGCCGTGCGACAGCCCAGCAATGTGGTGGTGATGGAGAACGTGGTGAGCGCCGATACCAAGGGAACGAGTGAAGCGGTGGATGCGAAGTATGAACTGATGGAGCGCGGGGGTTATATTCCCACAGGCTACAAGTTTGATCCCGTGGTGTTGAGCGCGAGCCTGCCTTTGGAGTTCTATGAGGCGCGGAATGCGTTGCGCATCGCTCAATCGGAAGGGGCTGAGGCGTATGCGGGTGAAAGCTACCGGCATGCTGTTGCGTTGATGGATACCGCGAACGGGTATGCCGCCAACAGACGCGGAGACAAAAAGCCTCTGATTGCAGCTTCCCGGCAGGCAGTACAGACGGCCGAAGATGCGCGCGAGATTGCGGTCAAGAAGATCGATGAGATGCGGCTGGCCGAAGAACGCCAGAATTCGAGTGATGCGCTCACGATGTCGCAAGCTCAAGCCGATGAAGCCACTCGCTTGAAAGAAAAGGCACAGTCCGATGCTGCCCGGTCCCAAGCCGACGCAGCCGACGCGCAGGCCAATGCTGCAAACGAACAAGCCAACGCCACAACCGCGCAAGCCAACGCAGCGAGGGCCCAGGCGGATCTGGCCGCAAACCAAACGGCATCAGCGGCGGCAATCACCGCGGCTCAGGCCGATGCCGACCAATCTCGCTTGATTGCAAGTCAGGCGCAGCAGGGTGAGCAGCAGGCGAATAGCGATAAAGCTGCCATGCGGGCGCGATTGTCAGAGCAGTTGAACCTGATCCTTGAGACGCGCGACAGCGCACGCGGCCTTATCGTCAGCATGTCCGATGTGTTGTTTGACACAGGGAAATACTCCTTGTTGCCGGGCGCACGGGAGAAACTCGCTAAGGTGGCCGGAATCCTGATTTCTTATCCTGGACTTAACATTGCGGTTGGTGGATATACCGACAATGTCGGCGGCGATGCTATGAATCAAACCCTGTCAGAGAATCGCGCGGGTTCAGTTCGTGATTACCTGGTGCGGCAGGGCGTATCGGGAAATTCAGTGAGCGCTCAAGGCTTCGGTAACTCAGTACCGGTGGCCTCGAACGATAATTCCAGCGGCCGCCAGCAAAATCGGAGGGTGGAATTGGTTGTGTCCGGAGATGCGATCGGCAGTCCGGTGCAGGCAACTACCGGCAGCTTGTAACACAACCATCCACGAGGGAGGGCGCGGCTCAGCAAATGCGGCCGCGCTTCCCGGCCGATCTGTGGCCGGGAGGATCTTCGCCAACCCATCGTTCATCGGCAGGCTCGCTGGCAAGTTGATAGCGGGAATCCGAGGAGAGCCGAAGACGATTGGAGCGATTATCCATGCCTCCGTGGACGATATTCATTCCGAATACGACCACGTCGCCGACGTTGTATTCCGCAGTGAGCCAGCGGCCGCCGAGCTGCTGGCGAATGTGGTTGGGGTCTTCGGAGAGCCAGCCATTCAAGCCGCTGGCTGTGCGCGCCGGATCATCGGGGCGGTTGGAACAGTACTGGTCGACGTCACGCTGGCCATAGGTATTGCGGAGACGCTCATTCCTATGACTGCCATCCAGAATCATCAGGCCTCCGAGGGCAAAATCCGTTTCCCCGAGCGGCACCCAGGCCGTGAAAAGATTGTGCGTGCCGCGGCCCATGTAAACGATGTCGCAGTGGCTGGGCGTGCCATTATCTCCGGGAGAGATGCAGCGAAGCCAGGTGAAGTCAAAGTGCAGGATCGGGGCCCCAAGAAAGGAAGCGAAGAAGAGCATGAGATTGCCTTCAGGGTTATAGAGCAGATGCTGCAGAGGGGGATTGTTTTTCTGCGCCAGCTCGGGGCGGAAGGTCATCTGGGATCTAGGCTTGGGAACGCCGTGCATCAAGGGTGCGTTGGGGTCAAGCTGGCCTTCGGCGGCGAGTTGCTCCAGGATGCAGCGCCGGGCGGAGATCACTTCATCCTCGTCGAGGAGGCCACGCAGGAGCAGATAGCTGTCCTCCTGCATGCGCTGCCGGGCGGAGTCCATATTTCGAAAGACGTTGTACGTTGAGGTGAGCAGGCCAAGCTTGTCGTCACCCTCGTCTAGCGTGTGGCCACAGGAACGCATGGCGGGAAGCGCAAGGGAAGTTGCCATACCGGTGCCTCAATTTCTTGAGATAGATCTTGCACTTACACTGCTCATTTTATCCGTAAACCATCCAATTGGGCGAAAGAATAAAAATCTTATCGGCTTCGTGGAGCGATTTTAAGTCCGAGATATCGGGCCTCGCTCCTGTTCAGATTTGACCATCTAGGGAGGTTGTGCTTCTGACAATATCTAAGTGAGTACCGCTAAAAGCCGGCATATATCTGTGGTAACCCAAGATGTATCCGGGAGAGGCATACCGAACGAGGAAGAAAGCTTGACGTCATCGATAAAAAGCAGGAATTCCATATCCACGCGCGCTTGCAGTGAAGCATGCAGGCCGGGAAGACTGGCGCTTAAGAAGCAAGTCAACACGAAAACTCGTCAGATGATGTTCGTGTTTTCGATTGCTGCTTTTGCTGCGAGCGTGTCCGTGACGTCGAGATCGCAATCGTTGCCGGATGCGCCTGAGCCCCCCGGAACTCAAGCAAGCCAAGCTCCTATGCGACCGGTCCCGCCATATGTACGTCCGTCGCAGAGAATCAGGCTCAATAATTATGCTTTCGATACATTTGGTCCTTTCCCTCTTGTTATTTCTGCGACTGCGGCGGGGATCAACCAGTTTACCAATTCTCCGCCAGAGTGGCAGCAAGGAACTGAGGGTTACTTCAAGCGATGGGGGTCAGATTTCGGTATCGCTACTGTGAGCACCACGACGCGTTTCGCGCTGTCAGAAGCCTTGAAAGAAGACGAATTGTATTACCGGTGCGAATGCAGAGGCGTGTTCCCTCGGTTAGGTCACGCACTGATCTCCACTTTGGTGGCACGCCGCGGGGATGACGGCCACCGAGTCTTCTCGGTCCCCGCGCTGGTTGCTCCTTATGCAGGATCGATGACCGCCATCTATGGCTGGTACCCTCGCCGCTACGGCGCAAAGGATGCTTTTCGGACGGGTAACTACAGCTTGCTGGCCTACGCAGGCGGGAATGTGGGGATGGAGTTCCTATACAGCGGGCCTCACTCCCTGCTCAATCGCATGCATCTGAACAGCTCACGCGGCTCTCCGGACCCAGGACCAAACCACCCGGACGCAGAACCAAACCATCCGGACCCAGGACCAAGCCATTGAGTAGCGGATTTCCAAACGTCGCAGGCGTCAGTCCGCCGCTCCCGGAACGGCGGACAGAACTCGTGGCTACTGCTGCGAGTTTTACAGCCAGACTGATGAACGATACCTTCGAGTGGTTTGGCAACCTGGGCATTTTCTTCTGGCAGGTTTTGCGCGCGGCAATAACGCCTCCGTACGAGTGGCGCGAATTGATTCGTCAACTTGACGAGGTCGGCTCGAAATCTCTGCCCCTGGTTGCTTTGGCGGGCGCCGCCGTCGGCGCTGTGCTATCGATGGAATCCCGTTCCAGTTTGACTCGATTTGGGGCCAAATCGATGCTTCCCTCGGCTGTCGTCTACTCAGTAATTATGGAGATGGGACCGATCATCACGGGCCTGGTGGTGTGTGGGCGTGTGGGCGCTGGCATTGGAGCGGAACTGGCATCGATGAAAGTGACCGAGCAGATCGATGCCATCGAGGCATCCGCGATCAATCCTTACAGGCTTTTGGCGGCGACTCGCGTTTTGGCTTGCGTTTTGATGCTGCCGCTTCTAACAGTCGCCGCAGACGCATGTGGAGTGGTGGCGGGTTGGATCGCCCAAACGTTAGTGGAGCCGATTTCGCTCCAGCATTTTATTGACCAGGGCTTTAAGAGCAGTACTCTTCACGATTTGCTGCCGCCTACGTTTAAGACCGCTGTCTTCGGCTTCATCATTGGGCTCATCGCGTGCTTTCAGGGAATGCGCACACTCGGAGGCGCCGAGGGCGTGGGCCGCGCAGCAACCAACTCTGTAGTCCTTGCATCGCTCTTCGTCATCCTGGCCGATGTTGTGCTGGTGAAATTCATTCTCGTTGTCTTTCCATAAACATTCATTTTGAAGGTGTTTGAATCAAACATGGCAGCAGCTTATGACATGGCGGTGAGTTCAGTGGGCATCGAGAAGGGTGGCGGTGCGCCGGTTGTTGCCGTGGAGAACATAAGAAAGTCATTCGGAAATAGCAGGATATTGAATGGAATCAATCTGACGGTGAATTGCGGGGAAACCTTGGCCGTGCTGGGACGCAGCGGAACCGGAAAAAGCGTTTTGCTTCGGCTCATTATTGGCCTCGAAAAGCCAGACTCCGGATCGATTTGGATCCACGGGCAGGAGATTGTTGGCTTGGCTCTTGATCAACTGGGCGCAATCAGAATCAAGATGGGATTTCTGTTTCAGCATGCGGCGCTTTATGATTCGCTCACCGTAGCTGAAAATGTGGCGTTCCCCCTTGATCATCACCGCAGGGATATGTCCATATCAGAGCGCAGCGACCGAGTAAGGCAACTGCTGGCCGAGGTGGGTATGGAGGGGCATCTGGACAAGATGCCTTCGGATATTTCCGGCGGCATGCAGAAGCGCGTCGGTCTGGCGCGGGCACTGGCTTTGGAACCGGAAATTCTGCTACTCGATGAGCCCACTGCAGGGCTGGACCCGATCAGCTCGGGAGAAATCGACGACTTGGTCCTCAAACTCCAAAGGGAGCGCCAGATGGCTTCCATCGTAGTTACTCATGACCTGCATAGCGCCAAGACAATTGCCAATCGCCTGGCTATTTTGAACGAGGGTGATGTGGTGATTGAGGGTAAGTTTGAGGATCTTCAACAAAGCGAGATCGAGTTTGTGAAGGAATTTCTAAAGCAGTCGTAGGAGGGCATATGTCAAGAGTGGCGAGGCTGGGAGTATTTATCGTTGGGGCACTGGTGGTCTTGGCTACCGGCGTCTTTATCATTGGGAGCAAGGAGTATCTTTTTCGCTCTACTTATCAGCTGAAGGCGCAATTCGACGATGTGGCGGGACTCAGTGAAGGCGCCGACGTGCAGGTGGGCGGGGTTCACAGCGGAACTGTGCATAGCATCCTGCTGCCTCACAAGCCCAGCGAAAAGGTCACAGTGATCATGGATATGGACAGATCGACGCGCGAGATTATTAAGCAGGACTCGGTGGCTTCGATCGAGACAGAGGGCTTGCTCGGCAATCAATTTGTGGCGATCTCGTTTGGGTCCGAAGGGCAGGCGGACGTCAAGAATGGAGATACGATTCAGGGGATGCAGCCGCTGCTGATGACGGACTTGCTCAAGAAGGCGAACGGGCTGCTGGATAATAGCCAGCAAGCTATGCTCAGCGCGGCCGCAGCCACGGCGCACCTGAACTCCATAAGCGCCAAGATCGACTCCG